>Ga0302349_1001104_pt1 | contig 23633 bp, 18 predicted proteins | sample PhyAR1_FD_202176 | JGI IMG/M metagenome (GOLD analysis project Ga0302349, IMG submission 202176) | Leaf surface microbial communities from alfalfa plants in UC Gill Tract Community Farm, Albany, California, United States - DLSL A.R1... | ecosystem: Host-associated > Plants > Phyllosphere >...
TGAAGTTTTTGCTTTCTTTGTGTATTTCACCAGTCGGAAATTGATTGCTGTTTAGTTGTCTACTTACCATGAGGGATGGACGATGAAGCTACGGTTTATTTTCGCAATCGCAGCTAGCGCTGGCTTGTTTGCCGCACCAGCTATGGCAGTTACCACAACGGGTACCGTTGCTGTAACGTTAACACTCACCAACGGTTGTTTAGTCAACGGATCCCCTGCTCAAACAGGCGTAAACTTCGGCTCTTTGAACTTTGGCACATCCGTTGCCACCTTTGATACGTTGACCGCGACCTTTGCCGGTGGAGGCACCGGTGGCAACACGTTTAACGTGCAATGTACATCAGGCGCGAGCTATACCGTTGCGCTAACCAGCAGCCTCAATGCCGCACCTACCACGGTTTATGGCACCGTCGGCACACCCGGACGCTACTTGATCAGCCCCACCGCCACCACACAAGGTATTGCCTATAGCGTTTATGGTGCAGCAGCCATGACCACAGCATTAGCCAACGGCGCAACATTAACTGCCGTAAGCACCAGTGGAAATACCAGCAGCTACGCGCTGTGGGGAAAAATCGTTGGCGTTGCAAATAACACCAACGTATTAGCAGGTGCCTATGCTGACACCCTAAATATTACTATTACTTATTAATTAGCGGTGAAAAGGCAGGCAGGGTGCACATTAGACGCAGTACTTCAGCTGTTTTTTGCGGCGGCTTTGCTATGGGGACTCGCCGCCGGAAATGCTAATGCCATCATTTCTGCGCAGTTTAAAGCTCAGGCAACCATCGTGGCTGGGTGCGCCGTTTTGGGAACGGGAAGCTTATTCGGCACGTTAAGTTTTGGTACCTATCCAGGCACGGGTACAGGTAGTGTCAACGGTACGTTTGTCCAAAATACCTCGCTAACGCTGGCCTGTACGCCAGGTGTATCACTGAATATGGCGATCAACGGCGGTTCTAATTTCACGACGGTGCGCAACGTGATGCAAAGCGGGAATAGCCTGCAACTACCCTATCGTATTTATACCGACGCAGCGCACACCAATGAAATCGGTGTGGGTCAAAACGTTCCGCTCAATATATCCAGTTCGAATAACAACATTGTTTTGCCGATATACGGCGTATTGCAACTTAACGGCTTTAGCCCTTCAGGGAGCTACACCGACACATTAACGGTGACGCTTACTTGGTAAATCAAGGAGATAACATGAGCAATCTGCAGCGCGCCACGCGTCATCTGGGGATTATTCTAAGCAGTGCATTGTTAGGCACCCTCGCGCCAATGGATGCCAACGCAGCCACAAATATGTTGATTTGGCCGATCGATCCCGCCTTAGGTGCCAATGATAACGCCACTGAGCTATGGCTTGAAAATAAAGGAACCACGACTGCCACGATGCAGATTCGAGTTCTTGGCTGGAAGCAGGTTGCTGGAGAAGAGAACTATCGGAGCCAACAAGATGTTGTTGCAAGCCCACCCATTGTGAATATCGGGGCAGGGAAAAAACAGTTAATCAGACTCATTCGTCAATCACCAACGCCTGCTGGGCAGGAGCAAGCATTCCGTATTTTGATTGATGAAGTCCCAGCGACAGAACGCTCCACCAGCGCTCAGGCAGGCGTATCACTGCTCATGCGCTATTCGCTGCCTTTATTTGTTTATGGCGACGGCATTAATTTCCAGCGCAATGCGGCAGAGCCGGTACACCTAAATCAAAACCAACTCAGTTGGAAGACGATCTCTCATAACGGTCACCCAGCCATTGAGGTCACCAACCGAGGTCCTGTTCATGCGCGTTTAAGTAAGGTATCGATCAACGGCAAAACGATGGCCGATGGCCTCTTAGGCTACGTTCTGGCAGGATCCTATCGGATATGGCCATTACCCGCCGGTGTTTCTCGTGGCGAAACGCTCAGGGCCGAAATCAATACCGACAGCAAGATCTGGCAGTCAGGTTCGGCGCAATAGCCGCTCAAGCCCGCTAAGAAACCGCCGTGAAAGCCATCAGGGTTTGGCGCAGTCATGCTGTGCCACTTATGGTCACACTCAGTTTGCCTAGTATCGCACTGGGCGAATCGGGCAGCAGTGAACTGCCCCCACCGCCCACCGCTAGCATCGTCAAGCAAGAGCAACACTTCCGTTTAGCCTTGGTCATTAACCGTTTCGATACCGGTAAACTGATTGCGGTCATCCTACGCAATGGACATTTTTATGTTTCTTCGTCAGAGCTCGTTGGTCTTGGCCTACCCGCTGATAAGTTTCCTGATGCTGAAACAGATTTAACCGCTGACACAGACATCGACACGCATTATGACAGCGAAGGCCAACGCCTATTACTTCAGGTTCCCACCCGCTGGTTACCTAATCAATCCGTATTCACCGGCAATCCGAATCAGCAATCCCACTCCGTTGCGGGGAGCGGAGCATTATTCAACTACGACATTTACACCAGCCGAACTCAGGGGATGGCAACCCTTTCGTCGGCATGGAACGAATTCCGTATTTTTACGCCCGATGCAACCCTGTCCAGTACGGGAATACTGCGCAAAAGCTTTGGAGGTAACAGCAATGATACCGACGAGGGTTTTCGGCGCTACGACACCACCTTAAGCGGGGTCAATGAAGCACACGCTTTCAGTTGGCAAGTAGGAGATTTAATTACCGGAGCGCTCAGTTGGAGTAACAGCGTACGATTAGGCGGCGTCACCGTTGGTCGCGATTTCTCAGTACGGCCTGACATCATTACCTACCCGCTTCCGGCCTTTAATGGGCAAACGGCGGTGCCGACCACAGCTGATATTTTTATTAACGGCTATCAGTCGGCCAGCACTAACCTTGAGCCGGGGCCATTCACGCTCACCAACCTGCCCTATGTTAACGGCGCGGGGGAGGCCGTGTTAGTCACCACTGACGCGATGGGGCGACGCGTTTCCACCACTCAGCCTTTTTATGTCGCTAGCACCTTACTAAAACCCGGGCTGTCAGACGCGTCACTGTCGCTTGGTGCCATACGACGTGATTACGGTGAAAAAGATTTCTCCTATGGAAGCGCCGCCGCCAGCGGTTCCTATCGCTATGGTCTCAATGATTATCTCACGCTAGAAACCCACGCTGAAGGTGCGCCAGAGTTAGCGCTCGGTGGGCTCGGCTCACTGATTAAACTGGGCTATTTTGGTGTATTCAATACGTCAGTAACCACCAGCACCCTGTATGGGAAACATGGAAATCAATATGACTGGGGGTATCAATACAGTAATGCACGCTTCAACGTCGGCACTCAGCACAGCCGCCGCGATAAAAACTTTGGCAATCTCGCGCTGTATGACGTGCCGCAGAGTAATTCCAACCAATCCTCTTATTCGCTGAGCCAAAGCAGCGATCAATATTCTGCGGCACTTTCGTTCGATCAGCTCGGCAGTTTTGGTTTGGCCTACTTTGATATCAAAAGCTTCGCGGGCGATCGTACCCGCTTGCTGAACCTGTCATGGAATAAAAGCCTATGGGGCAGCAGCACCGTCTACGTATCAGCGAGCCGCGATCCTTCACAGCAAGATTGGGCATTAGCGCTATCTATTCAGATCCCCTTCAACGCGTTCGACAACGTCAGTATGACAACCCAGCGCAGTGCGACGGGTGAAAATCAACAAATCCTCACCTATGACCACGCAATGCCAAGCGACGGCGGATTTAAGTGGAATTTGGCCTACGCCAACCAATCACAGCAAAGCAACTATCAGCAGGCCACGCTCGGCTGGCGTAATGAACATGTTCAGTTACAAGGCGGCGTTTATGGCCCATCAAATAGCTACACCCAGTGGGGAGAGATGATGGGCGCATTGGTGTATATGGATAACACGCTGCTTACGGCTAACCAGATCAATGACTCCTTTGTGATCGTCAGCACCGATGGCTACCCCAACATCGGGGTTAAATTTGAAAACCAACCGAAAGGTTCCACTAACCGCCAGGGATACATGCTGGTACCGGGCGTTTCCTCGTTTTATCCGTCTAAATTCAGCATTGATACCCTCAGTTTGCCCGCTGATATTTACGCCGATACCACGGAACAGCGCATCTCTGTGCGCCGCAACAGCGGTTATGTCGTGCATTTCCCGGTGCGCGAACGGCGCGCAGCCAGCCTGATTTTGCACGATCAAACCGGCGCGGCGATCCCCCTATCGAGCACCGTATCTCAACAGGGAAGACCGGATGCCTACGTCGGCTGGGATGGATTGGCCTATCTAGAAAATTTGGGGCAACAAAACACACTGCGCATACGCACGCCGAATGGGCAAAACTGTACTGTTAATTTCAGTCTGCCCGACCAACATTCACAAAAGCTGAGTACCTATGGGCCATTTGTCTGCCAACTTAGCGCCACTGCGGAGAACCCGTAACATGAGGATCTTGCTCACGGTTATAACCACTTTAGTTGCCAGTTTCTTCTTCTCTCCCACTGCGCATGCTCTTTGTACGCTCACAAAGCCTGTGGTAGTGAGTTATGGCACTCAAAGCTCTGTCGTGGTCAACACCACGTCCCAATCTCAGACGATAAATATTCAATTAACCTGCACCACGGTGCTAAACATCGCTGCGCCGGGATTTATCAACGTCAACTTTGGCAGCGCAACGCCCGTTAACACGCCACGAGCGTTGCTCACCAGCAGCACCACAACGGATACCATTCCCATTCAACTAAACTGCATTCCACGAACGTGCACACCGGCTAAAGAAATTCAAGTTGCCGATACAGCTGCAGTTTCCAGCGCCACGCTGCTAACTCTGTTAAGCAATACCCAGTATAACCTTCCATTTACCATCCAGACTGTCATTGGCCAGTCAGTGGCTGCTGGAACCTATACCGCATCCCTCAATCTTAATATCAGTTGGAGTATTTGTACCGTCGGCGCAGTTGGAATCTGCGCAATCCCCGATCCCGGTTCTGATACCCTGTCTATCCCTGTCACCCTTATCGTCGCCAACGACTGCGCCACGATCACCGCGCCCGACATCAACTTCGGCAGCGCTCCGGTAGCGGGAAGCTTTAGCACTCAGTCCGGTATTATTTCGCTGGTTTGCACTAAGGGGGCAACCTATACCGTGGGAATCAGTGATGGGCAAAATGCCAGCGGCGGCGTGCGCAACATGCTTAATGGCGCAGCAAATCTACTCAGCTACGATATCTATCAATCAACCAGCAATAACCGCTGGGGCTCGGTGGGCAGTCAGCGCTGGAGCAGCACAACAGCCACCACCACCAGCCCTGACACCATGACGAAAACTTACAGCTATACGGCTAAAATATTCCCTAATCAGAACACACCACCTGCGGGGGTATACAACGATACGCTGGTCGTCGACGTGGCCTTCTAAGGCTTGATTATTTACTGCTCCAGAACCCAAACGCTAACGCTGCCCGCCGACACGGGAAATTCTGCACTGGCATCGTCGCCGGTGGTCACTACATCGCTATGATTACCGAGGAAATCATAGAACCGCCGCCCCGCTAATCCCTCGGCCAATTGCACATGCTTAGAGGCCACATCGCCGTTGGTCATGACCACTACGCAGCCTGGCGCTTCCTCAGTACCATCACGAACAAAGGCCACACACTGCGGAGCATCAAAATAATCATGCTGTGCGCCGTTGGCAAAACGCTGACGAGCCTCGATCAATTTTTCCAGCTCAGGGATAACGGGCATGATAATTTCATAATCCTCACCGTCATCACCTTTATCGGTATAGGTCGCGCCAAACAGATCGGGATAGAAAACGCAGGGTACGCCCTGCTCTCGCAACAGGATTAACGCATATGCCAACGGCTTAAACCACGGCTCGACAGGTGCCTCAAGCGACTGTAACGGCTGAGTATCATGGTTTGCCACCAGCGTGACCGTATTCTCAGGTGCACTTGCTACCAACGTGTCAGCAAACAGCGTCGAAAGATCGTATTCACTGCCCGATTTAGACGCATGATGAAATTTGGTATGCAAAACAGAATCAAACAGCATCAGTTTTTTTTCCGTTTCATGCAGATAGTTCTGTAGCGCAGCCACTTCCGGCGACCAATATTCCGCCACGGTAAATAGCTCACGGCCAGAATGCTCACGCAGGTGGTCAAGCCATTGGGAATAAAACCAGGCGGGAATATGCTTCACCGCATCCAAGCGAAATCCATCGCAAGGCACGGAATCCAGCAGCCAACGCCCCCAGAATTTTAATTCCTCGTTAACCGCCTCATTACGAAATTCAATATCGGCACCCATAAGATAATCATAATTGCCATTTTCTTTATCAACATCGTCGTTCCAGCCATCGTCGCCAAAATCGTTCATGATTTTAAAAATACCGTTTTCATTTGGGTCTTCGATATAGTCAACGCCGCTAAAACAGCGATAATCCCAAACAAACTCCGAGTATTTGCCCTGTCTCCCCGGAAACTCGAAACGGGTATAGGCTAAGGCTTCAAAAGCGCTATCGTCGATATCATTGCGGTCATGTTCTTCAACGCGACGCACATGCACACGCTCTTTCTCATCGGCGCCCAGCTTATGGTTGAGCACGGCATCAAACAGCACCTGTAGCCCATGCGATTGCAAACACTGCGCCGCATGTTCTAATCCCCCTCTATCACCGTATTTGGTGGGTACGCTCCCTTTCTGGTCGAACTCGCCGAGATCGAAGAGATCGTAAGAGTCATACCCCACAGAGTAGCCGCCGCTGGCTCCTTTGTACGCAGGAGGAAGCCAAACGTGGCTTATTCCCAACGTAGAAAGATATTCGGCTTTATCAGCCACCTCTGGCCACAGTTTTCCGCCATCGGGGTAGTACCAGTGAAAGAACTGAAACAGCGTGGTTTTTTTCATGTGAGTCATCCCTAAGAAAGGCCGAACTCTAAGCATGGATGAAAAATCAGCACGTCACCAAAAATATTTACCGAAAGGCATCGCGCGGCGCGGCATGAAGTGTTTTATTTCTGACAGGAAAATGTCTAACAGATTTATCTACTGTATTAAGAAAAAGAAAAATACATTCATTTTTAATATTAATTGGAACGCTTAAATATAAAATTAAAGCATTTTAAAATAGCTACAATGATTTTTTAGAGAAAATAATCGATATCCGCACAACTGCATAAAACAAAAACAAGAAAAGTCTTTAATGTTCGCGCACTCACCACTCCACCTTCATATTAATAATGAAATCATAATTCATTATTATTAATCTAAATATAATCATGAATAACACAAATAAAAAAAGCCATTCCATTGTTCCGAAAATAAAGATATTACGCGCCAGCCTGCTTATTGCTATATCTTTAGCCTCCGGTGGCTGCGCGATGATCCACTCAAACAAAACACCGCTACCGCAAACCGATCTCAGCCAAATACACATCAACGATGCCCCCGCCGGAGCGCTTCGCGAATGGCCGGGAAACCACTGGTGGCAAAATTATCATAACCCTCAGCTCAACCAGTTGGTTGAGCAAGCACTTGCCGATTCGCCTAGCCTTGCCGTCGTACGCCAGCGTGTTGAAATTGCTAAAGCACAAACCGATCGGGCACGCGCCGATGATTTGCCCATCATCAATTTCGGTGCCGATGTTGAACGCCAAAAAATGTCCGCTGAAGGTGTGATGGGGCCGTTTGCGCTTGACGATCCCGCCGCAGGAACGACGGGGCCATGGTATACCAACGGCACTTTCGGTTTGCAGGCCAGCTACGATCTGGATTTATGGGGAAAAAATCGCGCACAGGTAGAGTCAGCGCTCGGCGTTTACAAAGCACGTCAGGCTGAACTGGCTGAAAGTGAACTGCTCGTTTCTTCAGCGGTGACCCAAATCTATTGGGATATTCAAACCGTTAAAGCGCTGCAGGATATCCTGATTGAGGTCAAAGCCCAAGAAGCGATCATTGCCGACACGGATCGCAAACTTTACAACGAAGGCATTATCTCTTCGCTCGAACAAACAGAAACGGAAACGCAATTCACCAAAATCGATGAGCAAATCGACGCATCGCGCGGCAATCTGCTCTTGTTACGGGCGAACTTACAGGCGCTTATTGGGCTAAAAACCCCGCTACCTGCGCTTAAAACGGTCCCATTACCTGATGTTATTAGCACCCTACCGCAAAATCTCAGCTATGAATTGCTGGCCCGCCGCCCCGATTTGCAGGCTGCGCACTGGTATATCGACGCGTCACTGAGCCAAGTTGATGCCGCCAAAGCCGCGTTCTATCCGGAAATTAACCTGATGGGATTCTTGCAGAACGATGCGCTGCACCTTAGCGATCTGTTCCGTAGCTCCGCGCAGCAAATGGGCGGCATATTGGGCTTTACGCTCCCTATCTTCGATGGTGGACGTCTTAACGCCAATCTCAGCATCGTACAAAGTAGCAGCAACCTCAACATTGCCAGCTACAACAAAGCGGTGGTGAATGCCGTTACAGAAGTCACGAAAGGCATTACCCAGATCCAAACGATTTCGGATCAAAGTGCCCATCAAACCGAGGTGGTCGCCGGTGATCAAAAAATATGGTCACTCACCCAAATGCGCTTCGAAGCGGGCTTAATCAGCGGCGTTAACGTGGCAAAGGCTAAGCTTCCTTTGTTAGCAGAACAATCTAAGCTGATCGAGTTGCATGGCCGTTGGATAGACGCAGACATCAACCTCACCAAATCACTCGGCGGTGGATACCGAGCAGAAACAACCCCGAGTAAGTCGTAAATAAATAGCGGCAGCAAAGCCTCTCTATGCTGCCGCGTGTTCATCCTCACACTTTCCACGCATGTAAAATGATTCACAAAATGATTCACAAAACGCCGACTATTTTCCCTATAATTAACGAATATTTATCATAAAAACGCCTAAGTGAGATTTTTTGTACATGCTGAAGATGCTAAAAACCTATGCGCTGTTGATTATGTTGCTAACAACGCCGCTCATGAGCTATGCCGCGAGCAACAGCACGCAGCAGGTCACAGCGAGTGCGCAAGTTGATAGCGGTGTGTTGCAGAAAAGACTCGATACCATCAAGCAGCAGGTCGCCAACGCCCAACATGAAAAATTACTCGGCCAGCTCAACAGCGAGACGCTACAGCTGGCTGAAGAGGCCGATGCCAAGGCCGCTGCACTCACGCCTGAGATCGCACAAATTCAGGCACAGCTCGACGTACTCGGCCCCAAAGCCGCCGATGAAACACCGGAAGTCACCCAGCAAAGAGCAGCGCTAAACCGCACCAAAACTCAGCTTGATAAGCAAATTGAGCAAATTAATGCGGTAAAAACCAACGCAGCCAATCTTTCTACCCAAATCAACAATCTGCGCCGCTCGGCGTTAAAATCTCAAATCGCCCTTAACTCAGGCACCATTCTGGGACAAAGTTTTTGGTCCCCAGTACTCTATTCCCAAAATCACGATCTGGATAAATTCAGCGATTTTAATCAACAACTCAGCGATGCGTGGGACAACGCCTGGCAACCCGGTTGGAAAGCCGGATCGGTGTTTTATCTCTTGCTCGCGCTGGCTTTTGGCGTCTTCAGCCATATCGTGCTAGATAAACCGGTCAGCGCCATGATGCAGCGCTGGCTACCGGAAGGACGTCTACGCCGCAGCGTTCTCGCCTTCAGTACCACCGTGCTCACCGCCGTCATGCTCGGCACCAGCGCCCATTTTCTCTGCTATCTGCTCATTCGCCTGCCCGACACCTCGCCGATGCTGATCGAATTTGCACAAACGCTGGTGCGGCTCACCGTGTTCTCCAGCCTGATCGCCGGACTGGGTAATGCATTACTCTCCAATCGCCATCCCTCTTGGCGGCTGCCAAACATCTCCGATAACGCCGCTAAGGCCTTAGCACCGTTTCCAACGCTGATTGCCACCGCCGTTTTCATTTTCAGCATTCTTGAGCAGCTCAATAATCTGGTCGGTGCCAGCATCGCCGCCACGGTTTTTTGCAGCGGATTATTGTCACTGCTGGTGGCGCTTATTGCGATTTTCATGGCGGTGCGCGTCACCCGACTGCGCCACGGACGAAACACCAATAACGAGCAGGTTAGCGCACGCTCGGCGCTGGCTGGATTTATCCATCTGGCGATCAGCGCCACCTCGTTTGCCATTATTATCTCCCTGCTCACCGGCTACATTCTGCTGGCTCGTTTTCTGACCTATGAGCTGATCTGGGTATGGCTGGTTTTGGCCTGTTTATATCTGCTGATTCACCTGATGACCGACCTCTGCGAAAGCGTATTTACGCCCAGCAACCACTCAGGGAAAATACTCAAAAGCACGCTCAGCCTCAGCGATCGCCATCTCTCGTTAGCCGCGACGCTGTTCGCCGCGGTGGGCAAAACGGTGTTGGTGCTGTTTGCGGTTATCGCGCTGCTGAGCGGGACCTATGGCTCAACCACCCCGCTCGCCCTGCTACAAAAAGTGATCGAAATCTGGCGCGGTAAAGGGCTAGGCGGCTTTACGATTATTCCTGCGCACGCCCTGAATGCCGTGCTGTGCTTGGTCATTGGCTGGTATATTCTGCGTACCGCGCGCCGTTGGCTGGATAACGACTTCCTACCAAAAACCATGATGGATCGCGGCATGCGTGCCTCGCTGGTAACGCTGTTTACCAACGTCGGCTACGTGTTGATTATCTTACTCACGCTCTCCACCCTCGGCATTGAGTGGAACAAGCTGGCGTGGATCGTCAGCGCCCTCTCGGTTGGGATCGGTTTTGGTCTGCAAGAGATTGTTAAAAACTTCATCTCCGGTCTGATTTTACTGACCGAGCGCCCGGTCAAAGTTGGCGATTTAATCAGCATCAGCGGCGTTGAGGGCGATATTCGCCGCATCAACGTCCGTGCGACTGAAATCCAGCTCAGCGACCGTTCCACCGTGATTGTGCCCAACTCACAGCTCATTTCACAAAACGTACGGAATGCCACCATGGGTAATGCGCAGGGCGTGGTGACGATTGCGCTCACCTTCCCGCTGGATATCGATCCGGAGCAAACACGCGCTCTCCTGCTCGATGCCTATCATCAGCATGTTGCAATACAGCCCGCGCCCGCACCGTCAGTAAGCTTCAAGGAGTTGGGGCCAAACGGTATTGTGCTCAGCGTCACGGGCTATGTGGCAAGCCCTCGCGTGGTGAGCGGCACCAAGAGTGATTTACTGTATGAGATTTTGAAAAGGCTAAGAGCGGCGGGCATCAATCTGAGTCAGAGCCAGACGATGGTGATTGAAAGAGCGCCAGCGGCGCTCACAGAAGAGTAAAACCGCGGGCTACGCCTGAATTAAGACGTAGCCCGCTGAACTTATAACGATCTCGGTTCCATCATCAATAACATATAGCGGCTTTGCAGCTGCTTAAAACGATTGTCGATCTGCCGAACCAGCGCCGGAGAAACTTTTCCGGCGTTTTGCTGTTCAGACAGTTGCCGCAGCAGTTCTTCCAGCGGCGGTGATTTCACCAGCGGCTGTTGAATGGCGAAAATAGACGATTTCAGCTCAGAAACGGTCATATATTTCCCGCGCTGCTCGTCCAATCCATTGAGCTTATTGGCGAGCAGTTGCAGACGGCTTTGCGCCATATGCCAATCTCCCAACGTATCACTGGCGGCCGCCTGCGCATTCAAATTGAGTAACCAACCGGCAGCTAACTGATCAACCGCTGGCGTCTGCGGCCACAGCGTTTGCGCCTGCTTAACCAGCTGAGAGGCATAGTTCAGCGACCAAAGTGCAGATAATGAATTAATATTTTCCAACTGCTTTTGCGTTGCCGCCACCATGTCATTGGTCAACGTTGGCAGCTTGTCGGCTTTCTCGGTTCGCAGCGTATTCATCTGTGCGGGTGATAACGGCTGCGGCAACGGTTCTACCGTGGCTAACAGCACATTACGAACCGGCTCCTGATGCCACGCATTCCAGCCCCACAGACCTGCACCTCCCACCAGAGCCATGCACATTAGTCCCGCCGCAAAACCCACCCAATGGCTTTTCTGGATGCCGGTCGCACTGTTTTCCACCCGCATGATCACCGGTTTTGCTTCGGCCTGAACCACATACACCAGCGGTGAATCATCCTGCATTTCAGGCCCGGCTATCGACATCGACGGGCGCGCCGCCAGCGTGCTGCCGCCCTGAATCGCATTATCGCCATCCAGACTTTCCAGCCGAAGCGCGGTGTTATGCATTAGATGATACAAACCATCGAGCTGGCTGAGATGCTTCAGCTCCAGACGCGCCAGTACTTCGCCCAAATGCTCCAGCAGCGTTTCGGTGCGATAAATAATCGGCAAGTCACCGTATTTAAACACATAGCCGCGCAGCAACTGTTGCAAGCGTGTGGCGAGCCAGCCAAGAATTTCCATGCGCGCGTGCGTCTGCGCAGGCCAAAATACCGGCCACTGATGCGTCAGCAAACCATCGACGAGTATCAACCCCTCTTCAATGCCTGCCAATCCTGCACGATGCGCGCGTGCCAGCGTGTAATACGCAGTAGTTTGCAGCTCAACCCCGTTTTGGCGAAAGAGTCCCAAACACAGTTGTTCCACTTTTTGCCAATCGACGTCAGGACGCGCGGGGTGCGTGAGTTTACTCAGCTCATCGCGCAGGGCGGTAAATTCGCTTAGGGTGCGCGGATCGCCGCCGGTACGTAAATGTTGTTCGGAGAAAGAAGCCATGCGTAAGTGAAGCTCCGTATAAAGAAAGAAAAACTAAGCGGAAACAAACTGCTGCTGTTTAAGATGGCGCACCAACACTTTTCCCTCAGGCGCAAACTCCGTGCCGAAGCGCACCAGACCCAGCTCTTTGAGTTGAGCCTCAAGGGTGTATTCCAGATGACCGCTGCGCGTTTGGGGAAGCAGCGTAATCGACAGGCTTTCAAGACGCGGTTCATACTTCAATAACGTCGCCGACAACAGCGACAACAGCCCATGCGCCGATCCCGGCATGCCTTGCAAGATCTGGCTCATATCGGGCAGACCATAGTCGGGCAGATGCGCCAAGGTGCCCGCGCGGCTATTCAGGATGCGCTGCATATTATCGAGCACCGATAAAATCACCTGATCGCGCTCGTTCACCCGTTGCAAATCCAGCTCGCCGCCAAAGTTCAGCGTCAGCATTTCATACAATGAAGGGTTTTGCGACGTCATGGTCTAGTCCTTCACCGGTTTAAGGCTAAGCGCGTTATTTCTCAGCTCAATAATCAGAGGATCGTCAGGCAGCAAATCTTCGCGGTCGATAACCAACCTCCAGCTATTTTTCTGCATATCAGGCATACGGAAAAGCCCAACGACCGCCACAAACTTGGCTTCTTTTTCCATCGGCATACTCAGCGACGCACCGGTGCCGGGTTTCACCACCACTTCACGTTCGCTGAGCAAATCCGCCTTCAGGCTTGCATCGCCGTCCACCAGCAGGCTTTGGTAATCCAGCTGTTCGAACGCTTTGCTATCGCGCAGTTGATAAACTCGAACCAGCGTAGGCACCGACAGCGCGCTCATGTCGTTAGCGTCGGTGTTAAGCGCCTCACGGGCGCTAAAATCCAGATGCAGCGTTTTGATCTGCTTATAAAATATCGATTTGGTCACCGACGCCGTGCCGTCTGCCACGCTCTGCGTCAGGCCACAGCCCGCCAGCAACAGCGCGGACAACGCTACCGCTGCCGCCTGTAATGTACGGGGCTTAGAAGCGAAAATTGACATGCTTAACCTCTCTGTTCGCCGTATTCGGCTGTAATCCTTGATAATGCCCCAAGTTAACCGTGATCTCGTTGGGTAGCGCTAAGGCCGCAGGAGCTGCGGCATGCAGGCCGAGCAAGCCGGTTAAACCGAGCTGAACCGGCGTTTTACCTAATACCGGCGGCGGCAACATGGCGGTCGGTAGCACCAGTTTCAGCCGCGCATTGCAGCGCCATCCCAGATAAACGCGCAGTAAAACCATCAGGTCGGTATGCAGTTGGCCCCCCGGCAGCCAGCCCTTCGCCTCGGTCAAATCGGTGGTGTGCAGCGTGAGCAACAGTTGGGTATTCACATCCGTTCCCGTCGCACCCAACACGGCACGTTGAGACAAATTAACCCGCTGTGCTTGCCCCAATCCGGCAGGCTGTTTGAGCACAATTTGCTGGCGATCGTGCGGCGTAACCACCGCCGTGGTGTTCGGTGCCAATAACCTCACTAACGCCATCACCCCTTCGGCGGTGCGCGTCGGTAAACGCATTACGCTCAGCAGCGCCAAAAACCGCGATACCGGCGTGGCAATATGCGAAGAAGTGCCGGGGATCCCTAAACCAATCAGCCCCAATAAGCACTGCGAGGTTTCATCCGTTCCGCCGCTTTGAAAGGTCGCCGGATAGGAATACTTGCGCCAAATACGATAAAACTGAGTAAAAATACGGTGGTTAAAAATATCCAGAAACGCTTCCAGCGCCTCATGCCCTTCTCGCCTTTGCGCAATATCGTCGAGGTATGAGGTCGGCAGCGGTGAATCAACACCGTATAACCCCAGAAACGTGGTGCGCACCGTCGGTGGACGCTCGGGGTGAAACTCGTCACTTTCCAGTGATTTCAGCTCACTAACGGGAAATCCCATGCCGGGATGAGGACGAAAACGCACCGGATCGTCATACGGGCTGGCGGTGCTTCCCAGCGCCGGTCTTTCTGGTGCCACCCGCTCCAGCAGTTGGCAAAAGCGATAGACGTTAACCTCCGACATGCGCCCTTGCAGCGCCGCTATTAGCCCGGAATGCGCTGACTGTGATTCTCTTTCCATTGCAGACATTTCCCTGAAGGTTGCAGTATCAACGTAAGCTGGTTAAACAGATGAATATCGGCATACAGCGCAAAGAAGCGGCTAAGCATTTCACCAAACAGGCTGATATCCCCTTCGCCGGAAAAACCGTTGCTATCCAGCGTGACTTCAATGTCCACGCCGCGCAGCAAAAAGCCCTTCTCAAAGCGCTGGATCAGATGATGTTTCACGTCAACAATCGCCGCTAAGCGACGGCGGTTAAGCTCGTCGCCCGTCCAGTCATACAGCGAAAGCGTGCCGCGCAACACTTCGGCGTTATCCATCATCGGCAGGAAATTCGAACCCAGGTGGCTTAATACTCGCCAGTGGAAACGGTCACGCGTCGGCGGATAGCACGGCATGGTTGGCGCGCACAGATTTCGCACCGACAGTTTGGTTTGCGTCGACTGCACCACCGTATCCAACAGCGTGCTTTGCAGCGCCTTACGCGGCAGTTGGCCGTTGGTGCCGGTCAAGCTCAGCGACAGATTTTCTTCGGCCAGCAGTTTATCGCTGTCGAACGCTTCGCCGCCGAGGATCAGCCACGTATCGTGCAGCCCAGAAGCACCGCGTTTCACCCGTGTATGGAAATAGCGCTCCGGCGCGTCGTAACGCATCATGCCGCCTTTATGCCGGAAGCTGCTGAAAGGCACGTAGGTTTGGTGTCCGGTATGTTTCGAAGAGACGACGCTGTCGACCGAATAGATCTCGGTATGCCCATCCTGCAAGCGCATCGGGCGCAGTAGGTAGTCGGTTTCCAACGGCGACAGCCGCAGCGGATCGGCCTCTAGCGGGAAAAGATTAATCACGGGAACACAGTGCAAACGCAGATTTTCAGCGTCAAACGGCATGTCGTATGGCCATAACTCGCTCAGCACCACCTCAATTTCAAACCACGGCAGTGCGGCGGGCAGTTCAAGCTGCTCTAACCCATTTAAACCGACAAACATGAATTTCTGCCGGAAGGTAAAAAACTCCAACAGCAGCTGATAGCCGCTAAAAGCGCTTTCCCCTTTCGGCCACAGACCGTCCTGCTCGCCAAATCCCAGCGGCGAAAAGTAGCCGTCGATACGCTGGCGGTCAGGCCGTTCCGGTAAGCGCAGATACATGGCCTGCGTTTGCAGCGTTAACGCCTGATGCAGGGCGCTCGCCACCGGACTATCCGCGTTCAAATATAGCGGCAGGCGGCTAAGATCGATTTGCGCCCAGTCGGCCAGCTCGCTGCATTCAAAGCGGAAACAGATCACCGAACGACCATCCGGCTCAGTGCTCAGCCCCACCTTAGACAAATTTAACGGCAGCAGATCGAGATCCTGCGTGGTGCTATAGCGACAACGAGTTTTCTGCTGTCCCACCGGCTGAGACATCACTTCAAAACCACCAGCCACGCGCTCGCTGTGTTTCATCTGCGACCAGTCCGGCGAGAGCTCCACGATGGAAAGTGACGGGATGGTGCGCAAATAATGCGGCCACAGCAGACTCACTAATCCTTCGGTGAGCTCAGGCAGATCGTCATCCAGCTTTTCACGCAGTCGCCCCATTAAGAAGGCAAAACCTTCAAACAGACGTTCCACGTAGGGATCGCGTGCGCCCACCTTATCCAGATTAAGCATGGCCGCGCGGTCAGGATGCGCTTCGGCAAATTCTTTACCTGCTTCACGCAGATAGCGCATTTCTGCTTCAAAATAGCGCAGAGTTAAGTCATCCATGCGAATTGTGTTCTCATGAGAAAGGTTAAAAAATCGGGGGAGGTAAAACCAAAATCAGGCAATAAACGGCGGCAGCATCAGCCACACAGCACGGCGGCTCTCACCGGATCGATGTTCACCAGTCCGGCTAACAAGGTTTCCATACGCCGCGCCAGCGCCGCTTTATCGCTATCGTTACGCTGCGATTTCAAGCGCAGCAGTTTCAGCAGGCGAGCTTTTACTTCGAAACTTAGCGCTGGCTCCCATTCCGCCAGCGTCAGCTGGGACGGATTGATATCCAGCTCGGTTAACAGATGCAGCGCCATCTCATTTTTGCCGTACTGCTCGGCAATGCGCGCCATCAGCAACCGCAACAACCAGCGATTGCGCGGGGTATGAATGCCCGAGCGGGTGCTTAGCCACGTCAGCGCGGCTTCAACGCCATCGCTATCGGCCTGCGCCAGCGCTTCACCTTCCAGCGCTAACACGTCGTCGTCGCCCTGCGGCTGAGTCGACGCCGGTGGCGCAGCCCACTGTTCTTGGTTGCCGCTCACATGCTGAGCAATCCAGTCGCGCGTCACCTCATCGGCAAACGGCGTGCCGTCGTTGTAGGTCATCTCTTCCAACCCCGGCAAACGCTCTAAGAACATGCCCAAATCGCGCTTCACGATATCGGCCCACGCGTCATAAGGATGGCCTTGTTTGCTCAGGCTTTGGCAGGCATACCACTGCAAATCGAGCCAAAAATGATTCACGCCTTCGGCATACATACGCTCAACCTGTTCCAGCAGCTCATTCCAACTTTGTTGCATATACAGACGTTTAAGCTGGGCGCGATTGTCGGCCCTCGGCGGCGTTAAGCGCGTATTGCCCGAGGCATCCTGCGGCGGCAACTGATGCACCGTATCCCAACGCAGGCTTTTCATCAGCCGACTGCTCGACAGCCAGCCCTGCGGCTGATCGCGCAGGTAACGCGCCAGCTCCCGCGCCTGATCGAGCAAATCACGTCCTGATTGGATCTGCTTAAGGGTAGGTAAACCCATTGTAGAACCGGCTTCTTCTTTTAGCCCCGCTGGCGCGCTGTTCTGCGGCACCACCGCGTCTAGACCGCCCGCCTGCGCTAAGCGTGCATCCAGCGCCGAATAAAGTCCGCCGAGCGAAGGACGTTCCTCCTCTGACCACACCTGCATTGCGCTGTCCAACAGCGCTAACGCGGCCACCGTGCGCTCCACGTCGGCTTTCACCACTTCGGGATAACGCGACAGGCTATCCAGCACTTTGCTGCTGGTCAGCCATTCCATCGCCACCTTACGGCTATGCGCACGCAGCGGCAGCACCGTATCGCTAAAGCGAGACACCACGCCCGCCAGCAGCGTTAAGCCATCGGCAAGCCCAGTTTCTCCATCGCGATGCAGGCGCGCCCAAAGGTAATAGGTTGCCACGCGCACGTCTTTGCACGCGGTGGTCAGCAGCTTTTCGGCTAACTGACAGATAAGATCGGTATCAGCGCCCGACAGGCGGTTAACCTCCTCACGCATGCGCTGAAAATCATCGTCATAGCCCGGGTCTTCCCCCGCTGGCGCATCAGCGCTAATCGGTAACAGCCATTTGTCCCACAGCGCCACCTGCTCGCCCGCCAATGCCAAAGCATCGCGCCCGTTCATGCTGGCTGCGATTAATCCCTGTAGCATTATTCATCCTCCAACGCGCTGTTATTACTGACCATCGCGTCTGACGCGCCCGCATTCACCACGAAAATTTTGCTCGGCAGGCTAAACCCGCGCAGTTTCAGCAGCGCTAGCGGGCCGCTGCCAAGCTGGGTACGCAGGATCCACGACAGCGTGAGGCCGTCCGGCGTATCCAGCGCTAAGCGATAACTGCTTTCGTCCAGCTTGGTGACTTTGGCTTTTTCTAGCCAATGGATTAGCCCCCAACTGCCCTGATAGTCGCCGAACAAGCGAGCGCCGCCGTTAACGCTGGTCCACGTCAGCATCACGCCTGGCTGGTAGGTGGCACCCGGCCAGTTAAAGCTCTGCCAGCTTTCCATCTGGTTGAAATAGCGCAGGCGTTGGCCGTCGATCGCCAGATTAGTTTCTACCACGTTGCGCGCAGGCTGGGCGCGCAGCTCAAAGTGCACGCCTTGGCTGCCGTCGGTGAACAGCACGTCTGCCAGTTGGCTTAGCTGGTTGATGGCCTGTAAAAACTCAGGATTAAACTGAAGCCCCTGACTGTTGATTTGATCCGGCACCCACGTGTTGCCCTCTTTGTGTAGTACGCCTGCCAGCTGTCGCGTGAGGAACTGTTCAATTCGCCCCGAGTTCGCGCGAATAAACTGGCCGAGCATCGGCAGCGAAGCGTCGTTGCCGCTGCTGGCAAACGGATAGCGCCCAGCAAAAGCGCTGTTCCAGTTCGCCACAATCGAGGTTTGCCACTGGGTATTTAAGCTGGCGGCAGAAGGTTGCAGCACCGTTTGCCACGCCTGAGTCAGCGGCTGCACAAACATTTCACGACCAAAGCCGCTCCACTCTTCGCCCAGACTGGCCGCCATCAGGCTGCCGTAATCCTGCGTTTCCGTCAGATCGACCGTTTTGCCTTGAAACACCGTCTGTGCCATTTGCTGCGTCATCTGCTGCGGATCGGACGCGTTCGCCACCTGTTGTAGCTTCAACCGCACCCGCGTGACGCGAGTTAAAAAGGTTTGCAGGCTCAGCGAACTATCGGCATTCATCACACCGTTCGTGGTGGTGCCCTTGCCCATCAGCGAGAGCAAAGGCCCGAAGGTGCTATCCAGCGGCCCCGTTGGCCCGCTGACGCGCTGATCGATTACCGGCGCTTTCTCTTTATGCAGCAGGTTTTGCGCCGATTTCATCAACGAATCCGATAGCGCTTCGCCGCGCTGTCCGGTTTGTCCCTGATAGGCTAACGTATTCAGCAACGCGATCAGCGGCGACTGGCGCACATCGCTCATCAGGGTAAGTTGGTCGGTCACATCAGATAAATTCTGCGCTTTCTTCCAATGCAGGCTGTTTAAGAAATCCAACCACGCACCGCTAAAATCGGTGAAGTAACGCTCGGTAAGGCGCGCTTTGAGCGCGTCAGGAGAGACATCCGCCGAGGCAGGATGTTTGTTATCGCTCAGCACCCAGTCGATCTCTTCACGCCGCGACGACACCGCATCATCGATGGCTTTCTGCACCTGACCGTCCCACGCCTGACGCGTAAACATCCCCGGCACCACCTGTTCAGTGGTAAACAGCGACTGCGCATCGGTATCCCCCACCATCTGCGCTAGCCCCATATCCGCGTAGTTTTGCGCGACGGACTGCAACATGTTCTGATACAGCGTGGCTTCGGCGTTACGCTGCCCAATCTGATTGAGCAACACCTGCCGAACCTGCGCCACCAGTGCGGTATCAGGCTTAATGCGCCACTCCGGATGAGCGGGCAGATTTTCGGCATAGAACGTCCACAGGCTTGGCGCCATTCCCTGCCACAGACCGGGGGCAACGCCGGTGCGCGTCGGCTCATTGGCACTCAGTACGCGGGTAAGAAATTCGGCGTCGGCTTTGTCTGGATTCGCCATCATCAAATAGGCTTTCAGGCTGTCGTATCCGGCACGTGCCAGCTTGGCGCGCTTAGGACTATCGGGCGGCAGCGCAGCCATTTCACTGAGGTTACGATGTAGCTCGTCGGCGGCCTGCCCGCGAATCAACCGCAGATTCGCCGCATCGTAATGCGGCCACAGCGCGCTTTCTAGCGCGTCATTTTGGCTTAAGCCAAACTGTTGATACCACGGCACCGTATGCGCAGCCCGATACTGTAGCTGGCCGAGCGTATTACCAAACAGCTGTAGCGCAACCAGCTGTTCCATCGGTTTAGCATTGGATTTATTCAGCAAATCAACCTGATCGCGCACCGTGGCAATCTGTGAACGGTTGGTGAAAAACGACAGGATACTGCCCGCAAACCACAGCAGCGCCAGCGCCATCACGGCATAATAAGCGCTCTGCTCCCAAGAGAACCCGACCCGACGACCGCGCACTGCACGATCGTTCAACACGCCCTGCCACGCCGCATCGGGCAGCCAGCCATGCTGAGCAACACCCGGTTTCGCCGCCAGCGGCAAACTAAACATCAGCCCACGCAGCGACAGCGCCGACGCATATTCGCGCAGCATCGGCGTTAACGCCTGCTGCCAATGAGCGATGCCCTTACGCTCTAAGCGATTTGCCAGACGTAATAAAAAGTCATGGCTGTTTTTCAACAATACCTGCGTCATACCGCGCTGACGCAGCGGCGCGACCAGCTTCTGCAAACTGGCGGCCAATTTCTCCGGCGAGTTTTTCTCGGGGAACAAACAGCCCACCGGCTGGGTAATGCGGTCGTCTTGCTGCCACGCGCTGTCACACACCTGCCACAGATAAACCGGTGCCTGCTGCTTTAAAATCTGCCCACGTTTTTGCAACTGACGACAGCCCTGATCGATAACGCCAGCCTGTGCGCTCTGCTGCTCATTCATCACCCACACCACACCATCCAACGGACGGTGACGGCGCAGCTTACGCAGCCCCAACAGCCACGCCTCATCCGGCTCCGCCTGCACACCACCGCCCCACAGCAATAATGTGCCCTGCCCCTCCAGCCATTGCTGGGTAGTTAACCCCGGCGCGATAGCTTCCGCCGCTGCGTTCTCGCCAACGACTAGCAGGATACGAATTTTATTGCGCCATAGGAGGCCGTGGCGTGTGCGGAGGTGGGTGATGTATGAGGCTTTTTGCCTGTCTGCTACAGGAGCATTTGTAACAACAGAGCCTCCATTGCTTTTAAAACGATTGAAAAAATCTAGTGATGCAAGCTTTCCAAAACCAAATAGACTCAATCCATCCACAAACAGTAGGAATAAACAGATACAAAGAAGGACTAAAGTCCATTTAAGCTTTTCAGATTCGCTGTCTAGCACTAATACAGGATTAGTTACCCATATCAGAACCCCAACGATAATGAGTAAGCAAAGAATAATAACCCAGGTGCTAGTACGCTTATTTTTCACAAATAATCCTTTAATGAACGGACAACGGGCGGACAGTACAAACTTGGTAGGATGAATCTTTCAGTAAGATGAGTTGGTTTTCATTTTCTGAATATGCTTTTTCACAGGCGAGTATCAATGCAATATTTCCAACGGCCTTATCAGGAAGACCAAGCGTAGGATCTAAATCAAAACTCTTACCTTGATTAATAGGATGTTCTACTGAATCCAGTGTAATTGTGACCTCTGTAAGCATTTCCGGTGGAACTTGGCTATGCCAAAAAAAATAATCCGAACTCTCTTGTTCGGCGAGTTTCCCCCAGCGTAATGCATCTGTGAGAGATTCAGCTAAATTATCCAGCTTAACGGGCCTATGTATCGCCGCTTTCGGCGTAATTCCTCGGTCAAGACACCAATCAGTGCCTCCTAAAATAAGTACACTAACGGACTCCACATGATTTTGTAGCGGTTCTTTGAGTAAGTGTATTTCAACCGAGATGGCTATATCTGTAGAGCTTTGATCATCCAACCAATGGTCAATCCAAAGCAGACCGTCATCCTCCGAGGAAAATATAACATTGCCTGATTGCTCATGATGTAAAGCCTGATACCATATTAATAGAACATCAGAATCGCTTATTACCCCATCATGCTTTATCCTCGTTTTTATATTAGCCTCTTTATAATTTTTATTGAGACTATTATTTAACGACGGGGCTATCTTTTTCAGAAAAAACCCTAAACGCTCAGCATATTCATTACTACGTTTTCCCGACGAAGGAGAAAGTTGGCCTAAACTAACCGTGGTTCCATATTCTGCCAGATATATCGACTTTAAAGGTTCCTCTCCATTAATGATAGCTTGGCATAAATTAGACTCGCCGATAGGCGTACAGTAAAACGATTCTAAGAAATGGACAGGCTCCTGTCCTTTTTTTATTAGTTCCTTCTCTAGTTTCTCATGATTATCATTCCAATGTCTGATATAGGTTAAACTGTTTTCATAATGTAATTGTCGAAAACCATACAGCATCAACCCAAATACAGCAGGAAACAGTAAACTACAACACCAAAACCAAACTGAATTTTTAATCTCATCAACTGGCCATAATAAAAATGAAAATAAGCACACCAGAAGAATAAAAAACACTAAAACAACAAGCCAAATCATTTTATTTATAGGCAAAGGCTCAGGCTTTTTATCAGGAATTAAATGTAAATTGATGGGCATATTATTTTTTACCCGCATTAGGCAACGAGGTAATCAGCGTGCATCCACATGCGCAGCGATGTCCATGTAAGGCAATAGGTTTTCCATTACATCTAGCATTATTATCACCTTCTATAATGGTAGTATTTCCGTGTTTAGGACATGAAACTTTATCACCTAAACAGGCGACAGACTTTCCCATAAAAGTAAGACTACTAGCGCCGCTAAGAACAACGCCACCATGAGATGTTTTATCTCCTACGCGAACGACGCCTTGCATCATTAACCTCTCTATATCTAAAAAAACTCCCCAACGCCCAAACCGCATGAAAGCTAAAACGACCTATAATAAAAAACAAAACGACGGGTGTGATTATATTAAATATATCAAATATGGTGTCATCGTCATCAGTATAAAGAACAGTAACCTTTCCTGAGTAGTTCATTTGAGTTTGCATACTTGAAAAGCCTGATGTGAACTCATGCCTTACGCCTTTATCGTCAACATACTCAACAACAGGCTTATATTGAGTACATCTCGATACACCTGAATTAGTATGATGATATATGGCTGGACAGGTTCTTTTACTATCAACTACATGACCAATTGTGCGTTTATACACAAATATATATTGATAATCACGGTATATAAAGTACGGTAAAAAAACTGCAGACAGAATCAGCACTATTACAAAAAAAGCCAGCATGCATTTTTCAGCAATAAGATTATCAGCTTCGATAACTCTGCGTCTTCTTCTTTTTTTATGTTTCATTTTTAATTAAACTTATTTAATCAGTTCAGGGCTATTCACCACACAGCGGGCGGTTTTATCGCTAGGTAAATAATCTCTGCTTTTAGGATCTGCTTTATACCGAACAACGGTTAACCCGCGGCCAGGCCCAGAAAAATCTTGGCT
>Ga0302349_1001111_pt1 | contig 23507 bp, 20 predicted proteins | sample PhyAR1_FD_202176 | JGI IMG/M metagenome (GOLD analysis project Ga0302349, IMG submission 202176) | Leaf surface microbial communities from alfalfa plants in UC Gill Tract Community Farm, Albany, California, United States - DLSL A.R1... | ecosystem: Host-associated > Plants > Phyllosphere >...
ATGGCCGGGTCGTTCCAGGTCTTGACCTTGCCCAGGAAGATATCGGCCAGCAGGGCGCCGCTCAGGCGCAGCTTGCCGGCTTCCAGGCCGTCGATGTTGACCACCGGCACCACGCCACCGATCGCCGACGGGAACTGGCCGAGGCCGGCCTGGGCCAGCTCTTCGCTGCTCAGCGGCTTGTCGGAGGAACCGAAGTCAACGGTGCCGGCCTTGATCTGGGCGATGCCGCCACCGGAACCGATCGACTGGTAGTTGATCTTGGCGCCGGTGGCGGTGTTGTAGTCGGCCGACCACTTGGACACCAGCGGGAAAATGAAGGAGGCACCGGCGCCGGAAATCTCGGCGGTCAGGCGATCGCCAGCGGCCGGAGCGGCAGCGGGCGCATCGGTGGCCGGCGCGGCGGCCTGGCCTTCAGCGCCCGGCTTGCAGGCGGAAAGACCCAGCGCGATGGCCAGGGAAAGGGCGGCGATGCTGGCCGTGTGCAGTTTCATGCGTCACTCCATAGCGGGATAAGGGCCGGTCTTTCCGGCGACGCGACTATGAAATGATGTTTTTGTTACAGCTTGATGACGCCGTGACCGAACGCACGAAAAGCCTTGCGGCACAAGGGTCGGGCGTTTTGCGGCAGGCAACAAAAAGGCGCGGAACCTTGCGGTCCGCGCCCGATGGCGCCGGAAGGGGAGAGAGGTCCTTCCGGCGCCATTGCACTGTCCGGTGGGTTGCGTCGGGGGCGACGCGTACCGACAACGGTCGGCACCTACCGGCAGGTCACCACCTTGGGTGGTGACTTCCTCAATACTTCAGGTTCTGCGACCAGTAGGTCTCGATCTGCTTGACCAGGGTGTCCGGCAGCGGGACGTAGTCGAGCTGCTTGGCCTGCGCATCGCCGCTCTTGTAGATCCAGCGGAAGAATTCCTGGGTGGCCTTGGCGTTGGCGACGTTCTTGGGCTGCTTGCGGACCAGGATGAAGTTGGTGGCGGTGATCGGCCACGCATCGGCGCCCGGGGCGTTGGTCATGACCAGGTAGAAGTCCTTCGCGCTGGCCCAGTCGGCGCTGGCAGCAGCGGCGGCGAAGGAGGTGTCGCTCGGCAGCACGATCTTGCCCGAGGCGTTCTTCATCGCAGCGTAGGACATCTTGTTCTGCAGCGCGTAGGACAGTTCGACGTAGCCGATGCCGCCCTTGATCTGCTTCACGTAGGCGGCAACGCCTTCGTTGCCCTTGCCACCGATGCCGACCGGCCACTGGACGGAGGTGCCTTCACCGACCTTGGTCTTCCACTCCGGGTTGACCTTGGAAAGGTAGTTGACGAAGTTGAAGGTGGTGCCCGAACCGTCCGAGCGGTGCACGACGGTGATCTTGCCGTCGGGCAGCTTCACGCCCGGGTTCAGCGCGGCGATCGCCGGGTCGTTCCAGGTCTTGATCTTGCCCAGGAAGATGTTGCCCAGGGTCGGGCCATCGAGCTTCAGCGCGCCCGGGGCAATGCCGGCCACGTTGATCACCGGGACCACGCCGCCGATCACCGACGGGAACTGGGCCAGGCCGGCCGCCGCCAGTTCTTCCGGCTTCAGCGGGGCATCGGAGGAGCCGAAATCAACGGTCGCCGCCTTGATCTGGGCGATACCACCGCCGGAACCGATGGACTGGTAGTTGACCTTCTTGCCGGTCGCGGTGCTGTAGTCGGCCGACCACTTGGACATGACCGGGTAGATGAACGAGGCGCCCGCGCCGGTCACATCGGCGGCGTTGGCGGCGAACACGGACGACGCGGCGAGGACGGCAACAGCGGCGCGCGACTTGAAGGCGTGGATCACGGGGTGGCTCCTGGGATGGATGAAGGTGCGGGGTGTCCCGCCCGGTGCTCATTCCATAACGGTTCGATGACAGCGCAGCGTCTGTCATATGACCACCTCGTGACACGCCTTCTGGAAGGGGTGTCACAACGGCTGCAGCGCCTCCGGGACCGCGTAGCGGCGGCCGTCGAAGCGCAGCACGTGGCGCTCGCCTTCCACCGACGTGTCCTGGTCGCGGCAGCTGTCACCGTCCATCCAGCTGTGCGTGGTGACCCGTCGCTCGCGCAGGATGAGGTCGGCCAAGCCGTGTCTGCCTTTGGGCCCAACGGCCACGGTGCGCGTCACGTCGATGGAGTCGCCGGCGCAGCGGGTATCCCACTCGGCCTGGAAGCGACGCAGCACCATCGCTGGGCCGAGCGTGCGCAGCGTGTCTGCCTGCACCGCCAGCAGATGCACCTGTTCTTCGCTGAACGGATTGGGCCCGGAGCCATTGCGCCGCTTCACGCGCAGGCCGAAGGCGAGGGTGTCCGGCGCAAGCTGGTAGCGCGCGGTATCAATGTGCATGCCATCGAAGAAGATCGCATCGCTGTCGAGTGCGCCGAGCAGCACCGCCCATGCGCGCGTGGCAAGGGTGTCGGTATCGATCACCAGTACCTCCACATCGCCATCGCGGGAGTCGTTGTTGCCGCCGTCGCGCCAGACCGGCGTGGCCACCAAGGTCAGCTCCGGGCGTGCCGGCCATCGGCGGCAGACGCTGGCGGCGATGTCGCGTGTGTAGCCGGCGCGGTCGGGCAGCACGTTGGGTGCTCGGACCGTGTAGGCCTCCTGCGCTGCCGCCTGGGCGTCATGGCAGTCCTGGGCTTGGGCGGGCAGGGCGGCGGCACTGCACGCGGCGGCCAGCAACAGCGAGAGTGCGATACGCATCGGGTCCATCCATGGGGCGAGGGGCGCACAGCATACCCGCGGACGAACACGAAAAAAGGCGCAGCCGAAGCTGCGCCTTTGTGTCACACGCGTGTTGCAGGGCTTACCAGAAGAACTGCAGGCGCGCTTCGAGGATGTTCGGATCGTCGTTGACGAACGTGCGCGCGGTCGAGCTGTACTTCTTGCTGTCCACCATCACGTAGTTCAGCGCGAACTTGGTGTTGGAGCGCCAGTAGTAGTTCACGCCCACGGTCCAGATGTCCATCTTGCCGCCCAGCACGCCATCGACGATCGGCGGGCGACCGGCCACCGGGTTCGCCGACAGATTGCCGTCGTTGAGGTCCATGTGGTCGTAACGCGCACCCAGCTGCCACATGCCGCGGCCCGGCTCATCCGGCAGGCCGGTGGTCGGGGTGCCGCCCTTGTAACCCCAGGTCTCGCCGCTGATGTTCCACAGGCCGCTGACGTAGTAACCGTCGCTGCTGTAGTTGTCGTGCGAGTACCGCTTGGCCTTGCTGGTGTAGTACTCGGCCTGGGCCTTGAACGGGCCGCCGATGTACATCGCTTCGGCGCCGATCGTGCTCACGCGGTCGGTGTCCACCATGTTGCCGCTGTCGACCAGGCGCGCGGTGGCCAGGTCGGCGTTGGGACGGGCACGCACGCGCAGGGTGTCGGCGTCGGTGTCGTAGTCCACATAGCTCAGGCCGAAGTGCAGGACCTGGCCCTTCTCATTGATCGGGGCCCAGGTGCCACGGGCGCCGTAGCCGCTGCCGTGCGCGAGGTTGCGGGTCAGTTCGCGGCCGAAGCCGCTGGCGGTGACGGACCAGTTGTTGTCACCGATGCTGTAGGCGCCACCGAGGCGGCGGGCCACGGCGTAGGTATTGGTGACCGCGGCCTTGGAGATGAAGTCGTTGTTCTTGGTGCTGGAGAGTTCTTCCAGGCTGTTGGGCTGCTTGAACTGGCCGAACTGCACGAAGTGGTTGGCGTTGCCGGCCAGCTTGTACTTCAGGTTGGTGTCCAGGAACTTGTCGGCCTTGGCGTCGTAGCCCACCACCCATTCCACGTTGCCCGGGCCCTTGCCCTTGAGCACCAGCTCGGCGCGGCGCAGCTCGAATTCGCTGTTCTTGCCGTTGCCGGCATCACCGCCGTTGAGGTCGGTCACATCGTTGTCGAACCAGTTGCCGTCGGCCTGGACCAGGCCCTCGAACGTGATTTCCGAACCGCCGATCACATCGATGGCCACTTCAGCGTGAGCGGCCGGAACGAACAGCGCAGCCGCCACGGCCGCAGTAAGAAGTTGGCGATGCAGTTTCATGGAAGGAGCCTTGCAGGCAGGTGGGAAGATGCTGCGCAGGCTAATTAGTGAAGATTGCGTAAATGTGACAGTTTCGGACAAACCGTCATCGCCCGTATCCCAAGCGGCGTCAGGGGCTGCTATTGATGCCTTCTGGAGATGACCGCCGGGTTGCGCCCATGTGGCAGTCGTCGCCCCCGTTCAGGCAGCCGTCTTTTCCTTGAAACGGCACAGGTCGCGGATCACGCATTGCGGGCAGTCCGGCTTGCGTGCCTTGCACACGTAACGGCCATGCAGGATCAGCCAGTGATGCGCATCGAGCAGGAACTCGGCCGGGATCACCTTGACCAGCAGATCCTCCACCGCACGCACGTCCTTGCCCGGCGCCAGCCCGGTGCGGTTGGAGACGCGGAAGATGTGCGTGTCCACTGCCATCACCGGTTCGCCGAAGGCCGTGTTGAGCACGACATTGGCGGTCTTGCGACCGACACCGGGAAGCGCCTCGAGTGCAGCACGATCACGCGGCACCTCGCCGCCGTGCTGTTCGACCAACATGGCGCACGCGGCAATCACGTTCTTCGCTTTCGCGTTGTACAGGCCAATGGTGGCGATGTACTTCTTCAAGCCGTCCTCACCGAGAGCGAGGATCGCCTGCGGGGTATTGGCGACCGGGAACAGTTTGCGCGTGGCCTTGTTGACGCCGACATCGGTGGCCTGCGCCGACAACGTGACCGCCACCAGCAGTTCGAACGGCGAGCTGTACTCCAGTTCGGTCCTGGGGTGCGGGTTGAGCTCGCGCAGGCGCGTGAACATTTCGATCACGTCGGCCTTGGGCATGCGCGCGGTGCGTGCGACGGTTTTCTTCATCGTGGCCATCAGGAGGTGCGGCCCGCGGCCTTGGCCCTGGCGCGCGCGAGAATCGCGGCAGCGGCCGAGGGCAGGGCGGGTTTCTGGATCTCGGGTGTAGGGGGCGGTGCACGGCGTGCATCGCGCTCGGCAGCACGGCGCGCGAGTCGCTGCTGGCGCTGGCGGTAGCGCTCGCGTGCGGCCCAGGCACGTTGCAATTGCTGCTGTGCGTGCTGCAGCCGCTGTGGAAGATCGGGATGATCGGGCCGCAGCGCTTCGTCGCCCGGCTGCGGGACGTAGTCCATCAACCCGGCCGCCAGCGCGGCATCCCATTGATCGTCGAGGACGAGTGCCAGCAGCTGCGCCGGCGAAGCGGTATCGGAAGGCGACATGGCTCAGCGGTTCTGGAACACCGGCGGCCGCCGCGCCAGGAACGCGCTGGTGCCTTCGCGCATGTCCTCGGTGGCGAACATCAGGCCGAACTGCACGCTCTCGTACTCCAGCCCCTCGCCGAGCGAACATTCGCCGCCGATATGGATCGCATCGAGGATGCCGCGCAGCGCGAGAGGCGCGGCCGAGGCCAATTGCGACGCCAGAGCCTGGACGCGGGCATCCAGCTCCGCAGCCGGGACCACCTCATTGACGATGCCCAGTTGCGCGGCACGCGCGGCGGTGATCGGGGTGCCCAGCAGGCACAGCTCCAGTGCGGCGGCGCGGCCGCACAGGCGCAGCAGCCGCTGGCTGCCACCGAAGCCGGGAATCAGGCCCAGATGGATCTCTGGCTGACCGACCTTGGCGGTCTCCGCGGCCACCCGGAGGTGGCAGGCCATGGCCAGTTCCAGGCCGCCGCCGAGCGCAAATCCGTTGATCTTGCCGATCACGGGCTTGGGCATGCGCTCGATGCGGCGCATCAACCCTTGGCCGAGCAGTGAGAAATCACGACCCTGAACCGCGCTCAGGCCGTTCATTTCGGCAATGTCCGCACCGGCGACGAACGCCTTGGGACCGGCGCCGGTCAGCACCACCACCCGCACCCCAGGGGCGGCAGCGGCCTCGGCGAAGGCCGTATCAAGGGCTTCCAGGGTCGCCCGGTTCAGGGCGTTGAGTTTGTCCGGGCGGTTGACCGTCACAGTGCGTACGGCACCATCGTCCATAATCGCGATAAGGGCGTCGGCCACGGCAGGACTCCTGAAAACGTTAAAAAAAAGTGATGTTGAACTCTTGAAACGAAGTCAGGTCAGAGCCTGCGTCGTTAGTGGCGGTTCAACGTTGCGGCGGCTATCCTAACCCGTCGCCTCAGGGCGGCCCAACGCGTCCTGAGTTACCACCCCTGGAGAAAAGTTTGATGAAGTTGCGTTCTATCGCGGTCGCCGTCGCGGCCCTGGCCCTGACGGGCAATGCCTTCGCCCAGGACACCTCGTCCGAAAAGGGCAAGCTGAGCTATTACTTCGGTTACGACTACGGTAACAACCTGGCTGAACTCACCGCACGCGGCGAGCAGCTGGACATCAACTCGGTGGTGAAGGGCCTGCAGGATGCCTACGCCAAGAAGCAGCCGTCGATCACGGCCGAGCAGTTGAAGCCCGCCGTCGAAGCCTTCCAGAAGCGTGAGCAGGGTCGTGCGCAGGCCGCCAAGGCCGAGTACGACAAGGCTGCCGCCGAGAACAAGACCAAGAGCACCCAGTTCCTGGCCGCCAACAAGGCCAAGGCCGGCGTGCAGTCGCTTCCGAGCGGCGTGCAGTACCGCGTGATCGAAGCCGGCAAGGGTGCCAAGCCGACCCAGGCCAGCACCGTGCAGCTGGAAGTGGCCGGTCCGTATCCGTTCGGCACCCGTCCGGCCGAAGCGCGTCCGGCCCAGCAGATCCCGGGCATCAAGGTCAGCGAAGTTGAAATGAAGGCCATGCGTGAAGCCCTGCTGCAGATGCCGGCTGGCTCCAAGTGGGAAGTGACGCTGCCGCCGGATCAGGCCTATGGTGCCGATCCGCGCACGCCGTTCCCGCCGAACGTCGCGGTGCAGTTCGAAATCAAGCTCGTCAGCGTCAAGTAATTTTCGCAACATCAAGAACGCGCCGGTGGAAACACCGGCGCGTTTTTTGTTTCCGTGCAATCGCGGTACTGTTGACCGGTGCAATCGATGGAAGAATCCCCGCATGCCGTGCCCACTCCCTGCATCGGAATCTGCGCGCTGGATCGCGCCGGTGTCTGCACGGGCTGCCTGCGCACCGTGGATGAAATCACCCGCTGGCGAACCATGAGCCGACCCGAACAGCATCACGTCATGCAGCACACGCTGCCCCTGCGCGAACAACTGCGGCAATCGCTGCGCGGTTCGCTGGCCGAACACGAGCGCCTGCTGCGCGCGCTGCATCCGCTGGACCGGCCGCCGTCCGGCGATGGCTGGAACCGCAGCGAACTGATCGATCTGTTACCGCCCGGCCCGCCCGTTGAAGCGGCCGTGCTGGCCGGCATCATTCCGCGCGAGGGCGGCGCGCAGGTGCTGCTGACCCGGCGCACCGACACGCTGCGCCATCACGGGGGCCAGGTCGGTTTTCCCGGTGGCCGCATGGAGCCGGAGGACCGCGATGCCGTTGCCGCCGCGATCCGCGAGAGTGACGAGGAAATCGCACTCAAGCACGATCAGGTGCAGGTGCTTGGGTATCTGGATCCGTTCGTGACGATTACCGGCTACCGGGTCATGCCGGTGGTGGCCGTGATCGATCCTGCCTTCGTGGCCGTGCCCGAACCGGGCGAGGTCGCGGAAGTGTTCGAAGTGCCGCTGTCCTACCTGATGGATCCGGCCAACCTGCACCACGTGGAGATCGACCACCGCGGTCGCATCCGCCACGTGCTCGAATACGGCTGGCCCGGGCAGCGGATCTGGGGTGCGACCGCCGCCATTCTCTACAACCTGCGTCGCCGCCTGGAGCAGACCGCATGACCACGCCATTGATCGATGTCACCGCCCTCGCACAGGCGTTGGACGACGGCGCCACGCGCCTTATGGATGCACGTGCGACGGCCAGTGCCGCCCCCACGCTTCGGGTAGTGGATGCGCGGTTCTCCTTGGCCGATCCGCAGTCCGGTGCGGCGTTGTATGCACAGGGCCATCTGCCCGGCGCGCTGTACGCCGATCTCAACCGGGACCTGTCCGATCCTGGCCGCACCGGCCATGGCCGTCATCCGCTGCCGGACAGCGATGCGTTCGCCGCGCGCCTGGGCGCGTGGGGCATCGGGCCGGAAACCGAGGTCGTGGTCTATGACGCCGGCGACGGCAGCATGGCGGCCGCGCGGTTGTGGTGGCTGCTGCGGCTGATCGGGCATGCACAGGTACGCGTTCTCGATGGCGGATTTGCGGCATGGCAGGCCGCCGGTCTGCCGGTCACCGCAGCGCTGCCGCAGGTGACGCCGTTGCCGCCGTACCCGGGGCAGTTCGACCGCCGCCAGATCGCCTCGGTGGAAGAGGTGCAGGCGCGTCTCAAGCACGCGCCGGGCTGGCTGATCGATGCGCGGGCGGGCGAGCGTTTCCGGGGCGAAGTGGAGCCCTTGGATCCGGTCGCCGGCCACGTGCCCGGCGCGGTGAATCGTCCGTTCGCGTTGAACGTGCATGAGGGACGGCTGCGCCCTGCGGAGGATCTGCGCGCCGCGCTGCAGCCGCTGATCGGCACGCACGCACCGGACGAGGTCGTGCTGATGTGCGGCTCCGGCGTCACCGCCTGCCACCTGCTGCTGGCGATGGACGCCGCGGGCCTGGAAGGTGCGCGGATCTATGCGGATTCGTGGAGTGGCTGGGTCAGCGACCCGTCGCGTCCCGTCGCCACCGGCTGATCACGGGCCACGATGACGGCCACGGCCAATGGCGCGGTAGGTGCCGACCGTTGGTCGGCACACCCTCTCAGCCACGCAGTTCCTGCAGCGGCACCGCCGCCAGCACGCGTGGCCACGGGAACATCGGACCCGGATCGCGCTTGCGCGGCACCCGCCGTTCCGGATCGTCGCTGGCCACTTCCTCGCGCGTATCCAGCCACTCATGCCCGGCGATATGGGCCAACGCGGGCAGCGTCCCGCACAGGTGTTGCAGCAGGTCGATCAGCGCCGCGATCTGCGCATCCGGGTAGGGCTCGTCCATCGCCTGGTGGCGGGAATCCCACCAATGTGGGTAGCGCCCGGTGTTGACCAGTTCGATCCCGATCGAGCGCGGGTTATAGCCACTGACCTGATGCGCGACGCGGTCCAATGACACGTACTGGACTATGCGCCCATCGCGGTCGATGTAATAGTGGCCACTGTTGCCGGTGCCGCTGTCATACAGCACGCGTTCGCCGTACTCGCGTGCCATCGCCAGGTCCGGCAGTTCGGTGCAGTGGATGACCACCAGATCGATCTCATCGTGCGTGCGGGGCAGCAGCCTGTCCTGGTAGGGTAGGGGCTGTGCATCGATGGCGGGCGGGGCGCGGTCGGGCATGCGGCGATGCTAGCATTCGGGCATGAACGCTCCTATCGATTCCCGCGCGGTGTGCGCATGAGCCGCGGCCACTGCATCCTCTCCCATGGCTTTGAAAGCGGCCCGGACGCCATCAAGGTGACCGCCCTGGCCGACGTCGCCGAGCGCCTGGGCTGGACCCACGAGCGCCCGGACTACACCGATCTGGACGCCCAGCGCGAGGTCAGCAGCCTGGGCGATGTGCGCGCCCGCCTGCAGCGCCTGGTCACCCTGGCCACCGCCCGTGTCGTGCAGGGCCCGGTGGTGCTGGCCGGCTCCAGCCTGGGTTCGTACATTTCGGCCATCGCCTCGCTGCAGGTGCCGGTCCAGGGCCTGTTCCTGATGGTGCCGCCCACCCGGATGGGGCCGATGCCGGCGCTGGATGCCGCCCGCGTGCCGACCAGCGTGGTCCACGCCTGGCACGACGAGCTGATCCCGCCGGCGGAGGTGATCGCCTGGGCCCAGGCCCGCTCGGCCCGCCTGCTGATGGTGGACGACGGCCACCGCCTGACCGATCACGTCGAGGCCTCGAGCCGGGCCTTCGAGGAACTGCTGGCCACGCTGTAACCGGGCGTTCCAGCCCGCCTCACGTACAATGGCCCCCCGGACACCCGTGCCCGGCTGCTTGCCGTGCCCGTGGGCACCCCCTCTCCGCTGACCTGCGATACCGATTCCGTGAAATTCTTTGTTTCCTGCGCCAAGGGCCTGGAGTATCTGCTCGCCGACGAACTGTTGGCGCTCGGCCTGGACAAGGCCACCGCCACCATTTCCGGCGTCAACGCCGAGGGCGAGCTGGCGCAGGCGCAGCGCGTGGTGCTGTGGTCGCGCCTGGCCAGCCGGGTGCTGTGGCCGCTGACCGAGTTCGACTGCCCCGACGAAGGCTCGCTCTACCAGGGCGTGTCGGCGATGGCGTGGGAGCAGCACATCAGCCCCGAGCTGAGCCTGTCGGTGGACGCGCATGTGTCCGGCACCGAGATCACCCATGCGCGCTTCGCCGCGCAGCGGGTCAAGGACGGTGTGGTCGACAGCCTGCGGTCGCAGGGCCTGGAGCGGCCGTCGGTCAACACCGACTTCCCGGACGTGCGCATCAACCTGTCGCTGCGCAAGGGCCGGGCCACGATCTCGATCGACCTGGGCGGTGGCCCGATGCACCGCCGCGGCTGGCGCATGGCGCAGAACGATGCGCCGCTGAAAGAAAACCTGGCCGCCGCGGTGCTGCTGCGCGCCAACTGGCCGAAGATCCACAGCGAAGGCGGTGGCCTGCTCGACCCGATGTGCGGCAGCGGCACGCTGCTGATCGAAGGCGCGTTGATGGCCGCCGACGTGGCCCCGGGCCTGCAGCGCCACGGCAGCATTCCGCCGAGCCGCTGGCTGGGCTTCGACCGCGACGCCTGGAACAGCCTGATGGAAGAAGCGCGCGCCCGCGAAACCGCCGGCCGCAGCGCACTCAAGCAGGTGATCCACGGCAGCGACGTGGATCCGCACGCCATCCATGCGGCCAAGCAGAACGCCGAAACGGCCGGTGTGGGCCATGCCATCTGGTTCGGCGTGCGCGACATCACCGATGTGCAGGTTCCGCCGCAGGAGACCGGCTGCGTGGTCTGCAACCCGCCCTATGACGAGCGCCTGGCCGCCGACGCGGTGCTGTACCGCCAACTCGGCGACGCGCTCAAGCGCGCGGTGCCGCAGTGGCGCGCCAGCCTGTTGTGCGGCAGCGCCGACCTGGCCTTCGCCACCGGCCTGCGCGCCAACAAGAAGTACCAGCTGTTCAACGGCGCCATCGAGTGCGCGCTGATCGTCTGCGACCCGATCGCGGTACCGCAGCGCGAGAACACCGGCCAGCCGCGCGAGCTCAGCGAAGGCGCGCAGATGGTGGCCAACCGCCTGCGCAAGAACATCAAGAAGTTCAAGACGTGGCGGACGCGCGAGAGCATCACCTGCTACCGCGTTTACGATGCCGATCTGCCCGAGTACGCGGCCGCCATCGATGTCTATGAAGAAGACGGTGGTGCCCGCCGGACCTTCCTGCATGTGCAGGAATACGCGGCCCCGGCGACCATTCCGGATGTGGATGTGCGTCGCCGCCGCAACGAGCTGCTCTCGGCCGCGCGCGAGGTCTTCCAGGTGCCGGCCGAGCAGGTCGCGCTGAAGTCACGCGAGCGTGGCAAGGGCGGCAGCAAGTACGGTCGTTTCGAGCAGCGCGGCGAGTTCGTGCTGGTGCGCGAGAACGATGCGCTGCTGCGCGTGAACCTGTTCGATTATCTGGACACCGGCCTGTTCCTGGACCACCGTCCACTGCGCTGGCACATGGCGCAGGAAGCCCAGGGCAAGCGCTTCCTCAACCTGTTCTGCTACACCGGTGTCGCCTCGGTGCAGGCCGCCGTGGCCGGTGCCGCGACCACCACCAGCGTGGATCTGTCCGGTACGTACCTGCAGTGGTGCGCCGACAATCTCGCGTTGAACGGCAAGGGCGGCAGCCAGCACCAGCTGATCCAGGCCGATGCGCTGGCGTGGCTGGAAGCCGAACGTCACCGCTTCGACGTGATCTTCTGCGATCCGCCGACGTTCTCCAACTCCGCCCGCGCCGATGACTTTGATATCCAGCGCGAACACGTGCGCCTGCTGCGCGCGGCCGTGGCGCGCTTGAGCCCGGAAGGCGTGCTGTATTTCTCCAACAACTTCCGCCGCTTCAAGCTGGACGATGAAGCGATCAAGGAATTCGCGGAGTGCAAGGAGATTTCGCCCGAGACCATCGGGGCGGACTTCGAGCGCAACCCGCGCATCCACCGCGCGTGGGAACTGCGCCGCTACGGCGCCTGACGGGAACGGGCCGACATGGACGACAGTCAGCTCCACGCCGACGGGCTGCTGCTGCGACCGTTCGAGGATGCCGACGCCGCTGCGTTCGCAGCGGCGGTGCGTGAGTCGGCCGAGGGCATGCGGCGCTGGATGCCGTGGAGCTCGGTCGACTACCGCGTCGAGCAGGCGCTGCAATGGTTCCAGGCCTGCCGGGACGGTTGGGCGGCAGGCACGGCCTGCGAATACGGAATCTTCGACCAGGACACGGCCGCCTTCGTCGGCGGCGCGGGATTGAACAAGATCCAGCACGATCCCCGTTTCTGCAACCTGGGCTACTGGGTGCGGCAGTCGTGCCGTGGCCAGGGCGTGGCGCCCCGCGTCGTGCAGGCGCTGGCGGCCCAGGCGTTCGGGCCGCTGGGCCTGCATCGGGTGGAGATCGTCGTTGCGGTAGACAATCTCGCCAGCGAACGGGTGGCGGTGAAGGCCGGCGCTCTGCGCGAAGGCGTGGCGCGCAACCGTCTGGTCATCGACGGCCGTCCGGTCGCGGCGCACATGTTTTCACTGGTGCCCTGACCGGCGATCGCGATGCGGCGACGCCCGTGAGGGTGCGGCGGGTGCGCCGCAGGGATCGATCTGAAGGTAGAGCCACGCCATGCGTGGCTGGGTCCCAGCGATGCGTTCTCACCTCCCGCAAGCACCGCGTTACACCACCAGCAATTGCCCTGGTGCATGACCCACCGGCCAATGTCCGCGCTCGTACCAGTCAATCACGCGCTGCCAGTGGGGCGGCAGGCCGAGGTGACGTTCGAGGATCCAGTGGCGATAGCCGTACATCGCAGCATTGCGTGCGACGATATGGAAGTCGTGTGGCGCTACCCGCAGGCTGTCGTGTGCATGGGCGGACAGGGCGCGCATCAAGGCGCGATTGAGCTGTCGGCGTGGTTGCAGCAGCTCGACGGGCGTCGCCTGCGGACCATGAAATGGATCCACGTCTTCCAGCGAAGATGGCATCCAGTCGAAGGCACCGTCCTCGATGACTTCTATCGCCTCGGCCAAGGACAATGCGACGCAAACACCCTCTGTTAACGGTATCGGCTGGCCCATGCGCGAGAAATAGGACGTATCCGCGATCCTTTGCAAGTGTCCTGCCATCTCCATCCTTTGATGCTAGCACAGCCGATATGCGCTCCCTCAGCGCGCGACCACCGCCACCACCAGTCCCACCAGCGGCAACACCCACGCCAACGGGGCGATCCAGCGTGGCCGGAACGGGTACAGGCCGAAGGCGATCAGCATGCCGCTGACCGTCATCGCACCCAGCCACAGCACCGGACCGGCGGCCCAGCCGTGGTCCCATACGCACAGCGCGAACGACAGCGTCAGCAGCGCCCAGCCCAGCCAACGCCACAGCCGCATGCGTGCCGGGCTGGCCGGCGCCTTGCCGTGCAGGTCCAGCTGGTGCTTGTCCATGGCCAGCGACAGCGCGGTAAAGGCCGAGAAGCTCACGGTGAGGGCCAGCAGCATCATGCGTTGGCCTCCACGTTCGCGCTCTCCTGCGCCTTGGCTGCTGCCACCGCAGCGGCCTGCCGCTTCTTCTTCTCCGCCGCGCTCAGCGCCGGCTGCCAACGCTGCATGCGCAGCGCGCAGTAGGCCAGCACCGCACCGAAGGCCAGCATCATCAGGTCGAACCCGGCCAGCACCCAGTCGCCGGTGCGCAGGGTCACGCCCAGGTGTGCGTGGGTGGTGAGGGCATTGATCACCGGGATCAACAGGAACATCGCCGCGCCCAGATAGAGCTGCCATGCCCACATCAGCCGCTTGGGCCAGATGAAGGCCGCCAGCAGGGCCGCAGCCCAGGCGTAGAAGAACACGTTCACTTCGGTATCGGCGCGCTCGGCCATCTGCACCGGCAGCAGCCGGTTGCCCCAGAAGTAGGCGGCGAAGGCGATCGGCAGGCCGGCGACCGCGCCGATGTTGAGTGCGTCCACCAGGCGCAGGCCGAAGCCGATCTTTCCGCTCTTGGCATGCTTGGGCCGTTCCTTGACCGCCCACAGCACCACGCCGCTGGCCACCATCAGGCAGCCGATCAGGCCGGACACGAAGAACAACGCACGCAGTCCCCAGTCGGCAAAGCGGGCCAGGTGCAGGCCGTACATCACCCCGCGGGTCTGGGTGGCGCCACCGGACAGCGGGCTGGCCTCGATCAGCGCGCCGCTCACCGCGTCATAGCGCAACGACGGCGTATCCACCGACAGCCGCTTGCCATCACGCTGGTACACATCGATCACCGCATTGGCCCCACCCGGGTGGTACAGGGTGAAGCCGCTCACCTGGGCGCCCTTCCACTCGGCGCGCGCGGCATCCAGCAACTGCTGGATGGGCAGTGCGGTGGCCGTGCCTTCGGTCGGTGTGTCGATATCGGCCAGACGCGCGAAGGCCTCGCTGAAGAACGCTTCCTCATCCTTGGGATAGGCCACGCTCACGCCCCACGGCAGGTACATGAACATCAACGTGACGATGCCGGTGTAGGTGATCATCGCGTGGTACGGCAGCGCCATCACCGCGCTGACGTTGTGGAAATCCAGCCACGACCGCAGGCCCTTTTCCGGGCGGAAGGTGAAGAAGTCCTTGAAGATCTTCTTGTGCGTGATCACGCCGGTGATGATCGCCACCAGCATGAACATCGCACAGAAGCCGACCAGGTAGCGGGCCCAGTAAACGGGGATGTAGTGCAGGTCGAAATGCAGGCGGTAGAAGAAGTCACCGCCGCGGGTTTCGCGCGCGGCGATCTCTTCGCCGGTGTTCGGATCGACGGTGGCATCGCCGAAGCGGCCTCCGCCGCGCCGGCGGCGCTCGCCTTCCACCGGCGGCTTGACCATCGATTCGGGGTTGCGCCAGAACATGCGCATCGCCGGGTTGCGCGGGTCGGGCAGGGTGACATTCCAGCTCTCGGCCTGCGGCGCCTTGTGCTGCAGGAAGGTGAGAGCACGCTCGGCGGCCACATCGGCACTCACGCTGCTGCGCGGCAGCTCCGGGCGCATCCAGCGGCTGATTTCCTCGCGGTAATAGCTGGCCGTGCCGGCCATGAAAATCAGCAGCAGCAGCCAGCCGACCAGCAGGCCGGTCCAGGTGTGCAGCCAGGCCATCGACTGGCGGAATCCGTTCTTCATGCGGCCCCCTGCAGCAGGCGGGTGCCGAGCCAGAACAGCGCCGTCGGGATCAGGATGCCGACCCACGCGCGCAGCGCGGTACGGGTAGCGAACGCCCACAGTGCCGCGCAGGCGCACAGCACGATCGCCACCAGCATGCCGGTCAGCACCGCTTGCCCGCGCGCGATCGGCAGCGCGACCGCAAAGAACATCGAGCAGGTCGCGGCCAGCGCGTAGCCGCCGAAGATCGCGGCGAGCGAACGTGACAGGACACCCAGCCAGGGGCGGGCGAAGAAGGAACCAAGACGGTTGAACCTGGCGCTGGCGTGCGGCGTGCTGTCCACGGAAACCTGCTGATCAATCGGGGAAACGGGCATCACCGGCCGCAGCCGGTGATGAATGATAGTGGCCATCCCTGGCCGTGTTCACTGCGCGTCGCAGTGGTCCCTTGGAGCCGGTGTCAGAGCTTCCAGCGCAGGTTCAACATCACGTTGCGCGGTTCGCCCCAGTACACGCCGTTGTAGAAACCGACGTTGCTGTAGTACTTCTTGTCGAGCAGGTTGTTGACGTTGAGCTGCGCGGAGAAATTGTCATTGAAGCGGTAGCCGGCGAACACATTCACCAGGTAGAACGCATCCTGGGTGATGAACGCCGATTCGGTGCGGCCACTGGTCGCGTAATCGGCACGCGGCTTGGTGCTGGCGCGGTAGATACGACTCTGCCAGGTCACGCCGCCCCCCAGCGAGAGGCGGTTCCACTCACCACTCGGGCGCCAGCTGGTGTTGAGCCGGAAGGTGTCCACCGGGTTGGTGGTGTTCTGCGCCACGCCCGCCTGGTTGCGGATGGTGGTGTGCGCGAAACCGGCCGAGACGTTCCAGTTCTCGGTCAGGCTGCCCTGGGCTTCCAGTTCCCAGCCCTTGACCTTGTTGCCCTTGCCGGTGGAACGGTAGGCGCTGCTGCCATCGGGCAGCGAGGCGGCCGGTACCGAATCATCGAGCTCGGCGACATTGTCCTTCTCGCCCTTGAACACCGCGGCGGAGGTGTTCAGGCGGCCACCGAAGAATTCACCCTTCAGGCCGGCCTCCCACATGTCCCCGACCACCGGCTCCAGGTAATCGTTGTTCCTGTCGCGGTAGTCCTGCGGCTGGAAGATGTCGGTGTAGCTGGCGTAGGCACTGAACTGCCTGCTGAAATCGTAGACCAGGCCGACGTACGGGGTCAGCGAATCGTCCGGCTTGTAGCCGCCGCGGGTGGTACCGGTGCGGTTGCCGGCCGCATCGTTGGTATAGCGCCAGCTGCGGGTCTCCCAGCTGCCATAGCGCGCGCCGAGCACGGCCAGCAACGGATCGGCCAGCTGCAGGCGGGCGGCCACGTAGGCGGCCTTCTGCGTCAGCTCGTTCTCCGAGGCCAGCCAGTCATGCCGGGTGAGCGGCAACGGGGCAACGTCGCCGGTCCAGGTGCGCCAGTCCGGTACCACGTCGTAGCCCGGCGGCTGCACGAACTCCGAGGCAGGCGATTCGCCCTTGCGAACGGACTGGCCGACGCCGAACACCAGTTCATGCTCGCGGCCGAACAGCTGGAACGGGCCGCTGGCGTTGAGGTCGAACACGTTCATTTCGCTGCGTTCGGCGAAATGCGAAAGGTAGGCGCGCACACCGGTACCATCCGGCGCGGGATAGCCCTGCGCGCCGTACCAGACGTCGCCATCGGTGTTGCGCTTGGCCTGGGTCGCGCTGGCCTTGAGCGACCAGCCGTTGCCGAGCTGCTGCTCCAGGCGCATGAAGGTGGTCTTTTCCACGATCGGCCAGCTGCTCCAGCTTGCCGACAGGTTGGTCGAGCGCGGCAGGTTGGCCGGCTTTCCGTCCGGGCCCCAGTACGGCACCACGCCCCAGGTCACGCCCTTGGTTTCCGGCGACTGGTAGTCATAGCCGACTTCGAACAGGGTGCTGTCGGTCAGGTCGGCCTGGACGATGCCGTAGAACACGTCCTTGTCGAGACGGTACACATCGCGGAAGGAATCGCTCTGCTGCTTGGCGGCGACAAAACGCGCACGCACGCGGCCGTCCAGCGCGACCGGGCCGCCGATGTCCGCTTCCAGGCGCTGGTTGCCCCAGCGGCCCAGGGTCAGGCCGGCGCTCATCGCCATCTCCTGGGTCGGGCGCTTGCGGACCATGTTGATGGTGCCCGACGGATCACCGGCACCGGTGGTGAGGCCGGTCGCGCCGCGGACCACTTCGATGCGCTCGTAGATCGCGCTGTCGGTGTTGGTCTTGAGCGAGCCACCAAACGTATTGAGCATCCCGTCGATCTGGAAATTGGTGATGCTGTAGCCACGCGAGATGTAGTTGATGCGCTCCGAATCGGTGACCGATACATGCACGCCGGTGACCTGGCCCATCACGTCGGACAGCGCGTACAGGCCCATGTCGTCCAGGCGCTGGCGGGTCAGCACGGTGACCGACTGCGGGGTGTGGCGCAGCGACAGGTTCAACTTGGTGGCGGTGCTGGCCTGCTTGACCGTGTAGGAGTTGGGAATCTCGCCGTCGGCGGTCACCTTGATCGTGTCCAGCGTGGTCGCATCATTCGGCCCGGCCTCGGCGAAGGCGGGCAGTGCAGGCCCGGCGAGGGCAGCAACCAGCGCGATGGCCAACAACGATGGCCGGGACAACGGTGACGCGGAGGAACGGGACATGGCAACACTTCCAGTGTGAGAAAACGGCAGCACGCACAGCGACGCTGCCAGAGGCGGCAGGGCAGGCAGGGCAGCGGATCAGGGGGTGTACACGGGGCGTTGCGCGGGGAGGGCGTGATGCTTCCGGGCGCCGGTTGGCTAGGCGTACAGCCGATCAGTGAATGATAGTCATTATCATTTCGTTAGACAAGCGTCATGGCGGTGTCGAGAGCGGGGAAAGCCGTGCGCTGGCGTATGTGTGGCGGGCTGCAAGAACGTCGCCTGCGTGTCATTGCCGGGCAATATCGCGTCAACAGACTGTGAGGATGTCGTGACACGCCGTTACGGCATCCCCCATCTGTTCGTCCGCGGAGTCGTCAGTGAATCGTTGTGTGCTTGCTGTAGCGGTGTTGTCCGTCCTTACCTTTGCCACGGCCGCCGATGCGCGTGCCGAGGCCGCCCCGGCAGGGACTGCCGCGGCCCCCGCCACCCTGGACACGATGATCGTCACCGGCACGCGCGGCAGCAACCGCACCCAGTTCGACACGCTGGCCCCGGTGGACGTGTTCTCGCAGGAAGAGATCCAGGCGATCGAGTCGTCCGACCTCAACGACGTGCTGGCCCAGCTGGTGCCTTCCTTCGTGGTCCAGCGCATGCCGATGAACGATGGCCTGGTGTTCGTGCGGCCGGCCACGCTGCGGGGTCTCTCGCCGGACCAGACCCTGGTGCTGGTCAACGGCCGCCGCTTCCACCGTTCGGCGCTGCTGGGCGCACGCGGCGCGCAGGGGCCGGACCTGGCGCAGATTCCGGTGCATGCGATCCAGCGCATCGAAGTGCTGCGTGATGGCGCGTCGGCGCAGTACGGCTCGGACGCCATCGCCGGGGTGATCAACATCATCCTGGATGACCGCGTCGGCGGGGAACTGTCGCTGGGCCTGTCCGAATACAGCGAAGGCGATGGGACCGGTCGCAAGATCGGCGGCCGGCACGGCTTCGCGCTGGGTGACAAGGGCAGCCTGTCGCTGTTCGCCGACTGGGACAAATCCGACGCGACCTCGCGCAGCCGCCAGCGCGCCGATGCGATCGCCTTCCAGAACGCCCACCCGGATCTGGTCGTGCCCGATCCGGTGCAGCGCTGGGGCCAGCCGGACCTGGAAAATCGCCATTTCGGCTTCAACCTCAACCTCGCCTTGAACGACAGCGTCGACCTCTACGGTTTCGGTCTGTACGGCCACAGCGAAGGCGTCAGTGATTTCAACTGGCGCAATCCCGATGGCACCGCCTCGGTCTATAACCGCAGCCGTGTGTTCCCCGGCTGGGACGCGCGCAGCCTGTACCCGACCGGCTTCAGCCCGAAGTACGGCAACGAGCAGGACGACCTGCAGGGCGTGCTCGGTCTGCGCGGTTACTGGGGCGAGCGCTGGCGCTGGGATGTGAGCGGCTCCTACGGGCGCAACCGCATCGACTACACGCTGGGCCATTCGATCAATGCCTCGCTCGGCCCGGACAGCCCCACCTCGTTCTACCTCGGCCGCCTCTCGCAGGAGGAGAAGAACCTCAACGCCGATATCGTCTATTCGCTGCCGGTCAGCGCGCTGGCCGCACCGATCAACATCGCCTTCGGCGCGGAGACGCGCGAGGAAACCTACGGGGTGGATGCCGGTGATCCGGCGTCGTATGCGATCGGGCCGGGGGCGGTCACCGGCCTGGCCGGTGGCGCCAACGGTGCGCCGGGTTTCAGTGCGGCCAATGCCGGGCGCTGGAGCCAGCGCAGCCGCGCGGCCTACATCGATGTCGAAGCGCCGTTGACCGCGCGCTGGACGGTCGGCGCAGCCACCCGCTACGAGCACTTCTCGGCCTTCGGTGAGAGCGTGGACGGCAAGCTTTCCAGCCGCTTCGAGTTCACCCCGAACCTGGCCGTGCGCGGTTCGGTCTCCACCGGCTTCCGCGCGCCCACGCCGGGCCAGCTGTACACGCAGAGCACCCAGCAGGGACTGGATACCGTGACCTTGCAGGTGTTCACCACCGGTCGCCTGTCGCCCAGCGATCCGCTGGCGATCCAGCTCGGCGCCCAACCGCTCAAGCCGGAACAATCGCGCACCGCCTCGCTCGGGCTGACCTGGAAGAACGACCTGGGCTTCTCCGGCTCGGTGGACCTGTACGACATCAAGGTCACCGACCGTTTCAGCCAGTCGGCCTCGTTCGCGGTGCCCGCCGGCGTGCCCAATCCGCTGGCGTATACCTCGGTGAGCTTCTACACCAACGATTTCGACACCACCACCCGCGGTGTCGATGTGGTGGCCAGCCACACCACCGCACTCGGGGCGGGCCGGCTGAGCACCACGCTGGGCTACAACTACAACCAGACCCAGGTGGACAGCGGTGCCACCGGCGTGGCCACCAATGAAAGCCAGCGCCGCATTTTCGAAGAGCGCCTGCCGCGGCAGAAGGCCACGCTCAGCAGCACGTATGCGTGGGGCCGCTTCAGCGTGCTCGGCAAGCTGCGATACTACGGGGCATGGACGGACTCTTCGGGCAATGCCACCGGCGACATCTTCCAGCGCTTCGGAGCGATGAGCTTCGTCGATCTGGCCGTGAGCTGGAATGTCACCGAGCAGCAAACGCTGCGGATCGGCGCGGACAACCTGTTCAACCGCTACCCGGACGAGGCCAGCTTCCAGGCCAGCCGTGGCTTGATCTACTCGCGGAACGCGCCGTATGACACCGACGGCCGCAACCTCTATGCCGAATACCGGATCCGCTACTGATGGACCGGCAACGACGTGCTCTGCTGCGTGGCGCACTGGCCCTGCCAGTCGCTGCGGCACTCTCCGGTGCGAACGCCATGGACGCTGAGCCGCTGGCGCTGCCGGCAGTGGGCGCGCGCACGCCGGCCGAGCTGGCCGCCGACGAAACCTGGTGGGCCCAGGTGCGCGCGCTGTACGACCTCACCGACGAGGTCGTGATGCTGGACAACGGCTACTGGGGCGCGATGGCGCGCCCGGTGCTGCAGGCCTACCAGCAGGCCACCGCCACGGTGAATGCCGGCAACGCCTGGTTCGGGCGCTTGGCGTTTCCACCGCTGTTTGAGCAGGCCCGCGTGCGTCTGGCGCAGGTGCTGGGCGTGGAGACCGACGAAATCGTGCTCACCCGGGGCGCCACTGAAGCGATGCAGGTGCTGATCGGCAGCTACCGCGGGCTGTCGCCGGGTGATGCGGTGATGTATGCCGATACCGACTACGACAGCATGATCAGCGCGATGCAGTGGCTGCAGGCGCGGCGCGGTGTGCAGCCGGTGGCGATCACGCTGCCTGAGCCATTCGACCATGACAGCATCGTGGAGACGTACCGCCGCGCGCTGGCCGCCAACCCGCGCGTGCGCCTGCTCCTGCTGACCCACGTCAACCACCGCAACGGCATGCTGCTGCCGGTGGCCGAGATCGCCGCGCTGGCCAGGGCGGCGGGCGTGGAGGTGGTGCTCGATGCGGCGCACGGCATCGGCCAGGTGGATACGCCGCTACGCGCGCTGGGCGTGGATTTCATCGGGATCAACCTGCACAAGTGGATCGGCGCGCCGGTCGGCGTCGGCGCGGTGTATGTCCGCCGCGGGCGGGTGCGCGATCTGGATCCGTACATGGGCGAGCAGGACCACGACGACATCCGTACCCGTGTGCACACCGGGACGGTCAACTTCGCCGCCTACATGGCGTTGCCGGTCGCGCTGGATCTGCACGAGCGCATCGGTGTGGCCAACAAGCGGGCGCGGCTGCTGCGCCTGCGCAATCAGTGGATGGACGCGTTGCGCGGCGACGAACGCCTCCAGCTGCTGGGCTCGGACGATCCGCGCCTGTCCAGTGCGATCACCTCGTTCCGGCTGCGCGGGCAGACCACGATGCGCGACAACACGGCCACCTCGCAGCGGATGGTGAAGCAGTCCGGCGTGTTCGTGGTGCCGCGCGAAGGGCTGGCTTCGGGCGCCTGCCTGCGGGTCACGCCGGGCATCTTCAGCACGCCGGCGCAGATGGACGCACTGGTGGCGGCGGTACGCGCGGTCGCTGGCTGAGGCACCCGGCGACGCTGGCGGTGACCTCGCCAGCGTCCGTCGGCAGGCCCGACGCGGGTCGGGTTACCAGTGGAACCACACCGTCAGCGCGTGCAGGATCACGCCGATCAGCCCCCCCACCAGGGTGCCGTTGAAGCGGATGAACTGCAGGTCGCGGCCCACGCTCAGTTCCAGCTGCTCGACCAGATGGCGTTCGTCCCAGCTTTTGACGGTCTGTGCGATGTGCTCGGTCACGCCGCTGCGCAGCCGCGTGGTCAGGCGCTCGGCACCGTCCATCAGGTGCTGGTTCAGCGCTTCGCGCAGTGACGGGTCGGCCTGCAGCGCCTCGCCTACGGAGGCCAGGCTGCGGCGCAGATGGCCGGCCAGTGCGGAATCCTCGCTGGCCAGGTCGGCGCGCAGGCTGGCATGGATGCGCGCCCACAGGCCCTGCACGTACTCCTGCACGGCCGGGTGGTCGATCACCTGCTGCTTGAGCTGTTCCACCTTCTCAGCCAGGGCCGGGTCTTCGCGCAGCCGCTGGATGTAGTCGCTCAGCCAGGTCTCGTAATCGCGACGCAGCGGATGCTCGGGCTGGGCCAGGATCTGCTGCAGTTCCTCCAGCACCGCATGCGCCAGGCGCTCGGCGAGGGTGTCACCGATCTCGTCGATCGGCTTGACCCAGTTGACGGTGCTGGCCAGCTTGGGCCACTCGCGCTGGATGTAGCCCACGATCAATGTGGACGCGCGGTCTTTGACCTTCTCGTTGCCCAGCCATTCGCTGATCCGGGTCAGGCCTTCGTCCAGCACGCGCTGGTGGCGGTTGTCGGCGGTGAGCAGGCCGAGCAGTTCTCCCGCGGTGGCGGCCGCGTTCCATTGCCGCAGCTGCTGGATCACAAAGCCCTGGATGCTCCGCCGCACGGCGGCCTCATCAAGGAAGTCCAGCGCCTGCAGCGCCCAGCCGCGCGCCATGTCGGCCAGCATGCGGGCCCGCGCCGGCTCGGCCAGCCAGCTGCCCAGGCGGCTGGCCGGATCGAACACCTGCAGCCGGGCCAGCAGGGCCTGCGGTTCCAGGAACTGGTCGCGCACGAACAGCGCCAGGCTGTCGGCGATCCGGTCCTTGCTGCGCGGGATGATGGCGGTATGCGGGATGGGCAGGCCGAGCGGGCGCCGGAACAGCGCCACCACCGCGAACCAGTCGGCCAGCGCGCCGACCGCGGCAGCCTCGCAGAACGCCGAGACCCAGGCCCAGATGCCACGTTCGCCGTGCCAGTGGCTGACCGCGAAGCCGGCCAGCATCGCCACCAGCATGGCCAGGGCGATCAGTTTGAGCCGACGCAGCTGGGCGCGGCGCGGGTCGGGAGGGGAGGTGGGCGTCATGGCGGCAGTTTAACGACCCCGGCATGAGCAACAGGTAGTGCCGGCCGCTGGCCGGCAACCAGAAACCCCGCGCAGAAGCCACGGTAGTGCCGGCCGCTGGCCGGCAACCAGGCCCCCATCCGGAAGCCGTTGGC
>Ga0302349_1001114_pt1 | contig 23444 bp, 22 predicted proteins | sample PhyAR1_FD_202176 | JGI IMG/M metagenome (GOLD analysis project Ga0302349, IMG submission 202176) | Leaf surface microbial communities from alfalfa plants in UC Gill Tract Community Farm, Albany, California, United States - DLSL A.R1... | ecosystem: Host-associated > Plants > Phyllosphere >...
GATCTACGCCCTGCCGAAGGACATCGGCCCGTTCTCCTTCGGTTACAACAAGACCATGTTCGAGGCCGCGGGCGTTCCGCTGCCCGATCCCGACGTCCCCTACACCTGGGACGAGTTCATCGAGGTGTCGAAGCAGCTCACGGCCGACGTCGACGGCGACGGCAAGCTCGACCAGTGGGGCACGGGCCTCAACGTCACGTGGAACCTCCAGCCGTTCGTGTGGTCGAACGGGGGCGACTGGCTCAACGAGGACCGCACGAAGGTCACGGTCAACGAGCCCGAGTTCGTCGAGGCGCTGCAGTACTTCGCGGACATGCAGAACGTGCACGGCGTCACGCCCTCCGCCGGAGACGCGCAGACGCTCGACACCTACCAGCGCTGGATGCAGGGCCAGATCGGCTTCTTCCCCGTCGGCCCGTGGGACGTCCCCACGTACCAGGATCTCGACTTCGAGTGGGACCTGATCCCCTACCCCGCGGGATCCACCGGCAAGAGCGCGACCTGGACCGGCACGCTCGGCATCGCCGTCTCGGCGTCCACCGCGGCGCCCGACCTCGCGGCCGAGCTCGCAATGTACCTCAGCGTCGACGCCGACGCGCAGCAGGAGCTGGTCGACGCCGGCGTGCAGATCCCGAACCTCATCGACATGGCGAACGAGTGGGTCACGACCTCGACCCTTCCCCCCGCGAACAAGCAGGAGTTCCTCGACATCGCCGAGGACTACGGCCGCGCGCTGCCGGCGAACAACACCTACAGCGCCGAGTGGTACGACGAGCTGTTCAAGAACATCCAGCCCGTGCTCGACGGGGATCAGACCGCCCAGGAGTACCTCGACGAGGTGCAGCCTCGCATGCAGGAGCTCCTCGACAAGGCCAACGCCCAGGCGGGAATCGGTTGATCGCGACGGGCGCCGCCGGTCTCGGCGGCGCCCGCCCCGTCTCCTCCATCCCCTGACACAGAGGTCCAGACGCATGACGACCCCCACTCCCCGCCGCTCCCGCCTCCACCGCAGGGAGCACCGCGCGGCGCTCGCCTTCGTTGCCGCGCCCGTGATCGGATTCCTCGCCTTCACCGGCTACCCGCTCGTGTACTCGATCTACGCGTCGTTCACCACGTGGAACGGCCTCGGCGCCCCCGTCCCCAACGGCGTCGACAACTTCGTCGAGATGATGGGCGACCGATACTTCTGGCAATCGCTGGGCAACACGGTGTTCTACATGATCGGCATCCCGATCGGCCTGGTGATCTCGCTCCTGCTCGCGCTCGCCCTCAACCGGCGCATGCGCGGCCTGACCTTCTTCCGCACGGTGTACTACGTGCCCGTGGTCTCCTCGCTCGCGGCGGTGGCGATCCTCTGGCAGTGGGCCTACAACGGCGACTTCGGCCTCGTCAACCAGGTGCTCTCCATCTTCGGCATCGACGGACCGAACTGGCTGCAGAACGCCGCCACCGCCAAGCCCGCCATCATCATCATGGCGGTCTGGAAGGGCATCGGCTATTCGATGCTCCTCTACCTCGCCGCGCTGCAATCGGTGCCGTCTCACCTCTACGAGGCCGCATCGCTCGACGGCGCCGGGCCGCTCGCGAAGTTCCGCTACATCACGGTTCCCATGCTCAGCCCCGTGACCTTCTTCCTGGTCGTCACCAACATCATCGGCGGCGCCCAGATCTTCATCGAGATCAACATCATGACGCCCACGGGCGGACCGGAGTTCTCCACGGCATCGATCGTTTGGTACATCTGGCAGAAGGCCTTCAACTATCTGCAGATGGGCTACGCGACGGCCATGGCACTCGTGCTCGGCGTGATGGTGTTCATCGTCACCGCCGTGCAGTTCCGCATCAACCGCCGATTCCAGTTCGCGATCGACTGAGGCCCGCCATGACACTTCACACTCCCGTTCAGACGGCGCCCTCGGACGCCACCGACTCGACGATCGCGCAGGTCCTCCCCCGCGTTCCGAAGGATCGCCGCCGCGTGAGCGGTCCGCGCCTGTCGCGCTCGTACCGCGCCGTGAACGCCGTCCTCATCACGGTGCTCTCCATCGGCGGCGTCATCATGATCGCGCCGCTGCTGTGGACCTTCAGCACCTCGCTCAAGACAAAGGAAGCGGTCTTCGCGCTGCCGCCGCAGTGGATCCCGGATCCGGTGGTCTGGGACAACTACGTGCGCGTGTGGAGCGCCGCACCCCTGGCCAGCGGCATCTGGAACAGCATCATCGTCTCGGCCAGCGTCACGATCCTCGGCACCATCGCGTCGATGCTGGCGGCGTTCGCCTTCGCGAAGCTCCGTCTCCCGTTCAAGAACGCCATCTTCCTGACGCTGCTCGGCGCGATCATGATCCCGTTCCCGACGATCATGATTCCGCAGTTCTCGATGTTCGCCTCGGCAGGCCTGGTCGACACCCTGTGGCCCCTCATCCTGCCGGGCATCTTCGGCAACATCGTGATGGTCTTCTTCCTCCGGCAGTACCTCGCCTCGGTGCCCGACTCGATCATCGAGGCGGCGAAGATCGACGGAGCCGGCTACACGCGCATCTTCTTCACGCTGATCTTCCCGGTGATCCGCCCCGCGATCGCGGCGCAGTTCATCCTCTGGTTCATGGGCGTCTGGAACGACTACCTCGGCCCGATCATCTACCTCAACTCCCCCGAGAAGCAGACCCTGCAGCTGGTCATCGCGAGCCTCAACATGACCTACGCGAGCCAGACCGACTATCCGCTGATCATGGCCGGATCCTTCATCGCGCTGATCCCCGTCCTGGTGGTCTTCGCGGTCTTCCAGAAGCAGATCATCGAGTCGATCGCGCTGACGGGGGCGAAGGGATGAGCGTCGATACGGAGACCGGGCGGGCGCTCGGCGCACACGATCCCACCGTCGTGCGCGGCGACGACGGCCTCTGGTACATGTTCTCGACTGACGCCGCCGTCGACGGGCGCGAGATCCCCGCGGGCGCCCACGTTCGCACCTCGACGGATCTCGTGCGGTGGAGCCTCACCGGCACGGCGCTGCCCGGCGTGCCGGAGCCGGCGCGCGCCCACTCCGGCGCGGTCGGGCTCTGGGCCCCCGAGGTGGTGCGCTGGCCGAGCGGCGACGACGCACGCCGCTGGCGCATGTACTACTCGGCATCGTCGTTCGGATCCCGCACCTCCGCGATCGGCCTCGCGACGGCCCCGTCGCCCGCGGGCCCGTGGAGCGACGAGGGCGTCGTCGTCTCGACGGTGCACGAGGCCGACGCCCACAACGCGATCGACGCCGCGATCGTCTTCGACCGCAACGGCGAGCCGTGGCTCACCTACGGATCCTTCTTCGACGGCATCCGCACCGTGCGCCTCGACGCCGAATCGGGCCGACCGCTCGCCAGGGCCGATGCCGTGCTGATCGCGCGGCGCTCCCCCGGCGTCGACGGCGCCGTCGAGGGCGCCTATGTGGAGTACCGCCCGGAGCACGACGACTACCTGTTGTACGTCTCCTACGACTCGCTGTTCGACAGCTACAGCATCCGGGTCGGCACCGCGTCCGAGGTCACGGGCCCCTACCGCGATGCCGGGGGCCGCCCCCTCCTCGACGCGCCCGCGGCCGACGAGCCGCGCGCCGGCACGAAGATCCTCGGCGGGCTGCGCTTCCCCGGCACCATCGGCTGGAGCGCGCCGGGGCACAACTCCGTCTTCTTCGACGGGGCCGCGCGATTCCTCGTCCACCACGTGCGCCGGGCCGACGATCCCCGGCAGCACGAGGCGCAGATCCGGCGCCTGCACACGACGCGCGGCGGGTGGCCGATCGCGTCGCCGCACCCCTTCGCGGGCTACGAGGCCGAGCGCCTCGACGCACCTCAGGGCCTCCAGGGCGCGTGGCACGTCGTACGCCTCGACCCCGCACGCACCGACGTCATCAACTCCCGCACGCTCCGCGTGAGCGGATCCCTGCGCACCGCCGCGGATCCCGTGACCGGCGAGATCGTCGTCCACGACGACTCCGACGTCGTCCTCGACGCCGTGGCGTTCGGGGCGACGGACCCGCGCACGGGGCGAGCGGTACTCGCGTTCGGCGGTCTCGACCGCGATGGCGTCATCTGGATCGCTTCGAAGGAGGAGGCCCCATGATCGCCGACGAGGGCTGGGTCGGACGCATCATGTCCTGGCTCCGCGCACTGTCGGCGCTCATCGTCGTCAACCTGCTGATCGTGGCGGGCGCGCTCGCCGGGGCGGTCGTGCTCGGCGTCCTGCCCGCGCTGTCGGCGGGCACCGTGTGCCTGACGATGCTCCGGGACGGCGACGGCACGGGCATCGTGCGCCGCTTCGTCGCGGAGTACCGCGCACGGTTCTGGCGTGCGAACGCGCTGGGGGCGCCGTTCGCGGCCACCGGCGTCCTGCTGATCGCCGACACCCTCGTGCTCTCGGCGCTGCCGCAACCGGTCGCGACGATGCTCGCGGTGTTCACCTGGGTTGCCGGGCTGTACACCGTCCTGGCGCTCGTCGCCGCCCTCGCGATCGATGCGCGCTATCGCGACCGGATCCTGCCGACCCTGCGATTCGCCCTGGGTCTGCCGCTCGCCTCGCCGCTCATGACGCTCGTCCTGACGGGCACGCTCGCCGTGATCATCGCCTCGCTTCTCGCGCTGCCGATGTTCATCCCGCTCCTTGGACTCTCCGTCCCCCTCTTCGTCGGCGGCTGGTTCGTCGACCACCGCCTCGCTCAGCTCGACGCGCACCACCCGCGCGCCGCAGCGCTCGCGCGCTGAGCCCCGCTTCCCATACGCACCACCCTGGCGCTTCCGCGCGCCCGAAAGAGAAGGATCCCCCGTGACCACCGCACAGATCACCGTCCGCCGAGACGCCGTCGTCGCCCCGCTGAACCGCCGGATCTTCGGATCCTTCGTCGAGCACCTCGGACGCTGCGTCTACAACGGCATCTACGAGCCCGAGCACCCGACCGCGAACGAGGACGGCTTCCGCCTCGACGTCGTCGAGCTCGTGCGCGAGCTCGGATCCACCACGATCCGCTACCCGGGCGGCAACTTCGTCTCCGGCTTCCGCTGGGAGGATTCGGTCGGGCCGCGCGAGAAGCGCCCCGTGCGCCGCGACCTCGCCTGGCACTCGCTCGAGACCAACCAGGTCGGCGTCGACGAGTTCGCGCGCTGGCTGAAACTCACGGGATCCGAGCTGATGATGGCCGTGAACCTCGGCACCCGCGACATCGAGGCCGCGCTCGACCTGCTCGAGTACTGCAACCACCCATCGGGCACGGCGCTGAGCGATCAGCGCATCGCCAACGGCACCCCGGAGCCGCACGACATCCGGATGTGGTGCCTCGGCAACGAGATGGACGGCCCGTGGCAGACCGGCTACATGACCGCCGACGATTACGGCAAGCTCGCCGCCCGCACGGCGCAGGCGATGAAGGCCGCCGACCGCGGGCTCGAGCTCGTCGTCTGCGGCTCCTCCGGATCCTCCATGCCGACCTTCGGCGACTGGGAGCGCACCGTCCTCGAGCACGCCTACGAGCACGTCGACTTCATCTCGTGCCACGCGTACTACCAGGAGCGCGGCGGCGACCTCGACTCCTACCTCGCCTCCTCGCTCGACATGCAGTACTTCATCGAGACCGTCGTGTCCACGGCCGACCACGTCGGCAACAAGCTCCGTTCGTCGAAGAAGATCAAGCTCTCCTTCGACGAGTGGAACATCTGGTACCTCGACGAGCACCGCGAGTCCGACGAGGTCAACGACGAGTGGCGCTACGCACCGCGTCAGCTCGAGGACGTCTACTCGGTGGCCGACGCCGTCGTGCTCGGAAACCTCCTGATCACGCTGCTCGCGAATCACGACCGCGTCGCGAGCGCCTCGCTCGCCCAGCTGGTCAACGTGATCGCGCCGATCATGACCGAACCGGGCGGCGCCGCCTGGCGCCAGACGACCTTCTTCCCGTTCTCGGTGACCTCGCGCCTCGCCTCGGGCGACGTGCTGCGCCCGCGCATCGACGTGCCGAGTTACGACACGGCCGCCCACGGCGCCGCCCCTCTGGTCGACGCCATCGTCACGGCCGACGACGAGCGTTCGGCGGTGTTCCTCGTCAACCGCAGCCGCACCGAATCGATCACCGTGACGGTCGACGTCTCGGAGCTCGCCGCGTCGCGCATCACGGAGGCCGTGACCCTGTGGGACGACGACGTGTACGCCAAGAACACCCTCGAAGACCAGGAGCACGTCGGCCTCAAGACCCTCGAGGGTGCGAGCCTCGACGAGGGAACCCTCACGGTTGTGCTGCCGCCCGTGTCGTGGTCGGCCGTCGCGCTGGCGAGCTGAGCGCCGCATGCTGTCCCGGATCCGCCGGATCCTGATCGGCGCCGCCGTCGTCCTCGCGGCGGCGGCGCCGACGGCATGCGCCCCCGCGCCGTCCGCGCCCGAGCTGTCGGGCGACGTCTTCGTGCACGACCCCGCGTACGTGCGCGGGACCGACGGCGAGCCGAGCTGGATCTACTCGACCGGCAACGGCCAGATCGGTGACGGCGGCATCCAGATCCGCCGTTCGGACGACGATGCCGAGTGGGAGTACGTCGGCGAGGTGTGGGATCGCAAGCCCGAATGGCTCACGGAGCGCATCGAGGGCGTCGACAACCTCTGGGCGCCGGAACTCTACGAGCACGAGGGGAGCTGGTACCTCTACTACGCCGCCTCGACCTTCGGCAGCAACGATTCGGTCATCGCCCTCGCGACGAACACGACCCTCGATCCGGAGGATCCGGCCTACGAGTGGGTCGACCGCGGCGAGGTCATCTCGAGCGCCGGGATGCCCTACAACGCCATCGACCCGAGCATCGTCGAGGACGAGGACGGCACGCCCTGGCTCGCCTTCGGCTCCTTCTCGAGCGGGCTGCAGATCGTCGAGCTCGAGTGGCCGAGCGGCCTCCTCGCGGACGGCGCGGAGCCCACCACGATCGCCGACCGCGGCATGCTCGAGAACGCGATCGAGGCGCCCACGATCGTCCCGCACGACGACGCCTACTACCTCTTCGCCTCGCGCGGGTTCTGCTGCCGGGGCGTCGACAGCACCTACGAGATCATCGTCGGCCGCGCCGAGGAGGTGACCGGCCCCTACCTCGACCAGGCCGGATCCTCGCTGCTCGAGGACGGCGGAACCGTCGTCCTCACGAGCGACGGCGACCGCATCGGCCCCGGCGGCCAGTCGCTCTCGGGCGAGCTGCTGGCCTTCCACTGGTACGACGGCCAGCAGGACGGCATGTTTCGGCTCGGCCTTCTGCCGGTGGTCTGGGAAGACGGCTGGCCACGCGCGAGCTGGCCCGAGGAGCCGTGACCCGCGCGCCCGTACCGCGGAGATGAGCCGCTACCGCGGAGGATCGTCTGGGATCCCTCCGCGATAGCGGCTCATCTCCGTAAATGCGGCTCAGGCGTCGAGGGCCGCCTTGAGGAAGTCGATGCCCGCGTCCTTGAACTGGCGGGCGCCCGGCGCATTGAAGTGGTGTCGCTTCGGGATCTCGACGAAGGATCCGTCGGCCAGCAGCGCGGCGAGACCCTTCGCGTCCTCGAAGATGGTGTCGTCGGTTCCGGCGGCGACCAGCGTCGGCTGCTGCGGGGCGTCGCCCATGTCGGGGTTCTCGTCGCCGAAGCGCATGCCCTCGGCGAGCGCCACGAGCGCGCCGAGGTCGTTGCCGGCCACCCTCTCGGCGAGGCGCACATAGTTCTGCGTCGCCGGATCCGTGACGGGCGTTCCGTCCGCGATGTAGGCGCGGGCCTGCTCGAGATCGAGCCGTCCGAGCGGGCGGCCGTCCGGGATCCCGCCGAGCACGGCGCGCTCGACGCGGTTCGACAGCTCCGCCGCCACGTGCCAGCCGACGCGCGCGCCCAGCGAATAGCCGAGGTAGAGCACCGGGTCGACCATGTAGACGTCGAGGATCGCCTCGACGTCGGCGACGAGCGAGGGCATCGTGTAGTTCTCGGCGTCGTGCGGCTTCTCGCTCTGCCCGTGCCCGCGCTGGTCGACCGCGAGCACGCGGAAGCCGGCATCGACGAGCCTGCTGACCCAGCCGGTGTTGACCCAGTTGTCGCGCGCGCTCGACGCGAAGCCGTGCACGGCGAGGACGACGGGGGCATCCTCGTCGCCCCAGGTATAGGTGGCGAGGCGGAACCCTTCCTGCGACATGACGTACTGAGGCTTCGGCATCTCGGGAATCAGCGGGGTGTGCATGCCTCCATTGTGCTCCTCCAATCTGTATTCACGTGAATGAATTGCCGCGAGCGGCCCTCGAGCCCGCTCAGCCGCGTACCGTGGATGGAACCTGCCCGGCAAACGAGAGGACACCCGTGGCTACCATCGAACTCACCGACGACACCTTCGAGAAGGCCGTGCTGTCCGAGGGCATCACGCTCGTCGACTTCTGGGCGGAGTGGTGCGGCCCGTGCCGCCAGTTCGGCCCCATCTTCGAGAACTCGTCGGAGCAGAACCCCGACGTCGTGCACGCGAAGGTCGACACCGAGGCGGCCCGAGGCATTGCCGCGGCGGCTCAGATCACGTCGATCCCGACCCTGATGGCGTTCCGCGACGGCGTGCTCGTGTTCCGCCAGGCCGGCGCCCTCCCGAAGCAGGCCCTCGAGCAGGTCGTCACGGCCGTGAAGGGCCTCGACATGGACGAGGTGCGCAAGCAGATCGCGTCGCAGGCCGAGTAGCCGCGGCGCAGGCCGGCCCGGGGCGTCGTTGCCCGTACGATATTCGAGCGCCGACCGCGCGCGAGGAGGATCGATGACGGCAACGGACAACCCCCAGGCATACGACGCCCTGCGCGCCGCGCGCGATGTGATCGTGGCGACCCGCACCGACTACGGTCGCGCCTCCGCCGAGTTCGCCTGGCCCGACGTGGGCGAGCGCTTCACCTGGGCGATCGACTGGTTCGACCGCATCGCGCGCGGCAACGACCGCACCGCGCTGTGGATCGTCGAGGAGGACGGATCCGAGCAGCGGTTCACCTTCGACGAGATCGCGACGCGCTCCGATCGCCTCGCGCGCTGGCTGCAGGAGCAGGGCGTCGACGCGGGAGACGCCGTGCTCCTCATGCTCGACAACCAGGTCGAGCTCTGGGAGTCGATGCTCGCGATCATGAAGCTCGGCGCCGTGGTCGTGCCGGCGACGACCGCGCTCGGATCCGCCGACCTGGGCGAGCGCGTGGAGCGCATCGCGGCGCGCGCCGTGATCGCCAACGGCTCGGACGCCGCGAAGTTCGCGGGCGTCGAGGGCGATTTCCTCCGCATCGCCGTCGGCGGCGCGGAGGGCTGGACCGATTACGCCGCCTCGCGCAGCCACGCGAACGCGGATCCGCTTCAGGCGCGGACGGCGCCGACGGATCCGCTCCTGATGTACTTCACCTCGGGGACGACCTCCTCGCCAAAGCTCGTTCAGCACACGCAGTACTCCTACCCCGTGGGCCACCTGTCGACGCTGTACTTCCTGGGCCTCATGCCGGGCGACGTGCATCTCAACGTCAGCTCGCCCGGCTGGGCGAAGCACGCGTGGAGCAGCTTCTTCGCGCCGTGGCTCGCCGAGGCGACGATCTTCGTCTATAACTACACCCGCTTCGACGCCGAGGCACTGCTGACGCAGATCGAGCGCGCCGGAGTCACGACGCTGTGCGCGCCGCCGACGGCATGGCGCATGCTCGTGCAGCACCCGCTCGCGGGCCGCGGCGGATCCCTGCGCGAGCTCGTCGGAGCCGGCGAGCCCCTGAACCCCGAGGTCATCACCCACGTGCAGCGCGAGTGGGGCCTGACGATCCGCGACGGATACGGGCAGACCGAGACGACGGCGCAGATCGGCAACACCCCGGGATCCGAGGTGCACTTCGGGTCGATGGGCCGGCCGCTGCCCGGAGTGCCGGTCGTGCTGATCGATCCGGCGACGGGCGAGGCGGCCGACGAGGGCGAGGTCTGCCTCGATCTGTCGCAGGATCCGCGCAACCTGATGGCCGGTTACCGCGCGGATCCCGAGCGCACGGCCGCGGCGATGGCCGACGGCTACTACCACACGGGCGATATCGCCTCTCGCGATGCCGACGGCTACCTGACCTACGTGGGGCGCACGGACGACGTGTTCAAGTCGTCCGGATACAAGATCTCGCCCTTCGAGCTCGAGAGCGCGCTCATCGAGCACCCCGCCGTCGCGGAGGCCGCGGTCGTGCCCGCGCCCGACGAGACGCGCCTAACGGTGCCGAAGGCGTACATCGCGCTGGCCGCGGGCTGGGAGGCGAACGCGGAGACGGCCCTGGCGATCCTCGAGCACGCGAAGGGAGCGCTCGCGCCGTACCTCCGGGTGCGCCGCGTGGAGTTCGCCGAGCTGCCGAAGACGATCTCGGGCAAGATCCGCCGGGCCGAACTGCGCGCCCGCGAGGCGGCCGCGACCGAGCGCGCGGCCGGTGAGTACCGGTACGAAGACTTCGCCGAACTGCGCTCGACGAGGCGGTAGCCCCGCACCGATCTCGGAGAAATCACGAAACTCGGGCGTGAGGCGCGGATCCTTCCGAGTTTCGTGATTTTTCCGATTCTCGTGCGGCCCCAGGGGTGGTGTTCGTTCTCTAGTGTGGTGCGTGGCAGGAGTGAACGGCCGATCTCACCTCGAGCAAAAGGACCGCACCATGGGTTACATCACCGTCGGAACCGAGAACACCACCCCCATCGAGCTCTACTACGAGGATCAGGGATCCGGCCAGCCGGTCGTTCTGATCCACGGCTACCCCCTCAACGGCCACAGCTGGGAGCGCCAGACCCGCGAACTGCTCGACCGCGGCTACCGCGTGATCACCTACGACCGCCGCGGATTCGGCCAGTCGTCGAAGGTGAGCACGGGATACGACTACGACACCTTCGCGGCCGACCTCAACACGGTGCTCGAGACCCTCGACCTGCGCGACGTCGTGCTGGTCGGCTTTTCGATGGGAACGGGCGAGCTCGCCCGCTACGTCGCGCGCTACGGCCACGAGCGCGTCGCGAAGCTCGCCTTCCTCGCCTCGCTCGAGCCCTTCCTCGTGCAGCGCGACGACAACCCCGAGGGCGTGCCGCAGGAGGTCTTCGACGGCATCGCCACCGCGGCCAAGGGCGACCGGTACGCGTGGTTCACGCAGTTCTACAACGACTTCTACAACCTCGACGAGAACCTCGGTGAGCGCATCAGCCAGGAGGTCGTGACGGCCAACTGGAATCTTTCCGTCACGAGCGCCCCGGTCGCCGCCTACGCCGTGGTTCCCACGTGGATCGAGGACTTCCGGGGCGACGTCGAGGCCGTACGTGAGGCGGGCAAGCCGACGCTCATCCTGCATGGGACGAAGGACAACATTCTGCCGATCGAGGCGACGGGGCGCCGCTTCCACCGGGCCGTCCCCGCGGCCGAGTACGTTGAGGTGGAGGGCGCGCCCCACGGGCTGCTCTGGACGCATGCCGACGAGGTCAACGCCGCCCTCGTGAGCTTCCTCGCGAAGTAGCTCCGGGCCGGGTGCGCCGGATCCGTGTGGGTCCGGGGCACCCGTTCCAACGCCGTATTTTTCTTCGATTTTTCTTCTCGGGGCACGCTTCGTTTGTCAGTGGTTGTTTCTAGCGTAGAAACATGACCACAGGCGCCGCTTCCTCGCTCACCGGGCTCGACCCGGCAGAGCGCATGGTCACGGCCCTGCTCGTGGACGACATCGCCCGCTACGACCGGGCCATCGCCCGCCTCGAAGCACTCAAAGCCCGCAGCCTCACCCGCCTCGCCGGCATCGCCCACGCCTCCGGGGAACGCTCCCCGAACCGGGACGGCATCGACTACGCCCGCCGCGCCATGGCCGCCGACATCGCCGCCGCCACACACACCCACCCCGTCGCCGCGAAACACGCCATGGAAGACGCCGAAACCCTCACCCTGCGGTTCCCGGCGACGTTCGAGGCACTCGCCGGTGGCACCATCTCCGCGAAACACGCGCGGGTGATCACCGAGGCCGGAGGCTCGCTTCACCCGGAGGCTCGGGCGGCGTTCGACTCCTCGACGGTGCCAGTGGCGGAGACCATGACCCCGGGTGAGCTGTCTCGGGTGGCGAAGAAACGGGCCGCGGAGATGGCCGACCTCTCCCCCCGGGAACGACACCAGCGGGCTAGGGAGCGACGGTTCGTGTCGATCACCGACCTCGACGACGGCATGAGCACCCTCCGTGTGAACGGGCCATCCCTGGAAGTGCATGCCGTGTATGACCGGTTGACGAAGCTCGCGAAGATCGTCAAACACGACCGGGCCGGGGTACGGGAACAGTACCGGCAAGCGGTCGGGCATCCGATCGGGGCGGAGTGTGCGGCGGAGGGGTGCGCGTGCCGCGTGATCGACGGCTCGGACAGTACGAACACACCCCTCACCCCGGAGGCGGTGACCGCCGCGACCGATCACCGCTCCCTCGATCAGCTCCGCACCGACCTGTTCATCGATCTCCTCCTCGGCGCCGAACCCACCGGACACGACCTCCACCGCGCCGGCACCACCGAGACCCTCACCCACATCCATGCCGAGGTGCAGGTCACGATCCCGGCAACCATGATCCTCGACCCCGACGACGGGACAGCCTGGCTCGACGCCGGAACCCTCATCTCCCCCGACACCGCACGACACCTCGCCGGAGCGTCCCCCGGGTGGGACAGGCTCTTCTACCGGCCAGACACCGGCCAGGTCGAACACATCGACCACTACCGGCCCACCGCCTGGCAGAAACGCGCCCTCATCGGACGAGACCTCACCTGCCGATTCCCCGGCTGCACCACACCCGCACGCCGCACCGACATCGACCACACCCACGCCTTCGCAGAGGGTGGCCGAACAACGATGTCCAACCTCGCGTGTCTCTGCGAGGCGCACCACGTGATGAAGCATCAATCCGACTGGCAGATGAAGCAACTTGACGACGGGGTCATCGAGTGGACGAGCCCCTCCGGGGCCGTATACGAGACCGAGCCACCGAGCCGGGTCTACTTCCGAGAAGAACCCACAGCGAGACCCACACCGGCATCAACATCACCACCGGCGTCAGCACCGTCGCCGCAACAGTCACAGTCACCAGCATCACCGTGGCCGTCAGCATCAGCATCACCACCAGCGTCAATATCACCACCAGCGTCAGCACCGCAGTCGCCATCAGCGCCACCGTCGGGTCACACGTGGGACGCCTCGTCTGAAGACTCAAGCGACCCTGCCGACCCGCCACCCTGGACCTTGGGATAGAACACCACACACCCGGAGCAGTCGGCACGATCGAAGTAAGCGTCAGTCTGTGCCCGGCAGAGCTTTTCTCTCCTTGCCGGGGCGAGACTCCCGAAACCCCACCACATGGCACACGTGCACCGGGCACGGGGCAAAATCCCCACCGACCCCTGACCGCGAGCAAGAACGCACACTCGCCACGACCGCACCCCGGAGAGGTGACTAGTTCGACCTACGAGGCAACGACACCCCGCGCCTCGATCGAGGCCCTCACCCCGTGCCGCCGCGAAGCAACGCGCCCAGACCCCACCCGCATCCGCTCAGCTCACGCGCAGCGCGCGACGTGCAACGCGACTCACCCCGTCACGCGGTCGCAATCTTCGCGAGTTCGTCGATGAACCCTTCCCACCCCGCGAGGAGACCCGCCTTCTGCTCGTCCGTGAATCCGGGCGCCTCCTGCGCGAAACGCACCCGCGTGCCGCCGGCGAACTCCGTCAGCTCAACCTCGACCCGCGCCCGTTCGGGGTTCGCCGGCTCGTCGGTGATGGTGAACACGAAGCGCTCGCTCGGCGACACCTCGACAACCTCGCCGGCCCAGTCGATCGTTCCGCCTCCCGGGAGCACCATCTGTGCGGCCCAGTTCCGCCCCGGCTCCGCCACGAAGTCGAGCGATTCCCGCGGCACCTCGACCTCTGCCCCTCCGAACCAGCGCGCGAAACTGTCGGCGCTGGTCCACGCCGCGAATACCGCGGTCGGTGGCGCGAGGATGTCGCGCTCGATCTCGATGCCGCCTGTCGTCATGCCCGTCATGATGCTCCCTGATGTCGCACGGTCCCCCGAGCAGGATTGTCTCGCACCGCCGACCCCGGCGCCAGAGCGGATCCGCGGAGAGCCCGACGACGCGAGCACGCCCCCTACGCCTCGCCGAGCCCCGGCTCGATGCCCTCGGCCGCCCGCGTGAGCGCGTCGAAGAAGCGCAGCACGGCGGCGCGATCCTCGCCAGACAGCGACGCGATCGCATCGAAGCGACGCGCGTGGCTGCGCCCCACGGAGGCGCGCGCCGACGCGCTCGTCGATTCCGTCACCTCGATGGCGATGCGGCGCCGGTCCGCGGGGTGCGGCAGGCGTCGAATATGACCGCCCGCCTCGAGTCGATCGGTGAGCTTCGTGGTCGCTGCCGGACTGATCCGGAGGTGCGCCGCGATCATGCCGGGGGTCGCGAGGATGCCCTGCCGCTGAGCCGCGATCAGATAGCGCAGCGCCCGCATGTCCGTATCGCCGAGCCGCATGTACTCGCGGGCCTTCTCGCTGAGCTCCCGCTCCAGCCGGCTCCACGCCCCCATGGCTTCGAGAACCGAGACGACCTGTTCGACATCCTCCGCGCCGAGGTGCCGGTGCGCGACGATCTCGCCGGCGGGATCCATCAATCGCGGATCCACGAGGCTTCGCACCTTCTCGTCATCTTGCGTCACCCCTAGATCTTAATCCATGTTGTAATTCCACTCAGCATACTATTTACTAGGTAAAAGGCTAGAGAGGAGAGGGTTCGTGACACACGTAGAGCGAGTCGTTCTGTTGGACCACGACGGTGCCAGCATCGGAGCGGCAGAGAAAGGGGGTGTACACCACGGCGACACTCCGCTACATCTCGCCTTCTCCTGCTACGTCTTCGACCCTGCGGGCGTCCGCGTGCTCGTCACTCGACGCGCGCTCTCGAAGCGCACCTGGCCCGGCACCTGGACCAATTCGTTCTGCGGGCACCCCCAACCCTTCGAGAACATCGCCGACGCCGTCGCGCGTCGCGCCTCGCACGAACTCGGCATGGAGCTCACCGGCCTCAGGCTCGCCCTGCCCGATTTCCGATACCGCGCGATCGACGCCTCCGGAATCGTCGAGAACGAGATCTGCCCCGTGTACATCGCGACCGCGGCGACCGACCCCCTCCCTCACCCCGACGAGGTCATGGATCTCGAGTGGGTGAGCCCGCAAGACCTCCTCGCCGCCGCCCGCGCCACCCCCTGGGCTTTCAGCCCGTGGATGGTCGAGCAGCTCGAGCTCCTCAGCCTCCTCGAGCCCGAGTTCGCCCGCGAACTGCCCGCCGAGCCCGCACTCGAGGGGCAGCCCTGATGTTCGCCGACCCGCAGACCCTCACCGCGGTCGACGACCGCCTCGAGGCCCTGCTCGCCGAGCGGATCGACCGCGCGGAGGCCATGGGCCCCGCGTACCAGCGGCTCTGGATCCACATTCGGGCCGCGCTCCGCGGCGGCAAGCGGATCCGCCCGCAGCTCCTCCTCCACGCGCACGCCGCGCTCGGCGGGCGCGACGAGGCCGCGGCCGTCTCCGCGGCGGCGGCCGTCGAGCTGCTGCACACCGCGCTCCTCATCCACGACGACATGCTCGACGGCGACCTCGTCCGCCGCGGCGAGACGAACCTCCAGGGCGCCTTCGTCGCGGAGGCTCTCGACGCCGAGTCCTCCGTCGAGGCCTCCACCGCTTGGGGCGGCGCCGCGGGCCTCCTCGCCGGCGACCTGCTCATCAGCGCCGTCCACGCCGTCCTCGCCGAGCTCCCGGCTCCTGCGTCCGCGCGCCTCCAATCGATCGTCGACGAGTGCCTCTTCGTTACCGCCGCGGGCGAGTTCGCCGACATCGGCCTGTCCGTGGGAACCCTCGATCCGACGCCCGACGAAATCTCCCGCATGATGCGCAACAAGACCGCCGCATACTCCTTCGCCGCGCCGCTTCGCGCGGGCGGGGCCCTGGCCGGCGCGGACGCCGACACCTGCGCCGACCTCGACGAGATCGGTGGCTCGCTCGGCTTCGTCTACCAGCTGCGCGACGACCTTCTGGGCGTCTTCGGATCCGAAGAACTGCTCGGCAAGTCGGTCGACGGCGACCTCCGCGAGGGCAAGCGCACCCTGCTCATCGCCTACGCGGAGGGCACCGACGCCTGGGACGGCGTCCGCCACCTGTTCGGCAGGCGCTCGCTCGACGCCGACGACGCGCAGCTCATGCGCGACGCGCTGATCGACAGCGGTGCCAGGTCCCGCGCCGAGCTTCTCCTCGCCAGGCGGCGCGACGAATGCGTCGAACGGATCCAGCGTTCGAGCCTCCCCTCAAGCCTCCGCGACGAGCTCGCCCGGCTCGCGCATCGCTGCGCGGAGCGGGAATCATGACCGGCCTCGAGCTCTACACGGGGACCGCCCGCGGCTCCTCGGCGCGCGTCATCGGGGCGTACTCGACCTCGTTCGGGCTGGCGAGCCGCCTGCTCACCCGCCCCGTCCGGCGCGCCATCGCCGACATCTATGCCCTCGTGCGGGTTGCCGACGAGATCGTCGACGGCCCGGCCGCGGAGGCCGGTGTCGACGCGCCCGAGCGGCGGCGGATCCTCGACGCGCTCGAACAGGAGACCCTCGCCGCGATGCGACGCGGCTTCAGCGCAAACCTCGTCGTGCACGCCTTCGCGGTCACGGCCCGCGAGGTATCGCTCGAGGAGCAGCTCGTCGGCGACTTCTTCGACTCGATGCGCACCGACATCGATCCGCCCGCCGCCTTCGACGACGACGCCTTCCGCCGCTACGTGCACGGCTCGGCCGAGGTCGTCGGATCCATGTGTCTCCGCGCCTTCATGCTCGAGGGCGGCGGCGCGAGAACACGCCACCCGGAGGCCGAAGAGGGCGCGCGCCGCCTCGGGGCGGCGTTCCAGAAGGTCAACTTCCTCCGCGACCTCGCCGACGACTGCGACCGCCTGGGCCGCAGCTACTTCCCCGGCGTCGACCCCGACCGGTTCACCGACGAGCAGAAGAACGCCATCGTCGCCGACATCGACGCCGACATCGCGGCGGCCCGCCGCGCGCTGCGGCACCTGCCGCGCCGCGCCCGCCGGGCGACGGGCGCCGCCCTCGGCCTCTTCTCCGAGCTCAACCGCCGGCTGGCCGCCGCCCCAGCCGAACGGATCCGTCGCGAGCGCCTCTCGGTGCCGCGGCGCGCGAAGGCGGCGATCGTTCTCCGCGCGATCGCCGGAAAGGATCCGCGATGAGCGCTCGCTCCATCGTCGTCATCGGCGGCGGGATCTCCGGTCTCGCGACGGCCGCGCTGCTCGCCCGCGACGGGCACGACGTGACCCTGCTCGAGGCCCGCGATGAGCTCGGCGGGCGCGCCGGCACCTGGCGCGAGGGCGGATTCACCTTCGACACCGGCCCGTCCTGGTACCTCATGCCCGAGGTGTTCGACCACTTCTTCCGCATGATGGGCACCTCCTCGGCCGAACAGCTCGATCTTGCGCGCCTCGACCCCGGCTACCGCGTGTACTTCGAGGGCGACCCGGCACCGTTCGACCTCCCGGCCGACAACGCGCGCGAGGCGATCATCGGGCTGGATCCGGCGTCCCGCGACGATCTGACGCGCTACTTCGATTCCGCGGCGGACACGTACGCGATGGCGACCAGCCGCTTCCTCTACACGAACTTCGCCTCGCTCGACGGCGTCGCCGACCGCGAGACGCTGCGCCGCCTCCCCCGGCTCGCCCGTCTCCTCGCGCAGCCCCTCGACCGTTTCATCGCCGAGCACTCGTCGTCGCGCCGCGTGCAGCAGGTGCTGGGCTACCTCTCGGTGTTCCTCGGCACGTCCCCCGCCGACGCGCCGAGCATGTACCACCTGATGAGCCACCTCGACGTCGACCAGGGCGTGCTCTACCCCCGCGGCGGCTTCGGTGAGATCATCGCCGCCATCGCGCGGCTCGCCGAGCAGAACGGCGTCCGGATCCTCACGGGCCACCGCGCGGCACGGATCCTCGTCGAGGGGAAGAAGACACGCGGTGTCGAGGCGCGCACGCCCGGCGGCGAGCGCAAGGTCTTCGCCGCCGACATCGTCGTCTCGACAGCGGACGCGCAGGTCACCGAGCAGCTCCTGCCGCCCCGGGCGCCGCGCCGTAGCGCGCGGTGGTGGCGCCGCCGCAACCCCGGACCCGGCGCCGTCCTCGCGCTGCTCGGCGTGCGCGGCGAGCTCCCCCAGCTCGCCCACCACACCCTGTTCTTCACGAACGCGTGGGAGGAGGGTTTCGACGCGATCTACGGATCCACCCCGCGGATCCCGGATCCGGCCTCGATCTACGTGTGCCGTCCGAGCGCGAGCGACGACTCCGTCGCGCCCGCGGAGCACGAGAACCTCTTCGTCCTCATCCCGACCCCGGCGGATACGGGCATCGGTGGGGGCGGCGACGAGCGCGTCGAGCGCGCCGCGGACGCCGCGATCCGGCAGATCTCGGAGTGGGCCGGGATCCCCGATCTCGAGGAGCGCATCGTCGTGCGCCGCACGATCGGCCCCGCCGACTTCGAGCGCGAGTACGGATCCTGGCGCGGCGGCGCGATCGGTCCCGCTCACACGCTCCGTCAGAGCGCGATCCTCCGCGGCAGCACGCGGGCCCGCGGCATACGCGGCCTGCTGCTCGCGGGGGCGACGACCGTGCCCGGCGTGGGCCTGCCGATGTGTCTCATCAGCGCCGAGCTGGTGCTGAAGCGGGTGCGCGGCGACCGATCCGCGGCTCCGAGCGAGGTTCCCGCATGAGCCTCGTCTATCTCGGTTCGCTCCTCGTCTGTCTCGCCTGCATGATCGCGATCGACGTGCGGTTCCGCCTCTTCCTCGGGCGAGACTGGCGGCGGGCGCTCGTCGTGCTCGCCGTGGGTGTGGCGTTCTTCCTCGCGTGGGATCTCGCGGGGATCGCTCTGGGAATCTTCCTGCGCGGGGACGGGCCGTTCATGACGGGCGTCATGCTCGCGCCGGAGCTTCCGCTCGAGGAGCCGATCTTCCTGCTGTTCCTCTGCGAGGTCACGATGGTGCTCGTCCTGGGAACCCAGCGCCTGTTGCAGGCGCGGGAGCGGAAGGGATCCGGATCGTGACCTACCTCGCGCTCTCGGCCGTTTTCCTCGCGATCGCGGCGGCGGCCGCGCTCCTCGCCGCCCGCCGCGGCGAGCGCGTGCCCGCCCTCGCCCTCGTCGCGGGAGGGCTGGCCCTCTTCGCGCTGACGGCCGTCTTCGACACCGTCATGATCGCCGCGGGCCTGTTCACCTACACCGACGCGCACCTGATCGGGCCGCGCATCGGCCTCGCCCCCATCGAGGATTTCGCCTACCCTCTGGCCGCCGTCATCCTGCTGCCGGCGCTCTGGGCCCGACTGAGGAGGAACGATGATCGGTGAGCTCCTGGCCACCTCGCGCCCGCTGAGCTGGATCAACACGGCGTTCCCCTTCGCGGCCGCGTACCTGCTCGTGACGGGTCAGGTCGACGCGGCCCTCGTGATCGGCACGATCTTCTTCCTCGTCCCCTACAACTTCGCGATGTATGGGATCAACGACGTCTTCGACTACGCGTCGGACGTCGCGAACCCGCGCAAGGGCGGGGTCGAGGGAGCGCTCCTGGCCCCGAGTCGGCACCGGCTCGTCCTCGTCGGCGCGGCGCTGGCCTGCCTGCCGTTCGTCATCGCTCTCGTCGTGCTGGGCCCGCCCCTGTCGTGGCTCGCCCTCGCGGTGAGCCTGTTCGCGGTCGTCGCGTACTCGGCGCCGCCGTTCCGCTTCAAAGAGATCCCCGTTCTCGACTCGATCACCTCGAGCGTGCACTTCTGCTCGCCCGCGCTCTACGGGATCCTGCTGGCCGGCGAGCTGCCGGGCCTCACCTCGGGAACGATCCTCCTCGCCTTCTTCCTGTGGGGCATGGCGAGCCACGCGTTCGGCGCGGTGCAGGACGTCGTGCCCGACCGCGAGGGCGGGATCGCGTCGATCGCGACCGTGCTCGGCGCGGCCCGGACCGTGCGGCTCGCCCTCGCCCTCTGGACCCTCGCGGGCGCCCTCATGCTCACGACCGGCTGGCCGGGCGCCTGGGCGGCGCTCCTCGCCATCCCCTACCTGCTCGCCGCAGGGCCCTTCGCGCGCATCTCCGACGAGGAGTCGGGGCGCGCGAACCGCGGCTGGCGCCACTTCCTCTGGATCAACTACCTCTGCGGCTTCCTGGTGACGATGCTCCTCATCGGGTACGCGCTCACGACCGCCTAGACATGGAGAAGAACATGACTTCCGTCCCCCACGCCTCCCCCGCCTCAGCCTCGGGCGCGCCGTATGCGACCGCACCGCAGGCGTACGACGGCATCCTCCTCGCGGGCTTCGGCGGCCCTGAGGGCCAGGACGACGTGATCCCATTCCTGCGCAACGTCACCCGCGGGCGGGGGATCCCCGACGAGCGCCTCGAGGAGGTCGCGCACCACTACCGCCACTTCGGCGGCGTCAGCCCCATCAACGCGCAGAACCGCGCACTGAAGGCCGCGATCGAGGCCGAGCTGGCGACGCGCGGCATCGATCTGCCGGTGTACTGGGGCAACCGCAACTGGGAGCCCTACCTCTCCGACGCGGTCCTGGAGGCGGCCGGATCCGGAGACACCCGCCTACTCGCCCTGGCGACGAGCGCGTACAGCTCGTTCTCGAGCTGCCGCCAGTACCGCGAGGACTTCGCGCGCGTGCTCGAGGAGACCGAGCTCGCCGGAACCGTCACGATCGACAAGATCCGCCAGTTCTTCGACCACCCGGGTTTCGTCGAGTCGTTCGTGGAGAGCATCGCCCGCGCTCTCGCGGAGTTCGCCGTCGACGGCGTGCCCCCGGAGCGGATGCGGGTCCTGTTCACGACCCATTCGATCCCCACCGCCGACGCCGAGCGCTCGGGGCCCCGCGACCGCGACTTCGGCCCCGGCGGCGCATACGAGGCGCAGCACCTCGCCGTCGGCGCGGAGGTGATGCGGCGCGTCGCGGCCCGCGACGACCGCTTCGCCGATGTCGCCTGGGAGCTCGTCTACCAGTCGCGTTCGGGCCCCGCCTCGCAGCCGTGGCTGGAGCCCGACATCTGCGACCGCATCGAGCAGCTTCCCTCCGAGGGCGTGGGCGCGATCGCGATCTCGCCGATCGGCTTCGTCAGCGACCACATGGAGGTGATGTGGGATCTCGACACCGAGGCGCTCGAGGCGGCCGCCGAGGCCGGGATCCGCGCGGTGCGCACGGCGACCCCGGGCGCGGATCTGCTCTTCGTCGCCGGAATCGTCGACCTCATCGAGGAACGCATCGCCGCGGTCGACCCGGATCAGCGTCCCGCGGCGACGACGCTCGGCCCCTGGTTCGACGTCTGCCGCCCGGCCTGCTGCGAGAACGTGCGCGCGGGCTTCAAGCCCGCCGCGGCGGGCGTCGCGCCGTGACGCCGAGCATCGTCTGGTTCCGCGACGACCTGCGCGTCGCGGACCATCCGGCGCTCTCGGCGGCCGTCGCGCGCGGCGGCCCGGTCGTGGCGCTCTTCGTACTCGACGAGCACACCTCGGGCATCCGTCCGCTCGGCGGTGCCGCGCGCTGGTGGCTGCATCACAGCCTCGCGGCGCTCGCCGAGCGCCTGGACGGGCTCGGGATCCCGCTCGTGCTGCGGCGCGGCGGCGCGGAGCAGGCCGTCACCGAGCTCGCGGACGACACGGGCGCCGATGCCGTCTTCTGGAACCGTCGCTACGGCGGGCCGGAGCGCGCCGTCGACGCGCGCATCAAGGCGCGCCTGCGCGGATCCGGCCGCGCGGCGACCTCCTTCGCGGCCTCGCTCCTCTTCGAGCCGTGGACGATCGCGACGGGATCCGGCACCCCCTACAGCGTGTTCACGCCGTTCTGGAAGGCGTGCCTGCGCGCGCCCGTGCCGCGCCGGCCGCTGCCGGATCCGCCCGCCGCCGATGCGCGCGCGGCCACCATCTCGTCCGAGGCGCTCGCGGACCTCGCGCTCCTGCCGCGGGATCCCGACTGGTCGGGCGGCCTCGCCGAGACGTGGCGGCCCGGCGAGGCGCACGCACGGGCGGCGCTCGATGACTTCGTGCGCGGCGGGCTCGACGACTACGAGAGGGCCCGGGACGAGCCCGCGGCCGGCTCGACCTCGCTGCTCTCGCCACGATTGCGATGGGGCGAACTGAGCCCGCACGAGGTGTGGCACGCGGTCGCGGGCGCGCCCGGCGCCGGAGGCTTCCTCTCCGAGCTCGGCTGGCGCGAGTTCGCCTGGCACACCCTGTTCCGCTTCCCGGAACTCGCGAGCCGCAATCTCCGCCCCGAGTTCGACCACTTCCCGTGGGGTCCGGCCGACGACCCCGTCGTGCGCGCCTGGCAGCGAGGCCGCACGGGTGTGCCGCTCGTCGACGCGGGAATGCACGAGCTGTGGCACACCGGACACATGCACAACCGCGTGCGCATGGTGACGGCGTCCTTCCTCGTGAAGAACCTGCTGATCGACTGGCGCGTGGGCGAGGCGTGGTTCTGGGACACCCTCGTCGACGCCGACGCGGCCAGCAATCCGTTCAACTGGCAGTGGGTCGCCGGATCCGGTGCCGACGCGGCGCCCTACTTCCGGATCTTCAACCCGATCCTGCAGCAGAAACGGTTCGACCCCCAGGGGATCTACACGGCGAGCTGGGCACCCGACAGCGGTGGCACGCCGATCGTCGACCTCGCGGAGAGCCGGCGCGCGGCCCTCGATGCGTTGCAGGAGATGAAGCGGGTGGCGTCTCAGGGCGCGGCGTCCTCCACCGCGTAGTCGAGGATCTCCGGGGCGACGACGTCTTCGAGGCGGCCGCTCTGCGCGTAGCGTTCGCGCTGCTGGTCGGCGCCCGTGCCGCGCGTCAGGATCGTCTCGATGCCCGCACGCACGCGCTCCTCGTCGCCCGCGACCGCGAGACCCGGCGCGGCGTGCTCGAGCATCGCGGCGAGCGCGTCGCGCGCCGGCTTCGGCGTCATCCCGGCCAGCGGATCCAGCAGCTCGCCCCGCACGCCCGAGAGCGCCGCGCGGCCGTTCGCGAGGCGCAGGACGCGGTCGGCGCATTCGATCGGCGGGCGTCCCTCGCGCCACTCGGCGACGGCAGTCTCGACGATTCCCCGGTACAGCGCCGCGATCGTCACGGCGTCCTCCTCGTTCAGGCAGACGTCGCACACGCGGACCTCCACGGTCGGCGCGTGCCGCGACAGCCGCGCGTCGAAGTAGAGCATGCCCGGGTCGAGCAGCGCGCCCGTCGCGAGGACCTGCTCCTCGTGTTCGCGATAGGCCTCGAGCGAGCCGAAGACCGGGTTCGGCCCCGCCGACGGCCAGAAGCCCCAGATCCGGTGCCGGTACGAGGCGTGGCCGCTGTCCTCGCCCCGCCAGAACGGCGAGTTCGTGCTGAGCGAGAGCAGGGCCGGCA
>Ga0302349_1001121_pt1 | contig 23364 bp, 32 predicted proteins | sample PhyAR1_FD_202176 | JGI IMG/M metagenome (GOLD analysis project Ga0302349, IMG submission 202176) | Leaf surface microbial communities from alfalfa plants in UC Gill Tract Community Farm, Albany, California, United States - DLSL A.R1... | ecosystem: Host-associated > Plants > Phyllosphere >...
CTTGCCGTCAATGCCGTCATAAATAACGCTGATACAAAGGCAACAAAACGGCTGACAGTTCCTTTTACCTTGCTGAAAAAATTCATTTTTCTTCCTCATTTTTTGAGACGTCATGATTTCCGCGCACAACCTGCGCGGGGTAATAAACGGCGGTAGCCTGTTTCTGGCGTAGCCCTGACGGAACGCCGCGCACAACAGAACCCGGCCACACCACACGCGGGCGTGACGGTGAAGCAACAGGTATTGCCTCTACGGTTGCCATCGAAGACGCTTTGTCTTCACGGGTTCCGGGAACGGCATAGCGGGCAGTCGTCGGGGTGTAGCCAATACGCTGCACGTAGCTCGTTTGTGAAAGCTCGGCCTCCTTTTTCTGCCCCGTGTCAAAATTGCCGGAGTAGTAGCAACTGAGCGCCCTTTTCAGGGTGCCGCCACGCTGATAGCAGTCGGTGATGATTTTTTCGAAGACGGAAAGGTTGATACAGGGATTGAACAGATCGCTGGCAGTGACGCCGTAACGACGAAAATTGGTACTGGTGATTTGCATCAGCCCGGCAGAATAGCGGCGACCTTTGGCCTCTATCTGGCTGGCAATGCGGATAGCCTCCTCTCTGGTTTTTGGCAGGTGAGTAATGAAACCTTTGTCACCGGGTGCCCTCTCGTTCTTTGGCACAATTTCCGCGATGGCATAGGGGTTAAAACCGGATTCAACCCTTGCCACATCAAGCGATGTGGACGGGTGAACGGTGGCGGCGCACTGCATAGCCACCGCCAGAAAAGCCGTGGTGGAAAGCATGGCAACCTCAGAACAGGAAAATGGCGATCAGCCAGATGATGAACAGAACCAGCAACCAGACGACAAAGGCGCGCCAGCCGTAAAATTCGATATTCACAGGCAGCCTCCGTTTACCCCACAGGCGCAGCCTGCGGGGCGGCGTCGTCTTTCGGTTCGAGGAGTACCAGCTTGCCGGAAACGGAAATACCGGGTGTGATCATGATGTTCATCCCCGGTTTGCCGTTGTGGGCAAAGGCCACGCCGACTTTCGTCCAGTAAGTATTTTTTTCTCCGTGCTCGTCGGGCTGGGACTCCTGAGTGACGTACACGTTATAAGTTGGTTTACGCATATATTTATCCTATTTAGATGAACTAACGAACAAACAAACTAATTAACTCCATCACATCCCGATTCTGCATTCCGATTTAAACGGGTTAGCGAGAACATTCAGCGGCACCCTGAATTATGGTTGTGTGACAGCCCGATCCAATTTGTTAAAGAGCAATTTTTGGCAATAAGAAGCCCGGACGAATACACGTCCTTTTTTCAGTTTGTTAGCTTTAATTGGTGTTACATACCGAAGATAGGGTCAGCAGAATGGGGAGTCAAAGGGCAATATAAAAAGTGTCATGGTTTCCCATGACACCAACTTAATCACAAATCTACAACCATCTGAAAAGGAAAGACTTCATGATATCCATTTTTAATGCACATTTCGACAAGCTCAACATTAGATGATACATTGAACTTAACTCTTATGCGCCTGAAATACGTATCAACCGTTGGGATGCTGATGTTAAGCATGGTTGAAATAGTTGTTCTTTTTAGACCGTGTAAATAATTATAAAGAACTTTTGCCTCCATTGGTGACAATTTAAATTCACCATACGCAGAGACCCTTTGAATACGAGAGGTTGATACCAGATTATTAAATTCAACCGTACCATCCAAAATCAAAGCCATAGCGGAAGTACCAGCAGGACGCCCCCTTAAATCATAAATAATTTCTTTGGATGTATAAATAAGTGATTTTGCGCAGCCTATTAGCGGCTCGATTACTTTATATGTTTCTCCGGCTAAAATAGCTTTCTCATGAGAAATATAAATATCGCTCTGTTCAGCCCAGGGCATATCGTAGTCACACAGCCCCTGCAATTTTTTAGGGCAGACGCCGGAAAACTGGCTGAACACGCAGTTCGAGGCAACAAATCGATGCTCCAGATCTTTGACTAACGCTATCCCACCACACACTGGGATAACTGGATTGTCGATATAGTATTCAATCGTTGGCGCTGACTCTTGCGTAACGCACAAAGACGGCTTACCCTCTTTCATGGTCATAGAAAGATCCTCGCTGGAAATTTTTGTGATCCGTCACCGAGGAGGCCGCAATCCTTCTCGGTGACACCATATCTAATACTAACTATCTTATTTTGTTTTTTTTGTTATTATCACCTTGTCTGTTTTATCTATTTCACTCGCCCATCCTGTAGCTTCTGATAATTCTGATAAAGATTTCTTCAAATCGTATCTAAATTTTCTAAGCTCTCCACGCTCACTACCACACAATATTTTTAAAGTTTCAACTTTCATTGGTAATGGGTTCGCATGACTGCTATAAAAACCGTGTAACCATTGTGTAAGTGATTTACCTTTAAGTTGCATACGAATAAGTCTATTTATCCCCGTCCAACCTGAATCACCAAAGCAAACAGCTATTTTAGGGTTGAGAACAAGGCAGTTTTCGCCTGTTTCTTCTTCACGGTAAATATCATTTATTAAACTTCCCATATAACTAAATTTACCGTCTGATAATTCAACCCCGCTAACCTGCATCCTACTGAGGCTATCGTTAAGCCAGTTATACTGTGATTTTCCTGTATCTCGTCCGATAGATTTTAAAAACTCATAAGATGAAAATCGAACCGTATAGCCGAGTGCTGTCTCTTGACAACGGCTCAGGCATTCTAACCAAACATCCAAATCAGCTTGATCAAGTTGTTCTCCTGTATATTTGACCGTGTATCCATTGAATGATGCTTTTTGTACTTTCTTTTCAAATTTACGATTACCTTTCCCTACAACACTAAAGAGGGCGCTGCGCAACACAGCGTTAGGAAGAGGAGCGTGGTTGCTCTTACTGGCCGGGAGATACTTTTCTTCTGATTCAGTATCTATAAAAGTATCTGAATCCACCGTGTATGCAGCAGTCTGATTATTAACATCATGCGGCAGCTCTACCCCACTTCGGATAGCTGCCATTTGTTCTGCAAGTCGATCAGGAATTTGCTGGTTTTTATCCTTAATCATGTCGCTTATATGCCTGATGCTATCGTTTATCTTCTTCATAGCGCTCTCTCCGCCCGTAAAAATGCGAGCACGTTAAGCAATTCAGCAAGTTCATTAGCTTGCATAGCAGGCAGGCGAACCGGCAATCCTTTGCGAAGACGCTCGCAAATCACTATCATGGTCAATGCTGACATATCTGATGCTCCTTTGATTGGTGTTGGCAATCAGCCCCTGGTCTTAGTCGGGTGGGGGCTGATTCTCACTTCATGAGAAACTTCCTTACCGTGCTAATCGATACGATTATTTTTTTTTCTTTTAAAAAATCAACTATTTGCTGATAAGAATATCCCTCATCCCTCAAAGAGAAAATTTCTTTTTCATAACGTTCAAGTAGAGTGGATTTTTTGCCTCTTGGTTTATCCATATTCATATCCTTAAATTGGAGAAGATAAAAACAAATTAACAAAAAAAAACAAAATAGCAAGAAAAAAAGCACGGCATAGCGCGGACACAGACACGGCATAGCGCGGACGCAGGCACGGCATAGCGCGGACACAGGCACGGCATAGCGCGGACACAGGCACGGCATAGCGCGGACACAGGCACGGCATAGCGCGGACACAGGCACGGCATAGCGGGTACCAGCCCACGGGATAGCGGTAACGCAGGTATTGGAAACCCCCGCCAGATCACGGCATGACGGGTAGGAAGGCACGGCATAGCGCGGACGATAGTTAATGAAACACCCCAAAGGCATAAAAACTAACTAGTTGATTTAAAAGGACAATTTTAAAATTGGTGATTCTCCATAAAATACTGATATATAACAGTATTTAATTGTAAAGAAATGTCAGTTTTCAGCCGCTAATCTTTTATAATCAAAAGAAAATAATCTTTTTTAATCCACCGTTCCTGTGGATAACTTTGCAGACAACCAGAGGGCAGATCATCCCGGTGGCGATTGACAGTGAGACAATCAGTGTTGTGCGATATTTAACCAAGGCGTGAACGTGCTTCCGGTCAGCAACTGATGATATTCCGCTTCCTCGACAAGACAGACTCGCCGCTTTGCGGCTCCCTAATCTTGCCTTGCGGCGAGCGGTGGGGACTCTTTCACTGATATTTTCTGGCTGTTTCCGCGAGCATGAGAAGCCCGTAGCGCCGTTTTCTGGTTTTAAATGCCCGTGAGGGCATGGGAGGCGCGAAAATCGCTTACAGACGCGCTCAGGCGTTTTTTTCGCGCCGGAAGCCCCGCAGCGAAGCGAGGACGAAAAAGCGTTACGGCTTAGCCGTAACAATCCCCCGCCACTGCAAAGCGGGCTTTCAGGCAGGGCAAGCTGTGCGCAGCCCTGCTTTCCGGTCTTCCAACAATGAAAAAGCCGGACGGTCGAAGACGAAAGAAGCTCACAGCGATTTGGTGCGCAGGATGTAAGGCGGATTACGGCGCTGCCGTTCCTGGTCAATTTCGAACAGCAGCGCCACACCAGAAAGAAAATCGGGCACAACATCCGTTTTTGTGCCATAACGCTCGCTGTAAAGCCCGCCCCAGCGACGAACAACCAGCCAGTCACCGAACAGGTCACACATCAGCTCGGCCTCATACCAGCGCGTTTCCCAACGCCAGATCATAATTCTAAATCGGTAGATATTTTGGCATATTTTCTAATTAAATAATCTTCAGACGACCAATTAACACCGTCATTTAAAACAAAATCAAATTTTAGGGGTATTTTGTGCAGGGTTAGCTTTTTTGCATCACTCATTGAGTAAACAAAAAATGGGCTGTCAGTCTCCCCAAAAAGATAAAAATCGCCTTGTAGCGAATTACAATGATCGCATTTATTAGCTAAGTATTTACTTTCTGTTGTTTTGGAAAAGGTTAAATCGAAATTGAAATTTTTCTTTGCTATATCAATTATGTAATCAGGTAAGTTTTCATCTGGCGGCATTATGTTTAAGTCATAGTTTTTCTCTGTGCTTACAGAACCTTCTCCCGCATCAATGAACTCGATTTCATATTGTAATACACAATCGTATGCAAAACCGATTACTCTTGTTTCCTTTCCACATTTAAAACAATGCTTATGCCCTTCCACGATGAATACATTATTGCAAGCAATATCTAAGCTCCCTTCACACGCACCTCCAAATATATTAATGCCACATAACCATGGAATGAATTTATGATAATCAGATCGTGATATTGCTGCCCATTTTTTTTGTTCTGGCAACCATTTTGCACCTAAAGATTTAACATGGTCTTTTTCGGAATATGGAACATCTAACAATATCATTTTTATTTCTCCTGCCTTTAAATTCCCCAGAACATAAGGTTGATAGCATTTTTTATCGCATCTGCATCAGAGCTGATATCGGCAATAGCTTCACCAGTAACCGCCGCAGACACGCTTGATAGCTCGGTAGTCATTACCCGGTAGTCTTCATCGTTAATTCTGACTACCGGGAACAGGGAGCTGTTTACGATTTCAGACAAGTGATGGGATTCAATCAGCGGGATAACCATACGGCGGCCTGGCGTATCAACGATATCGCTTTGCACATCGACAAACATTTTGTAATGGCTTGCCCGCTTATATTCATAGACGATGAATTGCATATCACCAGTTCCTGTTTTCTTCGGCAAAGGAACCATGCTGCGCGATGAAGTTTGCGACTTCCTCCATACCTGCGCGGTTGTCCGCTTTCCACTGTTCGGCCTTTATCTTCCGTGCTTCTTTGCCAATGACTTCATTGACCAGCCCTGAAATGTTGATTCCGGCAGAACTCAGAACCTGATAATTTTCTCTGTCTACAGTAACGCTGACTCTGTGTTTCATGAGTATGTCCTCTTTGTATGTATTTAAAGTATATACTCCACGCAAGATAGGGGCAATCAGCCCCAAAATTTAGTTCGCCAAATGCCTTTTATGTTAAATCAATGATTTTACGTAGAAAAACATCAGTTTCGTGAAACAAGAAGACAATAACTCCTATTCGTGAGGCTTTTCTCCTGGGAAATGGCCATAAAAACCCATGTTTAATAAATGTTAAATTAAAACATTAATGTAACATTTTTAACAAATTCAGAGTTGCCCTCCCCACTGCATAACAAGGGTTGAAAGAAATACTTTATATATTGATATCTAGATATCTTTATATATTGATATCTTTCTGTGATGAAGGTCACGCTAGTCTCCGCTCGTCAGGGTATAATTGTTTTGTACAATACAAATTAGCGAGAGGGAGTTATGAATACGATTAAACCCGCAATCAAAGCCTACAGCGAGCTTCAACAAGCGTATGACTGGTTTAATGTCGTCCTGTTTGAAAAGGCGTTGCCGGATCTCCTGATCACGTTACAACGTGGAAGAAATACCTTCGGCTATTTTGCCCCTGAACGGTTTACAGGCGAATCGAGTATTTCAGAGCTGGCGATGAACCCTGATTACTTCGGTGGCCGTTCTCTGGCTGATATGCTGTCAACATTGGTTCATGAGATGGTGCATGTGTGGCAACACTACACCCCCGTCAAAAAGTGCCGGGGCGGATATCACGATCGGGTCTGGGGGGCAAAAATGGAGGACGTGGGTCTGATGCCGTCAAATACTGGCCGACCGGGCGGAAAAAAGACAGGGCAGCAAATGACGCATTACATCATTCGCGGTGGCAGGTTTCAGAAAGCCGTGTATGACCTGCTAAAAAACGGCTTTTCCATTTCCTGGTATGACCGCTGGACAACGGGGACAAGCGTCACCTCGAAGACAAACAGCGACATTCTGGAGGATTGGCTTGCGGCCACAGACAAGAATGATACTGACCTGATTAATCGGTTAACGCTGACAATAAGTAAATCTCGTCCCGGACAAACCCCTGATGACGACGATGCCGTAAACGGGATTAAACCCCCGGTGAAAGGCACCGGAACCCGGACAAAATTTAGTTGCCCGGAGTGCGGGCTAAACGCCTGGGCGAAACCCTCCGCCGTTCTCATTTGTGGTGAATGTCAGTGCCAGCTAGATCCGCAGGAGTAACTTACTTTTTGATATAGTGATATCTAATTATCTAGATATCACTATATCTTGATAATTTCCTTAATGGTGATATATTAATATCAATATATCAAAAGGAGGCGCGGTATGATTTATGCTGTAGTTAATACCAAGGGCGGTGTAGGCAAAACCACGACGGCCGTTCATCTGGCTACAATGTTATCCCGCACAGGAACGGCATTGCTTATCGATGGTGATCCACAGGCCAGTGCTGCCAGTTGGGCAGCCTGGCGTCGTGACAATCCCGCTTACGATCCGAGTCCGACAACTACCTGCCTGACTGGTAAAGCGATTTTTAATGAGGGAAAAGCGTTATCCGGCGGATTCGACAACGTTGTTGTCGATGTGGGGGGCAGAGATGCTACCGGGCTGCGTTCAGCCCTTTTGTTAGCTCACAGAGCCATTATTCCTGTCGGTGCATCCAACCTTGACGCAGCCGCAATGACCGACCTGTTGGAGGTCGTGGAGCTTGCGCGTGACTACAATCCTGAGCTGGACGTCAAAGTGCTTTTAACCCGTGTAGATTCGCGAACAAAGGACGCTGCCGACATGCTGGAATTTCTCACCGAGCAAAACCTTCCTGTTCTGAACAGTCAGGTTTGTGAGCGTGTTGCGTACCGACGAGCGATAGGGGAGGGGGCTACTGTGCTGGAGTTCGGCAAAGACAATGCCGCGATTGCTGAAATAGAAAGTGTTTTCCGGGAGGTTACAGCGTGAAGAAAAAACCTGATTTGGCCAATTTTAAAGACCCAACAAGTTTTCTGGAAGGCGGGGCGGCTGATCTCGCTGAAAAAGGGAGAACACCACAAAGGCAGGATAAAGTTGATAAGCCGGTTTCGCAGCAAAAGATATTCAGGCTGTCAGTTGAAGTTGTGAACGAATTAAAGTTGCATGTAGCCAGACAGCAAGCGGAAACCGGAGTCAGGACAACGGAAACGGAGATAGTAGAGAAATTACTGCGGGATTACCTAAAGATATAGAGATATCTTTATATCAACTTATCTTTCTATCTTTTTTTTCTCCATTTCCACGGTTCAACAGGATTAGGGGCAGACCATAGCCCCACCTTATTTTCCTTTGCGACGGTTTCAAGTCGGAGCATATTGATATCGGTAGCATGACCACGGTAGCGGTAAGCCCACGCCATACCCGTTTTAACCTGTTCAGCGTTGATATTGATACCGTCAATAATCAGCGTTCCCAGCCAGCGGCCATAACGATCTGTGCTACTGGCGATGACTTCTGTTTGTTTTTGTGCGGCCAGCTTTAGCAGGTTCTGCTTTGACCGCTGGCCGAACGGTTGCCCCGACTCCGGGGCATCGATGCCGTTAAGACGAACTTTCTGCATTTTGCCATCTGCCAGTACCTGGACAGTATCTCCATCCACGACGCGAACCACGCGCCCGGAAAAATCGGCCAGACAGAGGGAAGGGAGCAGAAGGGGAAAGACAACTATCAAACGGAAATTACGCAACATATAAATCTCTTATCAAGATATACAGATATCTTTATATAAAAATATCTCATTTAATCGGTATGTGAAGAGTTCTGTTCAAGTTCATCTATGGTTCTGAAAAGAAACATTTCACGGTTTTTTGCATCGAACGGAACGGGGATATTTTTCCTGATCACTGTTTTTATGCCGTCAAACAGCTTGATAAGAGACATCTTGCTTTGTTCATCCGGCATAACGTACATGGCATAGTGCCAGTGTCCGGCATCGCTGGCCGAAAGATGGCTGTTGATGATGTTGATATAGCGGGCGCGGGTCTTCATTGAGCGTTCTGTTTCAACCGCGATAATTGCGCCGTTGTCCATAGTGATAATCCCGTCCGGCCTGTGCTTTGTGCCAGGATAACGCGCCATAAATTCGCCCCGGTCGCCGTTTATCCAATGGCTCGCTCCTTTTTCCTCAAGGGTGAGTCGTACCCGCTGATTTAACAGGCGGTGCTCCAGTGACCAGTATTTGAGTTTTCCGGGTTCAAAGTAGCCAGGGAAAACCTCATCGTCAGGCATAACCACCATCGCCAGCCCCTGCATGGTAATTCCCCACAGCGATTTTTTTCCGGTTAATACCGGGTACTCATGCTTTATTATAAAACCCATGAAAACAGCTCTATTAAGTAACTCATAAATAGGTTGGTGAGATTTGCTTTTATACCGAACGGCTCTTTTTAGTGTCCGCAAATCTGAATAGGTTTCTTCTTTCAGAAAGTTCAGTAGTAATAGCATCCTGTTTGCCGCCGCTTCTTTCCTTTTTGCCACATCGTGAATAAGCATGTTTGACCTCACAAGTTAACAGTCGGTTTGTTTTCTTCGGCTATTTCATCCGTGGGTTCAGATGTGTCATAGCCATTACATTTAAATGAAAGCGTATTGATATGCGACTTTTTAACTACTATGTGGGAAAGTTTTGTGGCCTTGGCAAGATCGGTAGGTGTAAAAACAAAACCAACAAAAGGCGGAAGATTTAACAACATATTACAGTCTATATAATATCTTTCAGCCTGGCGGATCATCCTGTCTGTTTCCATCTTCTCCGTTAATGCAATATCCGTTTTTACTTTCCTCATTTCATCATCTACCAGAATGGAACCCGTCATTCTTGCCACCCATTCGGCAGTTTCTGGATTCTGTAGCTGATACACAAGTTTAAATTTCGCGTTCTCGACGACTGCACCAATCACGGACTCAGGATTTAAATCAGCCGGGCAATCTCGCAAATCGTCGATAGCCTGAAATGCCATAAAGATATGCACACCTTTATCCCTTGCGGTTCCGAGTCCTTCCAGTGCTGGGCGGGAAAGGTGGTATTTCAATTCATCAAGGAATATAGCGACTGTCCGGGGTTTACTGTTTATTCTGTCGCGGGTTTCTGCTATCTGAATCAAACGAGTTAAAATCATTCTTTGTGCAGATATGATTTTTTGGTTGCGTGTTGATCCAATAATGTAACAACATCCGCCCTCGTCAAATATTTGTTTGAGAGAAAAACCTTCATTGGCATTAATGGAGTTTACCAGCGCGATTTCTTCCAGCTCACCATAAAAAGCCGGGATATTTTCTTGCAATGACTTTACAAAATCAGTATTAAATAAATCGCGCAATGTCATTCCGGGTTGGTGAGTTGCCGCTGTGTTTCTGGCTGCGCGTCGGTCAGCTATCCGATAAAAATCGGCTCCCTGACCTTTTTTTGTAAGACTGAATCCCGCATTAAATAATTCTTCAAGTTGTTCTCGTGATATTTCCGCAAGTAAATCCATCTGAAAATTAAGGTTGTTTAAGTCAATAAGAACAAATTTCTTATTCGCCATCCGGCAGGCTTCTCTTAATACATGTGGTGCCCATTCGTCATTTTTTGGATCTTCGACAAAAACAGCTTCGTCCAGCATGATAGCCTGGTAAAGTAAAACGGTCGCACTCACCCCTTTACCCGAACCGGTGGTTCCGATGATGGCCGCATGTTGTGACTGAAATTCTTTTACGGTGATATATTGCGGCTGGTCGTCTTTATCGAGTCCGATAAAAACTCCTTTTTTCAGGTCGATGTATTCAAGCGGATCATATGACACGCTATCCGGCAGCATTTCTTTAACGTCCCTCACATCGGTTCTGGTGTTTCTTTCCAGTTTACTTTTTTTGATAAGCCTGTGCTTCAAACTGTCAATTTCTCCGGCAAGAAGTCGTCGCGCTATTAAATGGAATATCAGCCCTGCGGCAGTAAATAATATAGTTAAAATCCACAAAGGAATACTTACCAGAGAGTGATTATTGAGCGCGTCAAAAAAGTAACTCAGTCCCTGTATGGTTAATGGCGATAGCGTGCCAAAAATAAAAAAGAAGATAGATATGCACGCAATACTTTTTAACCAGAACGGGGCGTTTTTTCTTTCCTCTCGCGGAAGATGGAAGATAAACGGCAGTGTCAGCCCGGCGAGTAACGACAATATTACCGGGCTGTTTTGCAGCCATAAAAGGAAAAATGAAAAGGCGTCAGCAAAGCCATTTAGCCTTTGCATCAGATGATTACCCATAGATATTTTCTCCCGTGTTAATTTAGATGTATGGCAGCAAGACATGGAAGCGGTATATAGCAGCGGAACCCCCCTGCCATAAGATGCTGCCATGCCTTGCTGCCATAGAGCAGATAAAGGGCATAAAAGAGGGGATAATTAATCCCCTCTTTTACCAAGCGTCAACGTCAAGGGCATAGTGAAATGCGGTGATAATTAATCACCTGATTTCACTACAAAAATAGTACATTCTTCGTGCGGGCTTGAACGCCCTTACTCCGAACGTATGGGGACAATGACTACGCTGGACGCTCCGTCAAAGTCCCCAAGGTCAACTACGGCCACACCGTCGCGCGCTACGCGCGACCACCCCCTTTAAGACGCACGTTTTACCTCTTTTTCCTCGCAAGCTCGTCAAAATCGGAAACGTTGCTTTAAAGAGGGTGGTCGCGCCACGTCGATAAAGCCGACTTAGGCCCGACGGTGTGGCGGGGCAAGCCCCCCAGAGCAATTTTTCACTAGGCCGTGAAAAATCACTCCGGCTCCCCCCGGCTGCTGCAATTTTCCCCCTGGGAAAATGTTTGCAGTGAGGCGCGGGATACGGAAGCTTAACAATTTCTTCGAAATTGAACCTTCCGGCCGCGACTCACTTCTTAATTTTTCGTCTTAACAATTTCTCCGAAATTGAAGCCAAAAATTAAGAAGCCTTAAAAGCCCGTCGCCTGTAAGTTTCGTTGTATTGCACAATACAAAATCTTTCTGTGAGATTTACATCTGATCGCGGTATATTTCTGTCCAGCACTGCCTTTCAGCTTCCAGTGCGTCACGATAAGCATCATCGTCAATTCTGGTTCCCTTTCCTTCGGCATATTTCCTTAACGTTGCGGCGTCTTTATCATTCAGATAAGCGATGTGTTCAAGCAAACCGCCAATCAATCTACTTTCATATATTTCATAATGAAGCCCGCAACCGCGATGTGCTTCTATTGCTATTAAATCGTATATGACAGCCGCCGATATTCTGTCTTTATTTTTCGATTTAATATTCTGTATAAAAATATCATCAGCCATGATTACCCCTCCGCTTTTTTCCTTTTACTGCTTTGAATGACGATTTTTGCATCTTCCGGTAAATTCAAATGCTGTCGGATAAGGTTGGTTTTATAATCACCAATTTCATTTATTGAACTGGAAGAAAGAGAATAAAACCCTTCACGATAAACCAGCTCAAGTAGCGAGACGGCCAGAATCAGGCTAATAACTGACTCTATGTTTTTTGATAACACCTCAAATACCAACTGCACGGTGGCTAGGTTGAGTTTTGTTATAATGGTAGGGTCATAGACACAGTAGATAAAAGCTATATACACGATTGCCCGTGGCAACAGATAAATGACGCTTGTCAGACTTCGCAACCACTGATAAATCAGAGTGGCAACAAATCTATAGAAAGGTCTGGACGTCAGGGCGCGATAATTAATATGTGACAGGTCTTTATGCGTTATTGATGTTTGCGTAATGCTATTCCCTCTTTCTACCCTGACGGGGATGATAGCGCTACTTTTATCATTGCGCAGAATAATAACAATGATAGACCACGCGATGATGGGAGCCAGAATGATAATCAACATAACTATTCTCCTTCATTAACGTTTTTTCTATTGGCATAATGATGTGTTAGCAAGCCAATACCCAAGGGAACAACAACAGCCAGTATAATAAAAACAGTTGTCCCGCTAAGTGAAAGCAGGTCGTCTATTTTGTTTACCCAGCTATCAGGGGTTCCAGCGCAGCCGAGACAATTCATGGAATTATCCTCTTACGCGTCCGAATTTAGACAAGATTTTGCTGATTGCTTCCGGGTCTGCCGCTTTGCATTCGCCTAAAAACTCCTTGCGCATATCGAATGTTTTTCCCGGATTAAAGCGGTGATGTTTTTTAAAAGCATTGATTTTAAAAAATGCTTTCTCTGCGTTGCTGCATTCACTGCCGCCGCTGTTACCCGTGGCTTTTCCGTACATACACAAAACAACTTCGCACGGGTCGGCTGCAAATACCGGGGCGGAAAATCCAGCGGCCAGGCAGATGATGCCCGCCGCGATTGCGGTTCTTTTCATGGTTTATTCCTTTTTTAACTGTGTTGGTGGGGGTTACTCTGGCTTTGTTCGGGTATCGTTCGTTCTCACTATGACTTTTTTAATGCCTTTCTCCTGTAATTCTGCAAACCAGCCTTTTAATAATTCATCATTCAGCGTCAGTACCAGGCGAGCGGCGATATACAGGAATTTACTTGCATCCAGAACAACCAGCATGACATTTTCGCCCGGTAATGTGATTTTGGGTTTTCTGGCTACCCCGGCTTCGGTAAGAAGCTGGTTTATTTCAACCATCTTGTCATGCGTCATGGTGATTTGCAGCGCGTCAGTTTCATTCGTAGCGCTATTTTTCCTGCACGGATAAACCAACATCTGCGTAAATCCAGTGTGTTGTAGTTGTGGTAACACCTGTTCTCCTTAACGCGCTAAATACACGTCTGTTTCATTACACGTCAGGCAATGGATTTTGGGCTGGTACTGAATAACCCCTTTCGCGCCATGTTTGCGAAGCCAGTTTTTAGCCGTGAAGAATGACGCGCCTCCTGGTGTTGCCACCACAATGCGCGGAGAGTGAGCGACGGCGTAATACACCTCCGGGGTGTATACCGTTTCACTGCCATTGAAAGCATAGAGTACCGTTGACCATCGTCCTGTTACCGCCGGGGCGGTGACAGTAACGTTATTATCGCTCCACTGCGGCAGCGTTCCGTTCATCGGTGCAGCGGGTTTATCCCATTCGACGGGGGGAGGTGGCGGCGGTGATGAACACCCAGCCAGCAGGAGTGCAAGCACAACAGGCGCGATAGCTGACAAATTTCTCATGCTTTCATCTCCTCAAAATACTGGTTGCGGTGCAGCGGGCGGAAATAAATGTCGTTCATCCGGCGCACGTTGCCATCGAGATCGATACTCACGATCACATCCAGGCTGTCCAGAATTTTGCGGAGCAAAAAGCTGTATGGCAGCCCGGTACACTGCGGATTTTCTTTGCAGCGGGTGATAAAACCGTCCACCGCTTCCATTGCGGAACCGGCATGGATGGAGGTCATGCTTCCTTCATGGCCGGAACCCGTGATTTTGATGAAGTCCCAGGCTTCTCCGCCCCGGACTTCCGTCAGCAGGATACGGTCAGGGTTCATACGGTAATTCCAGCGCAAAAGACTGGCCGGGGTGACGATAGCCCCTTTTTCATCGGCAGATTCAGACGGGTAGAACAGGTGCACGTAGTTTTTGTGAATGAAGAAGGTGATCTCCGGGTTGTCCTCGATGGTGACGATGCGCAGATGGGCGGGAATGTAGCCTATCAACGTCTTCATATAGGTGGTTTTCCCGGTACTGGTTTCGCCGGCAACGGCGATCGTCTTGCCGTACTCGACGCACTTTTCCATGAAGCGCGGAATGTTTTTTGTATTGTACAATTCAATTAATTCATCATCGTGCGTCCAGACCTTCTCCGCTCCCGTCACGCGGTTATAGAAACCCGCGTCGATATACGCCTGATGCGGGATTTGTACCGTTGACGGCTTGCGGATGGTGATCGATACCGTATTGCGCTCACAAGCCGGGGGAACAACTACCTGGCAACGTTCGCCGGATTCCAGTGTGGCCGACAGCCCCGGCTTAATGTCTTCCACGTTGTCGCCCTGGTGTTTTGCCAGGCAGCGGGCAAAGTCGTAGCAGTCCTCATAGGTCAGCGTGACGGCGTGCTGCTCCCACACACCATCAATCTTCGTCCATAGTTCCCCTGGACGGTTAACGGCGATTTCCGTCAGGCCGGGGAGTTCCAGAAAATCACCAAAGAAGCGCTGTTTGTAGCGGTCGAGAGAAATATTCTTAACGGTCATTGTGGATTTCCTTTCATTTTCAGCGTGTAGATATTGGAAAAATCAATATCCTGCCCGGTGATCAGGTTGATGATTTCGCCCTGGTTTTTGTAGAGCGTTGGCGGAATGTTGATGCTGTTCTCCAGCGTGGTTTTCGCCATTTCCGCCATTGCCTGACGGCTGTTTTCGGTGTAATCGGTGTTGCGGTCTTTTTTCCCGGCGCTGTTGGATGCCCAGGCACCAATATCGGGGATCATGCCAACCATTAACGCCCCCCCGAACCGCTCCCCAAAGTGGCTATCAATCCAGCCGTCAACGCCCGCCTCGCCCAGTTCCCCGGCAGCATTGGTATCAATCAGCGGAATATCGAGGAAAGGAGCCTGACGGGTACGCAGTTTCGTGATGATAATAAACGCGCGTCCCTGCCCGTGTTTCATGCCGTCTTCCGCACCTGTTGCATACAATCCTGTAGCGCCCGTGCCTTTTTCAATGAGCTTGGTGTTACCGCTGGCGCTCCAGATATCTTTGGTAATGGTGCAGCGGATTTTACCCGCCCGGTCAGACACGAACCGGTAATCCAGCGAGCAGGGGATCGCCGTATTTTCCGGTACGTACAAATCCGGGTTATACGGGATACGTCTGACGGGTTCTGCCTGTTTCAGTGCCGGTGCACCCGCCTTATCCGCCGCTGTTGACGGGCTGCTGTCGTCCGTTTGCGCGGCGGTTTGTGACGCTTTCATCGTCATTTCTTCCCGCCGGGTTTTCACCGCGCCCTGCGTTGAACCTGAACTCTCCGGGCGGACTAAAAACTGCGCTTTGTTGAGTTCGATTGGTACTGACGGGGCAACCTGCCCACCCGTTGTGCCGCTGGCCGGGTTGCTTCCCGTCTGCGGAGGTTCCTCGCCTGTGTCATTGTCCTGCCCCAAATCCGTGCGCTGGCGATAATCGGTTTTATTGGTCTGCCCGCTGTCCGCCGCTTTTTTCTCCTCTTTAGGCTGCCAGATAAGATTGCGGTAAACCCAGTTACCGCCCCATGCTGCAAAAATCAGCGCCACGGCCACAATCGCCAGAAACGCGGTAGCCTTACCGCGTTTGCGCTTCTTCAACTTATTGACGGCGGGTTGTACTGGGTTTGCCTCTTTGTCTTCCTGCTGTTCGTTCAACTCGGCCTCGCGTTTTGCGCGGGCTTCACGTTCCAGAGCGGCAATGCTTTCCTCCGGCTGCGCCGGGGAAGCGGGCGGCGTCTGGGGTACGTCCTCCGGCAGAGGCTGTTTATTTTCTTCACTCATGAGTGGGATTCCCGATTAGATATAAAGATATGTTTATATCTTTATAGAATGATAAGTCGTTACTTTTCGACTCTCTCGACCTGCGGGGAAACGGTGGAACCATCAGCAGCCTGGACTTTGCCAAAGCCGCGATTTTCCAGCCCGATCACCGCATTTCCTGAACGCAGAACAAGATGGGTAGCTGTTTCCTGAATGACCAGCACGGTAAAGTTGCCTTTCTTCTGGACGCTGCTGTTTACCACCTGCTCTTTGCCGTCGAGGTAGCGGAACACGGAAGGAATATCTTTTTGCGGCGAAAAGCCCAGGAACGTAAAGCGGCCATCATCATAGGCAAAATCCGGGGCAATACTGCTGGCATTTCCCCGCATCCAGTAGTCCCAGTTACGCGGCACCTGTGCCGCGACCAGGCTTTTTTGTACCCTGGCCTGTTCCTGCTTCTGCGTCCATTCCCGCTGACGTGCAGCCGATTCACGACTCGCCTTGTCCCGCGCTTCGCCTGGATAGCGGTAGGACACCTGGAAAGCCGGTTGCTGCGCGGATTTGTCGTCGATAACGTTCAGTTCCACGTTGTAGACGCGCTTACTGGTGACGACAAACAGGTTGGTATGCCAGTCACGCCCGTTGGGGGGAATGACTACCTGCGCGGTGTTGCCGTCCTCACCCGGTGCGCCCTGCGTGAGAGCAACCGGACGAATGTAAACCCGGTTAGCGTCCGGTTTGGCTTCCCAGGCTTCTTCGAAGCCCGGTTTTGCGCTGATAACGGCTTCATCATCATCAAAAACCAGCGTCGTCATGAATCCAGCCTTGGTGTTGACCACCGTCACGTTTTGCGGGTTGTATATGACCTGCTGCACCCGGCTGTCATAGCGGCTGGCTTGCGGGTTCGCGGCTCCCCATGCCGCGCCGCACATCATCAGTGCCAGCGCGGTTAGCGTGATTTTTTTCATCATTCGCCTCCCCGGATTTCACGATCTGCCTGCCAGCTCGTAACGGTGAAGCCAAAGGGATTGGATTCGCGTTCTTCGTCGCTCATTTCCCTGGTCGGGTCAGAGTTAAACGTAAAATGCGCATCCCAGTATTCGGTGCGAATACTGTTATCCGCGAGGCGGCGGATGATTTTTTTATAGCGGACGGTAGCGACTTTATCCGGGTCGGTACCATCGGTGATCACGTTGGAAATAATGTCGATTTTTACCGTGTTTGCGCCGTTGTTGTATACCTTGTCAGGGGCGTTTTTCCCGGCGTACAACGCCAGGTAATCGTCGTTGACCTGTGGGGCGTTGTAGCGTTGCACCGTCTGATAATCATCCTGCAAAGCGGGATAAACGTAGCGCTCGCGCAGATTCACGTAGTTGGCGGTCATCGCCTTTTGATACGCTTCATTTGCGGTCAGGCTGGTCTTGGATACACGGGTAACGTGCTCTATCCGTCCTGTGTGGTTATCCACGGTATACAGCTCAACGTCCGTCTGTTTAAGCGGCAACATCACCACCACGGCGACCAGCGCCAGAATGGCAATGAGCAATCCCACACTGCCGACCGCAAACCCCGCTCGCGTGGCGTTTTTATCGCGGTCTATCATGCGTTGCTCAAAGGTTTTGGACTCTGCAATCAGTGTTTTTTCACTCATGACTGTTCAGCTCCGCCATAATTTGAGGGGTGTTGACCGGTTTCGCTTTTCCGCCAACTTCCGGCGGAAAGTGAGGCTGTGCGCAGCCGGAAAGCGCGCACAGCAAAGCCAACGCAATCAAGCGTTTCATATGAGTTTTTCCTTAAATGGATTTAAGAGTTAAAGCGTTTCAACTCAACAAAATGAGGGGATGCGTTGAAAAATCCAGCGCAACCATATGTCACAGAAAAGCGTGATGTGTGACATATGGTGATCAGGGTTTAGGCGGTTTGTCGCGGGGATTAACGACAATCGGCGGCGAGCTTTTGCGCATTGCATTGCGCTGTTCCATTTGCCGGATGGAATTTTTACGCGCCTCCCGTGCACTATAGGGCTGTTGCTCACCAGGGCGTAAGTTAGGCGGTGGTGTTCTGCCGCCTCCAGGCGTTGGGGTGTCTTTTCCGCCAACTTGCCGCTGCCCTTTCGGGAGAAGCATTCTGGCGGCAGCAAAAGCCCCAGCACCAATACCTACTGCGGCCAGCCCCTGCATCGATGCTGTTGCCGCTGCGCCCGCAAGCGCTCCAGCCAGTTTTGCGGAAAAATATATCAGGATCGCTGCACAAATCCCGGCAAGGCAGACCTGCGCACCAAGTTCCACAATATTTGCCTTAACTGCCTGAGCTGTAGCTTCTGCCATTCTCGAAGTTAAAAAGTTGATAACAATACGTAGTGATAGAGCCGAAAATAATATTGTCAGTATCGCCGCAAATATATTTTGCATCCAATTGTTAAACATCGGCCGGAGGAAACCATACATCAAGCAGAAAATAAATATAGGTGCGGTAATACTAAGAAGCAAAATCATTACTTCTGCAATCATCGAAACAAAAGCTGTAACAATCATTAAAGCAAAAACACCGAGCCATACATAGAACTGCGCCGCCCAACCTTCGTCTTTCACATATTTTGACTCGTCAAGGTCGTGCAATGTTTTACCTAGAAACTTAGCTTTACTCCATAATGTATCTAGGAGATGCCATATATTTTCACTGCCTGAAAAGCCCTCTTTCAACCCATTAATGGCATCAATAACACCGTCGAGGTATCCGCTTACATTCGCCACAAAGGAGAGGATGATCGCCATCCTCATGATGTCCCACATCGTGTCTTCCATCGGCGTAGTCAGCTTTCCAGCCAGCGTCTGGTATCCACGCCACATGATATACAGGGTGACTGACGTTGCCGCCAGCCCCATAATCATATGTGAGTAATTCATCATCAGACCTTTTGTAGCGTCGGTTATACCTCCTATTAGATTTTTTTCTACTGACGTAAATATTCCTGCCATAACTCTTCCCCTAATTGAAATTAATCTCAGGAGCGTTTAGCTGCTCGATTTGGTAGTGTGCCTCGTTGGCATTTTTACAATTCTCCGAGGCATCTCCTGATTTCTTACATTTGTCATATACCACTTTTAATTCATCAGGATGATCCCGATACCACTTTGTGGTTTTGGCTTCTTCCTTACACCCAGCAAGGATGGCAAAGCATGAAATAGTCACGACAAGGAGAATTTTTTTCATATGGGTATCCTTATTAATTAAAATTTATTTCTGGTGCGTTCAACTGCTGTTGATTCCAACGCTTAACACGCTCATCCTTCAACAGTTGTTCGCGCTTTTCGGCGGCCTTCACGCTCATTTCCCATTGGGTGGTGAGCGTGTTCAGCATCACTGACTTTAACTGGATACTGTTTGCCAAGTCTTGCGATTCTTTCGGGTCTTTTGACAACGACACGCGCCGGGAAAGGGTGTTAATGTCGCCCAGCGTTTCAGTTACCTGCTTCTGGATTTCGTCGGTCTGCTCAATTTGCACCGCCTTGTTGATCACCTCCTGCTTGCACACCTCAGCATAGCTTTTCGACTGCTCCGCGTTGCAGGTGTCGAAAATCTTATACTTGTTGTACAGCGCGTCGAACTGCCCGGAAGCCCCCCCAGACAGCAGCAGATCATTCAGTGCCTGCCCCGGCTTGCGGAACTTCTCAAGGTCGGATTTCAGGCTTTTGGCCTGGTCAACGAACGCCTCCACGTCACGCACACCGGAGATGGCCAACATGTGTTCCTTGTACGCCTGTATCTGGTCTTTGTAGTGTTGCGCCGTCTCCATCCACTGCTTGGCCTCCTTTTGCCATTGCTGAAAGTTTTCCAGCTTGGCCGTGGCGTCAAACACCAGTATGCCGCCCGCCTGTGCCAGAGGACTTGCTATCGCACACGCCAGAACAAGAGCATAAAAGCGATTTTTCATTATGTTACTCCTTTGATTTTTTCAGAGTGCTTGCGCCAGGTAGCTATCCAGCCAGTCATGCGGCTGCATCCCTTCCCGGTAAAGCGAATCGAAGATTTCGAGGTTGTCAGCGCTGCCGCTCATGACTTTGGTGTATTTGCCTACACCGGAAAGGTCGAGCGTCACGCGGGCAGCAAAGCGTTTTGTATCACCCCGTCTGAACTGGTTTTTTACCACCACATACTGGTGCGCCATCGGGTCGAGATTTTTCATGACCTCAAACACTTCCGGCTCAAACTTCATGCCGTCCACATAGTGCGCACGGTCGCCGTTCGGGTTGGCCGCCAGTATTTGCGTCCCGCACTGCTCAACAACCGCGGGCGCAATTTCATCCTTGATAATTTCATCAGGCGACTGGGTGCCGACTACCAGCATCCCGTTCAGCTTACGGATGGTTTTTAGCTTGTTATAAGCAAAGTCCTTAAATACCGGGTCGCGTAACCACTTCCAGAACTCATCCATGAAAATCACCAGACGGCGGCCGTCCAGCAAACTTGTGATGCGGTACAGCAGGTAAAACGTGATGGGGGCGCGAACATCGGCATTGTCCAGGAACTCCGTACCATCAATGCCAAAGTTATCGCAGTTGCTGATATCAAAGGTGTCATACTCGTTATCGAACACCCAACCGAAATCACCGCCCTCAGCCCACTTGGAAAGTCTGATATCCAGACCATTCTCCTGATCTTCTTTCGTCGCGGGTTCGGCCAGTTGTTCCCTCAGACGGGTAATACCAAAACAGCGGTATTCCACCGAATCTTTCATCACGGCATCAACCGCGTGGCTCAGTCGTTTTTCCTGACGCTCAGAGATGATAGCGCCGTTACGGGTACACAATATTTTCATCAGTTGTTTGATGAAGTTGAGATTGTGCCGCGTTGGTGGCAAAGAGAACGGATTCCAGCCTGTAGGCTCACCGCTGGCGACACGGTAATAACGACCGCCCAGTGCCCGGATATTGATTTCCGCGCCCCGGTCTTTATCGAGGTAAACGGTCGTCAGCCGCTTGGTTTTCGCCTCCGGGGAAAAGCTGTCAGCGCGGCCATATTTCTGCTGCATGATCTGGAGGTAAGTCATGAGCATGGTTTTACCGGAGCCGTTCGTACCGAGAATGCAGGTACTGGCCGGGTGTTTCTCGTTAAAGTCGTCTTTTTCTGCGAGCGTATTATGCAGATTCAGATAGTAACCATCCCCTGACGGGGTGGGCATTAACGCCATCGCCTCCCCCCAGGGGGCTTTATCACGCTTACCGGGATAGAAGTTGTGCAGCGCGGCCAGCTCCACAAAGTTCTGGCTGCTCAGTTCCCCCTTGCGTGGCCGCAGGTTGTAGTTACCCGGAAGCTGCGCCATGTACGCCGCCGACAACGACAGTTCCGCAGGAACCGGGGTGATGCCGATATTGTTCAGGGCGTTGCTGATCTCGTTGGTATCGGCTACCAGTCCGTCCAGCGTTCGGGAGAACACCATCAGCGAAAAATGATGCCGCCCGTAGGCGATTTTTCCCGACATCAGCAGGTCAAGCGCCACGTCCAGATCCAGACGCTGGGACACAGCATCATCATCGGCACTCATTAGCAGCCGTCTTGTGCGCTTAATGGCTTTTTGCGCTTCAATACGCGACATGCAGGTATACGTCTGCGTGATCACGTAGTCACAGGGGGCATAGAGCAATGAATCCATCATCCCGGTCGCGGTTTCTTCCGAGAACTCTTTCACCTCCAGTCCTCTGAAATAATGCGTTCCGTTGGCATGATTAACCTGCCCGGAGTCAGCGGCGAAAAACAACGCCGCCGACCCCATCACGTCATAAGCCGGCGTCCGGGTAACGCGCACCCTGCGCCATTCATGCGTTAACAGGTACTCATAAAAGGCCAACTGCGACGAATACACCGCCTCCCCTTCGGTAAACGTCCCCAGGGAGTGGGCACCATAGCGCGACAGCGCACCATCGAGAGAGCCTTTGATTTCCAGCATTTCCCGCAGTGCGGCGTCCAGCTCACGCAGTTTCTGCCCGTCTTTCATCCGCTTACGCTCTGCTTTTTCAAGCCCGGCAAAGGGCATATAGCAGACGGTCAGGAACAAACGGTTGCGGCGGAAATTGCCGAGGGAAGAATAGTAAAGCCCGCTGACTTCATCGGCGTAAGGGTTGCCGGACACCTTGTGCAGCGAGTCGGCGAACTGATTACGGTCATTGTGGATATAAAACGTAACCGGCATTCCTTCAAACGAGCGGAACAGCCCGTGAAGCTGATTTGTTCCGATTTCCAGGGTTTCCTCAGACTCACAGTCGAACGGCGTTCCCAGCAGCTCCCAGGTGCAGTACAGATCGCTTTTAGGTGAGCGAACAACGTGTTCATGAATGTGTGAGGAATACGGTATGTATTTCTTAACGGTGGCACACTGGTTAAGTTTCATTGCGTCGAGAAACTCCTTGATATCAACGTTTTCATGCTCAACAGGCATAAATGTCGTTGCGCCAAACAGACGATTCGCTATCGGCTTCCCCTTCGCTCTCAGCCACACGGCGATCAGGTTAAATCGCATAGGTTCCTTTCTGGTCAGGGATTTCATGACCAGAAACTCAACCGGGAGCAGCAGCATAAATGCAACGGAAGTCCAGATAGCGGCAATAATGGTGACGCCCGTGACACCCAGCAGGGGCACCATCGGCACCCCCCACAGCGCCGCCGGGCGTTTCATAGCCTTGAGCAGCTTTGCCATATCGTCAGCCTCTTAGCTCATCAGCTGGGCGCCGATCTCACTGCCCCCGCCAATCAGAATGCCGCCAATGATGATATAGCCACACTGCCCCAGGCTTTCACCTTTCCACAGCGTCTTGTAACCAATCCAGATCACCGCCACGGTGATCGTGATGGCGGCCAGACCATGAAGCCCGGTAGATACTTTTTGCATGACGGTATTCGCACGCTGGAATCCGTCTGCAAACGCCGGGCTTGCCGTCAATGCCGTCATAAATAACGCTGATACAAAGGCAACAAAACGGCTGACAGTTCCTTTTACCTTGCTGAAAAAATTCATTTTTCTTCCTCATTTTTTGAGACGTCATGATTTCCGCGCAC
>Ga0302349_1001122_pt1 | contig 23346 bp, 19 predicted proteins | sample PhyAR1_FD_202176 | JGI IMG/M metagenome (GOLD analysis project Ga0302349, IMG submission 202176) | Leaf surface microbial communities from alfalfa plants in UC Gill Tract Community Farm, Albany, California, United States - DLSL A.R1... | ecosystem: Host-associated > Plants > Phyllosphere >...
GGCTTCAGCAAGGGAACAAACCGACGCAGAATTTTCTCCTGCGTCTCTTTATCGAAATAGATCATCACATTGCGGCAGAAAATGGCGTCGAACTGGCCTGGCAGCGCCCAGTCATTCGCCAGCAAATTGAGCTGTGCGTAGCTGACCATGCTGGCCAGTTCAGAACGTACCCGCACCATGCCAGCATGTGGACCGGTGCCGCGCAGGAAGAAGCGTTGCAGTTGCGCCGGTGACAGCGTACGCAGCTCCTCCTGGCGATAGACGCCCGCCACCGCTTTTTCCAGCACCTGGGTGTCGATATCGCTGGCGTGAACCTGGAACTTACCCGGTCCGGTCCCCAGCGTTTCGGCCAGCGTCATGGCAATCGAGTAAGGCTCTTCACCGGTCGACGCGGCGGTACTCCAGACGCTGAAATTACCCTGACGCTTACGCGCATGGTCCGCGAGGATCGGAAAGTGATGCGCCTCGCGGAAAAACGCGGTCAGGTTGGTGGTCAGCGCATTGATAAACGCCTGCCATTCTGCACTGTTCGGATCGTGTTCCAGCAGCGCCAGGTAACGACCAAAATCATCGATATTCAGCGTGCGCAGACGACGTACCAGACGGTTGTAAACCATTTCGCGCTTGTGATCGGCCAGCACGATACCGGCACGCTGATAGATCAGCTGGCTGATACGACGAAAATGCGTATCTGACAGCGGTAAGCGCTGCACCATTTGCGACAGCAGCGTCGTCGTCTCATTTTGCTCGAATGTCGATTTTTTCATTTCTGCACCTGGCCTGAACTAAAACACATTAACTTTCTGCTGCGATGCCCGACCGCCAGACAGCGGTCGGGCCTTCCAGGCGATTAAAAGGTTTCCCAGTTGTCGTCGCTGCGTGACGCAGACTGACGGGCAACGGTTAACGGCGCATCCAACTGAAGGCTTTTTGTCGCCGTTGTCTTGTTAACGGCCTGGGCGACAAATTCTTTACCAATATTGAACACTGAGACCGCTTGTTTTAAGTGGCTGGCCTGATCTTCCAGCGCCGCTGCGGCAGCAGCCGACTCTTCCACCAGCGAGGCGTTCTGTTGGGTCACGCGATCCATCTCGGTGACCGCCAGACCCACCTGATCAATGCCACGGCTCTGCTCATCCGACGCGGAGGCGATTTCGCCCATAATGTCGGTGACGCGGGTCACCGCACTGACGATGTTGCTCATGGTGTCGCCTGCGCTCTCCACCAGCACCGAGCCGGTATTGACGCGGCTGACTGAGTCTTCAATCAGACCTTTGATCTCTTTGGCCGCCTGCGCGCTGCGCTGTGCCAGGCTGCGGACTTCACCCGCCACCACCGCAAAACCACGACCCTGTTCACCGGCACGGGCGGCTTCCACCGCGGCGTTCAGCGCCAGGATATTGGTCTGGAAGGCGATGCCATCAATCACGCTGGTGATATCGGCAATCTTTTTCGAGCTGCCGGCAATCTCTTTCATGGTGGTGACCACGCCATCCACCACTTTGCCGCCCTGCTGGGCGGTTTCAGAGGCGTTAAGCGCCAGCTTCGAGGCCTGACGGGCGTTCTCGGCGTTCTGCTTCACGGTGGCGGTCAGCTGCTCCATGCTGGCAGCGGTCTGCTCCAGTGAGGCGGCCTGCTGTTCGGTGCGTGAGGAGAGATCGTTGTTACCGATGGCGATTTCGCTGGCACCGGTATAAATCGCGTCCGATCCATCGCGTACGCTACGAACGGTGCGCGCCAGCTCCTGCTGCATGTTCTGCAAGGAAGCCAGCAACTCGCCGATTTCGTTACGCACCGAGAGATCGATGGGCTGGGTCAGGTCGCCGCGCGCAATATGCTGAATATGCTCGATGCTCTGACGCAGCGGGCGGATCAGCACGCGGCGCATCACGTTCCACACCAGAATAATCATCAGCAGCGTGACAGCCAGCGTCGCAACCACGATGGTGATGGAGCGGCTATAGGCCTGCTCATTGGCATCCACGCCCTGCTTCGCCAGCACCTGGTTGTATTCCAGCCAGGCGTTGTAATCTTTCTGAAACTTGTCCTGATAACTCTGAGTAGGCTGGTCAACAAAGCCCTTAAAGTTGCCGCTGTTGAAGAACACCATCAGTTCGGCCAGCGCGTCGTGATAAGCCTGATAATTTGCCTGCAGCGTTTTGACGTTGTCGGCGTTTTTGCCTTTTTCTGACAGGTTAGCGTTGAAGGTTTGATAGCCCAGCTCAGCCTGTTTCAGCTCTTCACCCGCCAGTGCCACCAGATCTTTCACCGTGGCGCCCGATCCGGACATCTGCGCATCCTGCAGAAAACGAATACCGGCGCGGTTAAGGGTGTTGCGCGCCTGAACCAGCGAAACCCATGAGGTGCCCATCGCCTGTTGCAGCGTATTCAGCCGCTGGTTATAGGCAAAATTCTCTTTATCTGAACTGACGGTTTTGAAAAACATTCCGCCGGAAAACAGCTGCAGCAGCGCAAACAGCGCCAGCACGCACAGCAGACCGGTAACAACACGTACACGACTAAACATACACACCTCATTGGTTGGCGATTCGCTTCTGTTTATCGGCGCATCTGAAGGGAACTTTATGCATGGCGGCGGCTTTACCGCTGCCGCCATGAGGAGAGGAGAGAAAATCAGACGCGGGAAACTTTGAAAACGGAGACGGCCTGGGTCAGAACGCTGGCCTGCTGCTCCAGGGCGGCGGCCGCGGCGGCGGATTGCTCCACCAGCGAGGCGTTCTGCTGGGTGACGCGATCCATCTCGGTCACCGCCTGACCGACCTGCTCGATGCCACGGCTCTGTTCATCGGATGCCGAGGCGATCTCGCCCATGATGTCGGTCACGCGGGTGACCGCGCCGACGATGTCGTTCATGGTGCTGCCCGCGCTTTCGACCTGCAGCGAACCGCTGTTGACGCGTGCCACTGAATCTTCGATCAACCCTTTGATCTCCTTCGCCGCCTGGGCGCTGCGCTGCGCCAGATTACGCACTTCACCGGCCACCACCGCAAAACCGCGGCCCTGTTCACCGGCCCGCGCCGCTTCCACCGCGGCGTTCAGCGCCAGGATGTTGGTCTGGAAGGCAATGCCGTCAATCACGCTGATAATGTCGGCAATCTTCTTCGAACTGCCGGCGATCTCTTTCATGGTGCTGACCACACCGTCCACCACTTTGCCGCCCTGCTGCGCGGTTTCTGAGGCGGTCAGCGCCAGCTGCGACGCCTGACGCGCATTGTCTGCGTTCTGCTTCACCGTGGCGGTCAGCTGCTCCATGCTGGCGGCGGTCTGCTCCAGCGAGGCGGCCTGTTCTTCGGTACGCGCTGACAGATCGTTATTACCGGCAGCAATCTCACTGGCACCGGTAAAGATGGCGTCAGAGCCGTCACGTACGTTGCTGACGGTCATCACCAGCGACTGCTGCATTTCCTGAATGCCGGCCGCCAGCTGGCTCATCTCGTTACGCCCCTCGACCTGGATCGGCTGGGTCAGATCGCCGGAGGCGATAGATCGGATATGCGCCAGCAGCTGTTGCAGCGGCTGAATTAACACCTGCCGCAGGCCAAACCAGCAGGCGACAATCACCACCAGTACCGACACGGCAATCACGCCCAACAGCCACATCATCTGGGTAAAAGCCTGCTGGTTTTGGGCAATGCCCTGTTCAGACAGCGCGGTCTGACGGGCGCGCCACTCACCATAGCTGCCCTGCATCGCCACCTGTTTCTGTTCGATATTTTGTTTAAACATCCCTTCCAGATCGCGCGCCTGCAGGCTTTTCACCATCGCTTTCAGGCCGTTGTCGTAACTGGCGTAATCCGCTTCCAGCCGGTCGCGCAGCGCCACCGCAAGGCCAGCGGTCGCAGGCAGGTTGTAGTAGATCTGGAAGTGACGATCGGCCTCGGCTAATTGCGCGTTAGCTTTGTTCATCAGATCGTCGAGCTGACCGCCGTTCATCTGCGAGGCCATGCTGGTCTGTAACCGCAGCATGGCGCGGTTCAGGGTGGTGCGGCTGTTGTTCAGCGAAATATAGGCGTCGGTCATCGCCGTGACGTTGCGATTGGAGACTTGCGACAGGGCAAAAGCCGCTTTGTCTTTATTCAGCGCCGACCAGAACAGGCTGCCGGAGAGCAGCTGAAGCGCGCCAAAGATCACCAGTACCGCGATTAAACTGGTGACCACTTTTATTCTTTTTAACATCTTGTTCCCCTGCAGGTTGATTAAGGTGCAGCGGCTTTATCGGCGCTCTGACGCGATGTGTTAGCGGTTTTCGCCGCTTTTCAGCGACAATCGGCTTTTGTAATTAATGATATTGCTACCGGGCGGCGGGTTTGGCTTTAGTCAGGCTGGCGGGATAAGGCGCAGGTGCACGCCCCGGCTGGAGGCAGACGGGGCGTGCGGTCGATCAGAAGGTTTCCCAGTGAGTGTCGCTAACCGGTGCGGTCAGCGCTTTACGCGGTGCCAGAGCGGTCACCGGCGCGGCAATCGGCAGATGCTTCGTCAGCGTCTGCCCGCCAGACGCGCGCTGGATCTTAAACACCGCCACTGACTGGCTGAGACGGCTGGCCTGCTCTTCCAGCGAGGCCGCGGCCGCCGCTGACTCTTCGACCAGCGAGGCGTTCTGCTGGGTGACCCGATCCATCTCGGTAACCGCCTGACCCACCTGATCGATACCGCGACTCTGCTCATCGGACGCCGAGGCGATCTCGCCCATGATGTCGGTGACGCGGGTCACCGCACTGACGATATCGCTCATGGTTTCACCGGCGGTTCCCACCAGCTGGGAGCCAGCATTGACCCGGTTAACCGAGTCTTCAATCAGTCCTTTGATCTCTTTGGCGGCCTGGGCGCTGCGCTGGGCCAGATTGCGCACTTCACCCGCTACCACCGCAAAACCGCGACCCTGTTCTCCGGCCCGCGCCGCTTCCACCGCGGCGTTGAGCGCCAGGATGTTGGTCTGGAAGGCGATGCCGTCAATCACGCTGGTGATATCAGCAATTTTCTTCGAGCTGCCCGCGATGTCGCGCATGGTTTTCACCACACCATCCACCACATTGCCGCCCTTCTGCGCGGTTTCTGAGGCGGTCTGCGCCAGCTGCGACGCCTGACGCGCATTGTCTGCGTTCTGCTTCACCGTGGCGGTCAGCTGCTCCATGCTGGCGGCGGTCTGCTCCAGAGAGGCGGCCTGCTGTTCAGTACGGGCAGAGAGATCATTATTGCCGGCAGAAATTTCGCTGGCACCGGTAAAAATGGCATCAGACCCTTCGCGCACGTTGCTCACCGTGCGCACCAGTGACTGCTGCATATCATGCAGGCTGGCCGCCAGCTGGCTCATCTCGTTACGCCCTTCAACCGCGATCGGCTGGGTCAGATCGCCCTGCGCGATGTGCTGAATATGGGTGATGTTCGTGTTCAGTGGAGTAATTAATACCTTGCGCAGACCGAACCAGCACAGGACGATCACACCTGCTACTACCGCCATGATGGTGCCCAGTATCCACAGCATCCGGCTGTAAGCAGAACTGTTCTCTTCAACGCCGAGCGTGGTCAGTCGGTTCTGATCGGCGCGCCAGTCGGTATAGAGCTTCAGAAACGCACTCTGGCCCGGTGCCACCGGCGCTTTGCCAGCCGCCACCAGATCGTTGGCCTGCAGTGCGGTCTGCAGATCGTTTAATGCCGTAGCATAGGCGCTGTAGCGCTGATCCAGCTGGTCATTGAGTTGCAGATTTTGCCCTGGGGTATCGGGCGTCTCCTTAAAGACTTTGTAATAGCCCGCGGCCGCCTGCTGAAAGGCTTTGCTGTCGTCAAACAGTCCGGCAACGTCGGCGTCTTTTCCTTCCAGTTTACTGGTGGCAAAGCGCAGCTGAATGCGGGTGAGTAAGACCCGGCTCTGGTTAAGACTCATATAGGCATCGTTGAGAGCCTGAGTGTTCTGCATCGCCAGCTGCGACACGGCAAAACTACGCTTGTCATGGCTGAGTGCCGAATAAAAAACGGAGCCGGAAAAGGCCTGTAACAGCCCAAACATCAGCAATACCAGCAACAGGCTGGTGACAACGCGAATTTTCGTTAACATGATTAACCCTGGAAAATGTAAGTGATAAAGCAGCAACGTGATTATCGGCAGGTGCGTGCGGGAAATTAGAGAAGAAAGTGAGTTTATTATTTGAAAAATAAGAAATTATTCAGCTGTAAAACTGTCACAGGCCGGACATAACCGGCCTGTGACGTGACGCTTAGGCGCTACGCAGGTTATCCACCAGCGCCATCTCGTCGCTGCTCAGCAGCTTCTCAATGTCAACCAGAATCAACATGCGATCGCCCAGCGCGCCGAGACCGGTCAGGTACTCGGTTGACATGGTGACGGCGAACTCCGGTGAAGGGCGGATCTGATCCTGGGTCAGTGACAGCACGTCAGAAACGCCATCCACCACGATCCCGACCACGCGATTCTCCAGATTCAGCACGATCACCACGGTGTTATCGTTGTATTCGACATCGGGCTGGGAGAACTTCACCCGCAGGTCGATAATCGGCACGATCACGCCACGCAGGTTGGTGACGCCGCGAATAAATTCAGGGGTATTTGCGATACGCGTTACCTGATCGTAACCGCGAATTTCCTGAACTTTCAGGATATCGATGCCGTACTCTTCATCACCCAGCGTGAAGACCAGAAACTCCTGGCCGACAGTTTCGCCAGCGATTTTTGTCACGGTTGCCATTCCATTCATGTTATTTACCCTTTCGTTATCAATCAGGCGGCAGCGCCAGCCACACGTTTTTCACGGTTCAGTGATTGCAGTGCTGAAACATCGACAATCAGCGCCACGCTACCATCGCCAAGAATGGTGGCGGCGGAGATGCCCGGCACTTTGCGATAGTTACTTTCCAGGTTCTTCACCACCACCTGATGCTGACCAATCAGCTGATCGACCAGCAGCGCGTAACGCTTGCCCGCGCTTTGCAGAATGACGACGATGCCCTGGGTGGCCTCGGTTTTCGCCCCCTGCACCTCAAACACGTTCCACAGTTCGACCAGCGGCAGATACTCACCGCGCACTTCCAGTACGCACTCGCCACCGGCCAGCGGTTTCAGCTCTTCAGCACGCGGCTGCAGCGATTCCATCACCGCATTGAGCGGCAGAATAAAGACTTCATCCGCCACCCGAACCGACATGCCGTCGAGGATCGCCAGCGTCAGTGGCAGCAGGATACGGATGGTGGTGCCTTTGCCCTGCTTCGAGGCGATTTCGACGTGACCGCCCATCTCCTGGATGTTTCGTTTCACCACATCCATGCCGACGCCGCGGCCTGATACGTCGGTGACCTGCTCGGCCGTTGAGAAGCCAGGCGCGAAGATCAGCATCCCGACCTCTTCGTCGCTCATGCTTTCGCTGACCGGCAAGCCGGATGAGAGCGCTTTCGCCAGAATACGTTCACGGTTCAGACCGGCACCGTCATCAGAGACTTCGATACAGATGTTGCCGCCCTGATGTTCCGCCGACAGCGTCAGGTTACCGGTTGCCACTTTGCCGGCCGCCAGACGTTTATCCGGCGATTCGATACCGTGGTCGAGGCTGTTACGCACCAGGTGCGTTAACGGATCGATGATGCGTTCAATCAGGCTCTTATCGAGTTCGGTTGAGCTGCCGAGCAGCGTCAGCTCCACTTCTTTGCCGAGCTTGCTCGCCAGGTCACGCACCAGACGCGGGAAGCGGCTGAAGACATATTCCATTGGCATCATACGAATCGACATCACCGATTCCTGCAGATCGCGGGCATTACGCTCCAGCTGACCCATGCTGTTCAGCAGGTCACCGTGCGCCACCGGATCGAGTTCACCGGAACGCTGCGCCAGCATCGACTGGGTAATCACCAGTTCGCCGACCAGGTTAATCAGCTGATCGACCTTCTCAACCGCCACGCGGATGCTGGTGGATTCGCTTGATTTGGCCGGTGCCGCAGCGCGTTTGCTTTCGCGTTTCACCGCGGCCACTGGCAGTTCGGTGACGCTGGCGGTCTGCACTTCAGCTACCACCGGCGCAACAGGCGCTGGCGCTGACACCGGTGCCGGCTCTTCCGCCTGCGGGAAGCGAATCTGCGCTTCATCAATCACAAAGCAGAGCACCGCCACGATGTCATCTTTGCCGACGCCATCAATGCAGACATCCAGCGTGTTGCTGCCCTTCTGGACGTTAGTCAGGGTGCCGAGATTGCTCATCTCTTCCAGCATCAGATCGACTTCTTTCTCTTTCAGATCGATCAGCTGCACGCGCAGCGCACTGCTGGCCGGTGCTGCGCTGGCAACGGCGGCCACGCTGACCGGTGCTTCAACCGGCAGACCTTTGGCCTCCAGCGCCAGCTGGCGCAGCGCTTCACAGATATATTTGAAGCTCTCCGCGTTCGGCTCTTGCGCGGTTTTATAAGCATCGAGCTGTTCCTGCATAATATCTTTGGTTTCCAAAAACAGGTTGATGATGTCGGTGCTGAGCTGCATCTCGCCGCGACGAGCACCATCCAGAATGTTTTCCAGGATGTGAGTAGTTTCCTGTAATACCGTAAAACCAAAGGTTCCGGCGCCACCCTTAATCGAGTGGGCGGCGCGGAAGATGGCGTTAAGCTGTTCAGAATCTGGTTCCTGCGGGTCGAGACCCAACAGGTGTTGTTCCATATCCGCTAACAGCTCATCGGCTTCATCAAAAAACGTCTGGTAAAAATCGCTGATGTCCATACTCACGGGGATCACCTCGGCTGTGAGGGGGCTGCTGTATTCACCGCGCTGCCCTGGGGAGCTGACGGTGCGGTAATTTGTTCAATGGCCGCCGGATCGCTGATCTGGACGGCATCACTTTCTGCGTTCTCTTTTTCTATTGCCGCTTCGGTGTCGTGGTTCAACACCAGCAGGCTGATGCGACGGTTAACCGCATCATTCCCGCCACGATTTTTCAGGCGCATGGTGTCGGCCATGCCTAACACGCGCAAAATTTTGCCGCTGTCTAACCCGCCAATCACCAGTTCACGCCGCGAGGCGTTGGCACGATCGGCTGAGAGTTCCCAGTTGCTGTACCCTTTATCACCGCTGGCATACTGAAAATCATCGGTATGGCCGGCCAGACTGATACGGTTGGGAATGCCGTTGAGGATCGGCGCAATGGCGCGCAGAATATCGCGCATATAGGGCTCCACCTCGGCCCTGCCGGTCTTAAACATCGGGCGGTTCTGGCTGTCGATAATCTGAATGCGCAGCCCTTCTTCCACCATGTTGATGATCAGATGCGGACGTAACGCTTTCAGACGCGGATCGGCTTCAATCAGCTGATCGAGCTTTTCCCGCAGCCGGTTAAGGCGAATATCGTCCAGCTTGCGTTTCTGCTCATCCATATCGACCACTTTCTTCACTTCACCGATCTTTTTCGTCGGATCGTCGCCGCCGCCAGGAATCGGACTGTCGCTGTCGCTGCTGCGCTGGCCACCGGTTATCGCCACTTTCAGCGGCGTTTTAAAGTAGTCAGCGATCTGCACCAGCTCCTGCGGGTTGGCGATGGAGAGCAGCCACATCACCATAAAAAATGCCATCATCGCCGTCATAAAGTCGGCGTAGGCAATTTTCCACGACCCGTGGCTGCCTTCATGTCCTTTATGTTTGCGCTTTTTGATCAGCACAATTGGGCGATTGCCATGCTTCATGAGGTCTGATCCGAAGTCTGTTTAGCCGGGTTCTTCGCGTTACGTACGTGCTCTTCCAGTTCGCTGAATGAGGGACGTTCAGCGGAATAGAGCGTTTTACGACCAAACTCCACCGCAATCTGAGGCGCGTAGCCATTCAGGCTGGAGAGCAGCGTCACTTTGATGCACTGCATCATCTTGGTGGTTTCAGCACATTTCTGGCGCAGTACCGACGCCAGCGGCGAAATGAAGCCATACGCCAGCAGAATGCCGAGGAATGTTCCGACCATCGCATGAGCCACCAGCGCACCCAGTTCCGCCGCCGGACGATCGGCGGAAGCCAGGGCATGTACCACGCCCATTACCGCCGCCACGATACCGAATGCCGGCAGACCATCGCCGACCGCCGCTATACTTTGCGCCGGTACGTCACACTCGTGTTCGTAGGTCTCAATCTCTTCATCCATCAGCGCCTCAATCTCAAAGGCGTTCATGTTGCCGCTGACCATCAGACGCAAATAATCGGTAATAAAATCCACTAACTGTTTATCGGCAAGAATACGCGGATAATTAGCGAAAATTTCGCTCTGGCTGGGATCTTCAATATCGCGTTCCAGCGACAACATCCCCTGCTGACGGGACTTGGCCATCAGGCGATAGAGCAGCGCCATCAGGTCCATGTAAACCGCTTTGTTATATTTTGACCCGCGAAATAACAAAGGTAACGCTTTCAGGGTTTTTTTAATCGACTTGCCGTTGTTGCCCACTAAAAAAGCACCGGCCCCGGCGCCACCGATCATTAATAATTCAGCCGGCTGATAAAGTGCGCCAAGATGGCCACCCACCAGCGCATATCCGCCCAACACGGAGCCTAAAACAATCAAATAACCTAAAATTATCAGCACAAGAAATCCTTACGTCCGTAACGTGTTGGTGGAAGTTAAGCCAGAGAGCCGCAGGTGTTATTCGTAAAACGGAAGCAAAAAAAAAGCAGCGGTATTAACCGCTGCTGGATGGCTTCCACAGTGCGAACAAACTTAAACGGCGCGTTTAACCTGTTCATCCAGCAGTTGTGGAAACATATCGGCAGAATCTGCAGAAAGTTTACGTCTTTTTACGGCACGTGATGGCGGCTGGCACAGGCTGCAGACAAAGCTGCCAACCGGCTGATGGGCGTGATTAATAAAGCTGCCATTACAGCTTTTGCAATCGGCCAGTTCCAGCATGCCACTTTCAACGAATCGCACCAGGGTCCATGCACGCGTTAGCGCCAACAGCGGGCCCTCGTCCGATTGCGGACACTGTTCGAGATATAACCGGTAGGCTTTAATCACGGCGTTGACGCCGTTGCACAGTCCGGTTTTCAGTAAAAACTTCCAGGCGTTACAGAACATGGAAGCGTGAATATTCTGCTCCCAGGTCATAAACCAGTCGGTAGAGAAAGGCAGCATGCCTTTCGGTGGCGGACTACCGCGCAGCTCTTTATAGAGCTTAATCAGACGACCACGACTCAGTTGGGTTTCGCTTTCTAACATCTGTAAACGCGCGCCCAGGGTAATCAGCTCCATCGCGAGCTGAATATCACGCGCTTCCTGAACAATACTTTTCTCAGTCATCACATCGCCCTCTTTTTAGCAGGCACGTCATCTTTAGACGCGTTACGCAGTAAACGGCTCGATAATAAAATGCCGGTGTGGATTTGCTGTAAATCATCCACGCGTGATTCCTGCGTCAGGCGATTAATTGTGCTGCTATCGGTAAAACGGAACTGGCAAACCAATTGATTGGTTTCCGCCATTTTTACCATTTCAGGCAGTGTTAATTCAGATAATGCGTCCGCCATTTTCTCATCGATACCGAGGCGAAACATTGCCGAAGCTTTTTCCTGGTTAATTAATCGCTGCGCAAGCAGTAAATATGACAAGTTGAGATCGTAAATATGTTTTAGTAATTCAGATGTACCCATTTTTCCATCCTGAGAGACGCGACGTAACTTCACCACAGATTATTATCTGCGTATTGAGCTGCTGTTTGGTAAATCTAAAGATGGCAAAAAAAATGTCATGTGAAGCCAATGTCACTGCTTTTCGCCTTCATCTTATGTGTGGGTTCATGACCCACCGAAAGTCAAAAATCCAGGCCATTTTATTTTCGAGTTCTGACCATCTTCCGTGACGTCTTCTTACATTTTTTAAGACTATTCCGAAAACAAGGCAAATCTATATCGTCTGATTTCGACATACAACGACAGTACTGTGAAATTTTAGATAAAGTGTGACGCAGATCACACTTTTAAGGCAAATTTCTTCAGCAACCCTTTACGATCCTTTGTCTGTTGTTCAATTTTTGAGCGAAAAAAGCCGATTTTAAGTCGAATTGGTCCTGAGAAAGGTTTAATAGGGGGTAAAAGCAGCTCTATTCGAGGCTTTGAGACGGCGTCGATCTATTGTCAGTGTTAATCGATTTAACACCCTATTTAGAACCATTTAAAACGGCTAAGCCAGCATATTATGCTGAACGAAGCGGCAGAGAATCACTTTGTAATTAGTCACTTAGGGTGAGTATCGCAGAGGGTGAGTAATGAAAGCGTTAAGGTTTATACGGCAGTACTGACTTCAACTGGCAACCAAGCGTTAACAGTTACCGCTGGATGTTTAGTATACGACACCAGATGTAACAATGAGTTACATAAGCAGGATGAATGAATCGGGGAAGGGTTTAATCAGGCTTAGTCAGTATCGGCAGCGGGAAGAAAAACTTGAGTTTAAAAATTAAAGAAAGCCGCCTGATACGCTTATCAGTGGTTTTTTTGACCGTTTGCTTTTTTTGGAGCCCTGTGCCGGGTGAAGCGGCGTAAAGCGAACGCCAGCCAGGGTAAAGATTGTGGCAGTGAGCATGACGGAATGTAACCGGCGAGCACAGCCGGTGCTGGCTGTAAAAAAGGGCAACGACACCCAAAGATGTCGTTGCCCGTCAGAACGGGTTCAGGCCGTTTAATCAGGCCAGTTTAGGAAAGGTTGCGACCTTGTTCGCCGTACCATGGTCGGCACTGCGAGGGGCGATGCGATAGAGGTCTTTGAGGAAGTTTTCACGCCAGGCGGTAATGTCATTTTTACGCAGCACCGCCATCATGTCGTTATAACGTGAAATCCTTTCAGTGCGCGGCATGGTAATCGCTTTGTCGAGCGCCGCCGCCACTTCATCGCGGTCATAAGGATTGACGATCAGCGCAGAGGTCAGCTCATTGGCGGCACCGGCGAAGCGCGACAGCACCAGCACACCCGGATCGTCCGGGTCCTGCGCCGCCACATACTCTTTCGCAACCAGGTTCATCCCGTCACGCAGCGGCGTTACCAGACCGACATCAGTCAGGCGGAAGATTTTCATCAACAGCCGGCGATCAAAGTGCTGGTTGAGATAGTAGAGCGGCGTCCAGCCCAGCGTGCCGTATTTACCGTTGATGCGCCCTGCTTCGGTTTCCAGCTGATGACGAATATCCTGATAGGCCTGCACATCACTGCGTGAGGTCGGCGCAATCTGTGAGTAGCGAATTTTACCGCGGTGCTGGGGGTAGTTCTCCAGCAGCGCTTCATACGCCAGGAAACGCTCAGGCAGACCTTTGGAATAGTCGAGGCGCTCACAGGCAATAATGTTGCGCGCGTCGCCCAGCTCTTTCTTCATCGCCGCCATTTTCGGTGGCAACGGCCCTTCAGCCATCTCTTTAATACTGTCGGGTTCAATCCCAATCGGATAAACCTCGGTCATAAAGGTATTGCCGAAGGCGCGATGCTTCTTATCCCCTTTATTCTGCAACTGTGTCAGCTGGCTGACGCTGTCGAGGAAAGCAACCCGATCTGATTCGGTCTGGAAACCCAGCAGATCATACTCGCACAGCATTTCCAGCAGTTCCTTGTGCGGTGGCAGCGCATTGAATATCTCTGGCGTCGGGAAAGGAATATGCAGGAAGAAACCGATGCGGTTATTAATACCGGCACGACGCAGCGCTGCGGCAAACGGCAGGAAGTGATAATCGTGGATCCACAGAATATCATCCGGCTCAATCAACGGTTTTAACCGCTGGGCCACCGCATCATTCACTTCGCAATAGCCGTCCCAGGCTTCGCGCTGGAACTGCACCAGATCAAGACGATAATGGAAGGCGGGCCAGATTACGGTATTGGAAAACTGGCAATAGTAGAGATCGTATTCGTTCTGGCTTAACGGGAAGGAGGCATACTCAATGCCTTCATGCTGCTGGACGGTAACATCGTCCTCTTCTTCGCCTGAGAACTCGCTGATTTCACCGTTCCAGCCAAACCACAGTCCGCCTGTGCTTTTCAACGCGTCCAGAATCCCAACGGCCAGGCCGCCTGCGCTGGTTTTAGCCCCATTTGGAATGGCAATACGGTTAGATACAACCACTAAACGACTCATAACCTAAACTCCTTACCGACGTTGTCTTGCTTTAATCGTAATAATGTTCGTTCCAGCCAGCCATATACCGCCTCGACATTGTTTAATCGATAGCGGGCCTGAGTGGAACCTTCGCCGACCTTAATAGAGATGCCCTGCATGGCGTTAACCGCGAGAAAGCCTTTCTCATCTGTCAGGTCGTCTCCAATAAATACCGGAATGCGTCCGGCAAAAGGCACCTGTTGCATAAAATCGCGAATGGCAGCGCCCTTATCAATCCCTAAAGGTTTAATTTCAACGACACATTTCCCCGGCTGAAGCGCCAGTCCTGGAAAACGTTTTACAGATTGCTCAGCCAGTCGCATCACATCCTGTTCATGCTGCATCGCCTGGCGATAGTGGAGTGCAAAGGCCATGCCTTTGATTTCCAGCTGGGTGCCAGGCCATAACGCCATCGCGTTTTGCAGTTCCGTCCGGAGTTCCTGTTCAACCTCAACCGGCAGGCTGATGCGCTGCATCTCGCCGTCGGCGTCACGGCGCTCGGCACCGTGTACGCCAGCGGCAGGACCGCGCCACGGCGCGGCCAGAGCATCGAGTTGTTCAATCGGCCGGCCAGAGACCAGCGCCAGCGCACCCTGACTGAGTGCGGAGAGTTGTTGTAACTGGTCAACGACCTGTTCAGGAATAAACACCGCTTCGGGACGGGACTGTATCGCTGCCAGCGTGCCATCGACATCAAAAAAGAAGGCATAAAGCCCGCCATCGAGTGTCGGGAACGCGTCAGAGGTATCTACCGCTTGGGTCACGTCACTTCTCCTGAATTTGGAAATTTGAGTTCAAATCAAGGATGTCCTGACGCAGTAGGGTCAGCAAGAGGGAAATTCTGATAACGTGGCGATTGAGGGATAAAGCCGGGCGATTCGATAGGTCACTCTCCTCAAACTTGCAAGCTCATTACTGACAATACTGGCTGACTGAGAACATCACCCGATTAAGTGTAGACAGTAATAGTGGCTTTGCCAGAAAGATGCAGGTTTCATGCCAGCCGCTGCGGTTAAGTCAGCCAGCCTTGCCAACGCTGAAAGGCGGGTTATTTTCTCTTCATTCCTTTTTTTGCAGCCAATGGATGGGGAATAGCCCTTGTGTAGCGCGGCTGAGCCACCGGAGCCGGGCCAACCTTAAGCGTCTTAAGGTATTCCTAATATTGAAAGTGCACTCTCAGCACACAATTGATATTCGGATATTTCTCAACATGGCATTTACACTGAACCGGCCGGTTATCAGCCGCCTCACTTTGCTGATCCTTGCGGCTTGTTATATCTCGGTTTTCCTTAATCTGGCCTATTACCGTCAGGTGCTGGCTCTGATGCCACTGACCAGCCTGCACGCCTCGCTGGTCTTTTTCTCTATGCCGCTGGTGGCGTTTAGCGTGATCAACATTGTGATCACCCTCGCCTCGTTTCTCTGGCTGGACCGGCTGCTGATTGCGCTGTTTATCCTGCTCTCCGCCAGCGCACAGTTTTTTATCCAGACCTATAACATCGTGGTCGATCGCTCGATGATCACCAATATGATGGATACCACCGCGTCGGAATCTTTTGCGCTCATCACCCCACAACTGCTGTTTACCCTGCTGACATCGGGCCTGTTGATGGCGCTGCTGGTGTTCTGGCCGCGGCTGAAGAAACAGCACTGGCGTGGCGTGGTGCAGCGACTGCTCAGCATCATGATCTCCGTGGCGGTGATCCTGCTGGTTGCGCTGCTGTTCTATAAAGATTACGCCTCGCTGTTTCGCAATAACCGCGAACTGGTGAAGGCGCTTAGCCCGTCAAACAGCATCGCCGCCAGCCTCTCCTGGTATAAGCATCAGCAACTGGAGAACCTGCCGCTGGTGCGCATTGGCGAAGATGCCCATCAGCAGCCCGATCGGCTCAGCGGCGGTAAACAGAATCTGACCATTTTGATCGTCGGGGAAACCTCACGGGCGCAGAACTTCTCGCTGGGCGGCTACGCCCGTCAGACCAACCCGCTGCTGGCAAAAGATAATGTGATCTATTTTCCGCACACTACCTCATGCGGCACGGCCACTGCCGTTTCGGTGCCCTGCATGTTCTCTAATATGCCGCGCGCACATTATGATGATGTACTGGCGGCGCATCAGGAAGGGTTACTGGATATCATCCAGCGGGCGGGCATCAGCGTGTTATGGAATGAGAATGATGGCGGCTGTAAAGGCGCCTGCGACCGGGTGCCGCATCAGGATATGACCAGCCTGAATCTGCCTGGCATGTGTATTAACGGTGAATGTTACGACGACGTACTGTTTCATGGCCTGGATGACTACATTAACCAGATTAAGGGCAATGCGGTGATTGTGCTGCACACCATTGGTAGCCACGGCCCGACCTACAGCCACCGCTATCCGCCGGAATTGCGTCAGTTCGTCCCGACCTGTGATACCAATCAGATTCAGGATTGTTCGCAGCAACAGCTGGTCAATACTTATGACAATACGCTGCTGAATGTGGATCACATTGTGGATAAGGCGATTAACCTGCTGCGTGCCCATCAGGATCGCTTTACCACCAGCCTGGTCTATCTTTCCGATCACGGTGAATCGCTGGGCGAAAATGGCGAATACCTGCATGGCCTGCCCTACGCGATTGCCCCGGAGACGCAAAAACATGTGCCGATGTTGATCTGGCTGTCAGAGGATTATCAGCAGCGCTATGCGATTAATCGTGGCTGCCTGACCAGACTGGCGGCGACAGACGATTTTTCACAGGATAATCTGTTCTCAACCATGCTGGGATTAACCGGCACCGCGACCCACGAATATGTACCCGCGGATGACATTTTGACGATGTGTCGGAGCCGACCACAATGAAGATTCTGATCGTAGAAGATGATGCTCTGCTGTTGCAGGGATTGATCCTGGCGCTGGAGGGCGAAGGTTACGTCTGTGATGGCGTCACCACGGTGCGCGATGCTGAAGCGCATTTTGCCAGCGGACTTTACAGTCTGGTGGTGCTGGATCTCGGTTTACCGGATGAAGACGGACTGCATTTTCTGCTGCGTCTGCGCCGGCAGAAGAAGATGACGCCGGTACTGATTCTCACCGCGCGTGACACCATCAGTGAACGTATTGCCGGGCTGGATGCCGGTGCCGATGATTACCTGATTAAGCCGTTCTCGCTGGAGGAGCTGCTGGCACGCATTCGTGCCCTGATCCGCCGCCATGTCAATCAGGGCGACAGTCATCTGATGGTCGGCGCGCTGGCGCTGGATATGACGCATCGCCAGATCTCACTCGCCGGAACGCTGCTGGATCTGACGCCCAAAGAGTATGCCATCCTCTCCCGCCTGATGCTGAAGGCAGGTAACCCGGTGCACCGCGAAATCCTCTATCAGGATATCTATAACTGGGAAACCGAGCCGTCTACCAATACGCTGGAAGTTCACATTCATAATCTGCGTGACAAAATCGGCAAAAGTGCGATCCGCACGGTGCGCGGTTTCGGCTATGCGCTGGTAACGACTGACGTGATGCGCGAGGCACCATGAAATCCCGGATCGATCATCGCAGTATGCGTTTTCGCCTGATCCTGACCATTGGCCTGATTCTGCTGGTGTTCCAGGTGATCAGCGTCGTCTGGCTGTGGCATGAGAGTAAAGAACAGATTCAGTTTCTGGTCGAAGCGCAGTTGCAGAAGCGCAATATGGATCGCCACGTCGAAAGAGAGGTGCATGAAGCGGTTGCCAGCCTGGCGGTGCCGAGTCTGGTGATGATTACGCTGACGCTGCTGCTCTGCTATCAGGCGGTGAAATGGATCACCCGGCCGCTGTATCAACTGCAGCGTGAACTGGAGAACCGCAGCGAAGAGAATCTGGACCCGATCGCCTGCCATAGTTCGGTGCATGAGATCGATGCCGTGACCCAGGCGATCAACCAGCTGGTGGCGCGGCTGAATAACAGCCTGGAGCGCGAGCGGCTGTTTACCGCCGATGTGGCGCACGAGCTGCGCACCCCGCTGGCGGGATTACGACTGCATCTGGAACTGATTGAACGCAACGGCGAGGCCCATGTTCAGCCGTTACTCCAGCGGCTCGATCAGATGACGCACAGCGTGTCGCAGCTGTTGCAGCTGGCGCGTGCCGGGCAGTCTTTTACCTCCGGCACCTATCAGAATGTGGCGCTGATTGAAGATGTGATATTGCCGATGGAGGCGGAGCTAAGCACCATGCTGGATGCGCACCAGCAGACGCTGACGCTCGATCTGCCAGAGGAGCTGTTTGTACGCGGGGACGCGACGTTGCTGAAAATGTTGCTGCGTAATCTGGTCGAGAATGCCCATCGTTACAGCCCCAAAGAGAGTGCGATTACTCTGCGGCTGGCGTCGGGCGCACAGCCGACCCTGACGGTGGAAGACGAAGGTCCGGGTATTGATGAAAGTAAAAGCGGTGAGCTGAGTAAAGCCTTTATCCGGATGGACAGTCGTTACGGCGGGATTGGACTGGGGTTAAGCATCGTCAGCCGCATTGTGCAGCTGCATCGCTTTCAGTTCTTTTTGGAAAACCGCCGCGACCGCAGCGGCTGTCGGGCGGTGATTAAATTCTGATGGCAGACAACTCAGGCGCTGAACCATGCCGCCAGAAACAGGATCACGGTTGCGGCGGCGATCAGCACGGCCGCATATTCACTGACAGGTCGGGCAGGTGCAGCAATTACCGCAGTAGACGCAGATTTCATGGCATTCTCCTCATGTTGTCCCTGGAGTATCCTCGCGCCAGATTAAGGAAACCTTAAGCTCGCCGGACTTAGGTTAAAAATCGCCCTTTCCCCACGACTAATGAGCACAACTCATAAACTCATCTCTGTTCAGGGATCTAATCAGCGCGCGCGATGTGCTCTATTCTCAGGCGATTCCCGCAACACTTCCGAGGAGAGCAACAATGCAAACACGCAGATTAGGTCAGTCCGGCCTGGAGGTCTCCAGCCTGGGGCTCGGCTGCATGGGGCTGAGTCACGGTTATGGTCCGGCAACTGACAAACAGCAGGCCATTTCCCTGATCCGCGCCGCCGTCGATCAGGGCGTCACTTTTTTCGATACCGCTGAAGTTTACGGCCCGTGGCTGAATGAAGAGGTGGTGGGCGAAGCGCTGGCACCGGTTCGCGATCGGGTGGTGATCGCCACTAAGTTTGGCTTCACTTTTGGCGAGGATAACAAACAGCAGATTCTTAACAGCCGGCCAGAACAGATTCGCCGGGCAATTGAAGGTTCGCTGCGTCGGCTGAGAACGGAAGTGATTGACCTCTATTATCAGCATCGGGTCGATCCTGAGGTGCCGATTGAGGATGTCGCCGGAACGATTAAAGATTTAATCGCCGAAGGTAAGGTGAAACATTTTGGCTTATCCGAAGCTGGCGTACAGACCGTGCGCCGTGCCCACGCGGTTCAGCCGGTGACGGCGTTGCAGAGTGAATATTCGATGTGGTGGCGTGAACCGGAGGCGGAGATGCTGCCGACGCTGGAGGCGCTGGGCATCGGTTTTGTGCCGTTCAGTCCACTGGGTAAAGGCTATCTGACCGGCGCCATTCAGCCGGACACGACCTTTGGCAGCGACGATTTCCGCAGCCAGGTGCCGCGCTTTTCGCCTGAAGCGCTGGCCGCTAATCAGGCGCTGATCGATCTGCTCGGCACTCTCGCACAGGATAACGCTGCCACACCGGCACAGATTGCCCTCGCCTGGCTGCTGGCACAAAGACCGTGGATTGTCCCGATCCCTGGCACCACGAAACTGCACCGTCTGAGCGAAAACCTGCAGGCGGCAGCGTTGCAGCTCACGGCGGAAGAGTTACAGCGCATCAATCAGGCACTGGACGCGGTCCAGATACAAGGTGACCGCTACCCTGCCGCCTTGCAGGCGCGGGTTGGCCGTTAAGCCCGAACGCTGACGCGCGCTGAACCGCGCCGCGGCAGCGCTTTTTTCCATTCTGCGGGTTGGCTCCACCGCTGCGTCGGCGTGGTGCTCTACACTTAGTGGCACCATTCCGTTCAGGGAGTTCCGCCATGAGTCAACGCATGCACAAATATGCTTTTCCGGTCAGCAAAGCGCGTAAATATCTTGAGCCGGGTCCGGTCCTGCTGCTCAGCTCGCAGTTTGAGGATCGGCACGACATCATGACCCTCGGCTGGCACACCGTGCTTGAATTTTCCCCGTCACTGGTCGGCTGCATGATTGCCGGCATGAACTACAGTCATGAGCTGATCCGTAACAGCGGTCAGTGCGTGCTCAACGTGCCTTCGGCCTCGCTGATTGATCAGGTGGTGGCGATCGGTAACAGCCACGGTGACCAGCTGGATAAGTTCGACGCCTTTGGCCTGACGGCTGAGCCCGCGCAGGTAGTTCGCGCGCCGATGATTGCCGAATGCTTTGCCAGCTTTGAATGCCAGCTGTACGACGATTCGATGGTCGATAACTACAACCTGTTTATTTTTGAGATTGTTAAAGCGCACGTTGCCGAACATCCCGACTATCCCACCACCCTGCACTACACCGGTGAAGGCCGCTTCAGCGTGATGAGCGATAAGCTGCTGGATAAGAGCAAAGATTTTAAACCGGAAATGCTGATTTAGTTGAAAGCGGGCGCTCTCGTCCCCATTCTCCTCTTTCGACCTGACAGGAGTAATTCATTATGGCAATCGAATATGCAGTGATCGCGGGTGGCTGTTTCTGGTGCACCGAAGCGGTATTTAAGGATGTGATCGGCGTGGAGTCGGTAGAGAGCGGTTACACCGGCGGTGCCCGGCCAAATCCGACCTATGAGCAGGTCTGCAGCGGTGCCACCGGTCACGCTGAAGCGATCCGCATCGGCTTTGATCCGGAAAAAGTCAGCTACGGTGATTTACTGGATATCAGCTTTGTGACCCACGATCCGACCCAGCTTAATCGTCAGGGCAATGATATCGGTACCCAGTATCGCTCAGCGATTTTCCCGGCCAATGCAGAGCAGGAAGCGGAAGCCCGTGCCGCGATTGAACGCGCGCAGGCCGATCACGATGTGCCGGTGGTAACCACCATCGAGCCGCTCAAAGAGTGGTATCCGGCTGAAGCCTATCACCAGGATTACTGGGACGGTGCCGGTCAGCGTAACGGTTACTGCCTGGCGGTGATCCCACCGAAATTGCAGAAACTGCGTAAGAGCTTTGCCAATAAGGTGAAGAGCTAGTTTTTTCAGCTGCGGGGTGGTTTCCACCACCCCGACCCGGTTTTACTGACCGGGCAGCTTCAGCCCCATCGCATTCCCCAGGGTAAAGAACAGATCGGTTTGATCGGTCAGTCCCACCACGTTACCGGCATGTGGCCCATACGCCGCAATACGCAGTTGTGAACCGGTATGTTCCTGCGAATCCTCTTCTGAATTGCCATAGCTGATGGTCATCACCGCGCCGTCTTTGGTGTTCAGCGCCTGCGTCAGGCCCGGCGCTTTGGTGCCGTTCTCGACGATCTGACTACTGTGAGCATGATCGGCCGTCACCACCACCAGGGTATTCCCCTCTTCGCGCGCAAATGCCAGCGCCTGCTGGACCGCTTCATCCAGATCCACCGTCTCGCCAATTTGTCCGCACGGATTGGCGGCGTGATCCTGCTTATCTATTGAGGCGCCTTCCACCTGCAGGAAGAAACCATCGGGATTGTGACGCAGCAGGTCGATCGCTTTAGCGGTCATCTGTGCCAGCGTAGGCGTCGACAGCGGGCGATCTTTATTCACTTCGCAGGTTACCACCGGCTTATCGATATTGCCGTGATAGCTGGCTTTGGGTCCCTGCCAGCGCACCGGCATGTTGCCAGGCGAGAACAGGCCCAGCAGCGGTTTTTTCTGGTCGGCCTGGGTTACGGCATTGAGTCCCTGCCAGTCACTGACCAGCTGATAGCCCAGCGCCTGCGCCTGCTCGTTCAGGGTTTTACCCTGATACTCGCCCGCTTTCGCCACCTCAGCAAAGGACTTCGCGCCACCGCCCAGGGTCACATCCGGGCGGGTTTTCAGTAATTGCTCGCTGATCGACCCTTTACCACCCTGCTCTAAAGCGTTGGTTGGACAGAGTTCGCTGGTCTTTTCTGGTCCGTAGCATTTACGTGAGGTGACGTGTGAGAACAGCACGGCGGGCGTCGCATCCTGTAATTCAGCTGTCGAAACGTCACCAGTGGCTTTGCCCGCCGCTTTCGCCAGTTCCAGCAACGTCATTTGATCCTGACCATTTACGTCAACGCTGATCGCACCGTTATAGCTTTTGGTGCCGGTCGCCCAGGCGGTGGCTGACGCGGCAGAGTCAGTGACGTAATTGGGCTTATGGGTTTTCTTGTCTAACGAATAGTGGGTGTACTGGCCGGTCAGCGGCAGCGCATCGATGCCTTTAAAGAAGCCGCCCGCCCCTTCTGCCAGGTTACGCGCCGCAGTAATTTCAGAGTCGCCCATCCCGTCGCCAATCAGCAGGATGACGTTTTTTGCGGTGCTATTGCGTAACGAGGCTTTTAACGCCTCAGTCTGATCACCGGTCAGCCTACGCGCCCCGCCGTGCTGGCTGATATCACCCTGCGCCGCGCGGGAAGCAAGGTCGGTATCTGCCAGGGTCGGCGTGGCGATCACGGAGGCGAGCAGAGAAAGGGTAAACAGAGGAAGCTTTTTCATTAATCGATCCTTGTAAGCAAAAAATACCAATGATTTCAGTCGGTAATTTTGCGACGATCGGGTGATCTTTTTGTGTCATCCGGGTTTCAGTTTGATGACAAAACCGGCGTAGCGAACAAGGCTAAATCGATTCGTTCAGAGGTTAAGCGAATAGAACAAAAGAGAAAAATAGTGCTTGACCCTTTTCAGCCGACTCCCTATAGTAGCGCCCCGTTGACCCGGCGCGGTCAATGGAAAAAATGTGGTGAGGTGTCCGAGTGGCTGAAGGAGCACGCCTGGAAAGTGTGTATACGGCAACGTATCGGGGGTTCGAATCCCCCTCTCACCGCCACATTCAAAGAAGAGCCTGAACGAAAGTTCAGGCTTTTTTTTATGCACAATTCAGAGAGGGGGGTTAGAAGCCCCGCCGGGGTTCGACAACGGGCGCAGCCCGTTGAACAGCGGAGCCTGCGACGCTGCCCGCAGGGCGAGCGCAGCGAGTTCATCCCCCTCTCACCGCCACATTCAAAGAAGAGCCTGAACGAAAGTTCAGGCTTTTTTTTATGCACAATTCAGAGAGGGGGGTGAGAAGCCCC
>Ga0302349_1001124_pt1 | contig 23247 bp, 19 predicted proteins | sample PhyAR1_FD_202176 | JGI IMG/M metagenome (GOLD analysis project Ga0302349, IMG submission 202176) | Leaf surface microbial communities from alfalfa plants in UC Gill Tract Community Farm, Albany, California, United States - DLSL A.R1... | ecosystem: Host-associated > Plants > Phyllosphere >...
TACGTGTCGCTGTTTCGTAAGTACGAATACCACGTTCGATAAAGATGATGTTTGGGTTGTTTTGTACCGCAATGTATTCCGCCGCATTCAACCATTCTTCGATCGTCCCTGAAATCCCGCGTTTCAAGCCAATTGGTTTTCCTGTTTTCCCAACTGCTTCTAATAGACGAAAGTTTTGCATATTTCTGGCACCGATCTGAATGATATCTGTGTATTCGCAAACGACATCGATATGGGCTTCATCCATGACTTCAGTAATAACTTTTAAGCCGTAATGATCCGCTGCTTTACGCATCATTTTCAGTCCTTCTTCTCCTAATCCTTGGAAAGCGTATGGTGACGTTCTAGGTTTGTAGGCTCCTCCACGTAGGACCGTTGCCCCACCAGCTTTCGCCATACGAGCAGTTTCCATGATTTGTTCTTCGCCTTCTACCGAACAAGGACCAGCCATCGTCACAAAACTACCATCACCGATTTTCAAACCATCCACATCAACGACTGTATCTTGCGGATGAAATTCTCGAGAAGTCAGTTTGTACGTATTAGAGATTTTTACTGCACGCTCCACCATGTCGTATCTTTCAAATGGTACACCTTGGATAATTTTTGGATCACCGATCAATCCTAAAACAAGACGATCTTTGCCATGGTTGATCTGGACGTCCAAGCCCTCTTCCTTGATACGTGAAAGTACTGGTTCTAGTTGGTTTACTTCAATTCCTGGTTTAATAATTAAAATCATAAGATAACATCCTTTTTTATTTTTATTTTTTTATCACTGTTTGAACACTTGATCGACAATGGAAAATCGTTCGTTGTTTACTTAAAATAACTCGTTGGAAAATGAACTGATGTGGTTCTCCTTTCGTTAGGTATAAAAAAAGCCCGCCGTAGACAAATCTACAGTGGGCCTTCACCAATTCTAACAAAAAAGCCACTATAGATTTTCATCTATGTGGCGGACAAGTCATCTCAAACATCCTTAGCCATCATAGATACAAACGTTGTGTTTGCACCCATGAATGTCATGAATACAAACCTATCTAAAATAGCTAAAGTAATACGTATTCAGTTGTGAATTCAATGTGATTTTCATAAGAAATCGCTCCAAACTGATTTAAGATTGGTTTAAGTATAGATTTCTTTCTGAAATAAGTCAACTACTTTTTCAAATCTTTTTCTCTTTATGCCAATGATCCTTTAGAAGACCGATGTTTTTTTAAAGTTCCTGTTGATTTTTTCGTTGACAAAAAATACGAACATGTGTTCTAATCATGTAGAAGAGGTGACTGTTATGTTTAAAAATCAAAATCCTGTATTTGACTATCATAAAGAACCTTCTAGAGATATTTTATGTATTGATTGTAAGTCGTTCTATGCTTCTGTTGAATGTGTCTCACTTGGATTAGACCCTTTAACAACCAAACTAGTTGTTATGTCGTATCCCGGAAATTCATGGGAAGAACGTGGTAGCGGGTTGATCCTTGCCTCTAGTCCAGCTGCAAAAAAAGCCTACGGGATCACGAATATCAGTCGTGCGCGTGATTTGCCCTTTCCTTATCCCAGTGATTTATATATTGCCCCACCACGAATGGCTTATTATATGGAGAAGAACAAAGAAATCAATGCGATTTATAAAACCTATGCAGACGAAAGTAACCATCATGTCTATTCGGTCGACGAAAGTTTTTTGGATATCACAAATAGTTTGAATTTGTTCGATGCTCCTGATGCCCGGGCACTTGCAAAAAAGATTCGTCAAGACGTTTATGATCAAACAGGGATCTATACCACGATCGGTATCGGTGATAATCCACTATTGGCAAAATTAGCTCTGGATAATGAAGCCAAGGATACCCGAGACATGATCGCCGAATGGCGTTATGAAGACGTCCCTGAAAAACTTTGGCGGATTCCTCAGCTGACAGATTTTTGGGGGATCGGTCGAAAAACAGCGATTCGTTTAAATAAAATGAACATCCATAGCATCTATGAGCTTGCACATGCGGATTACTATCGTTTAAAAAGTGCAATGGGGGTAATTGGTACACAACTTTATGCTCATGCCTGGGGAATCGATCGAAGCTTTCTTGGTGAAGTCTACACCCCTAAATCAAAAAGCATCGGAAATAGTCAAATCCTCAATAAGGACTATACCCGCCGAGAAGAGATTGAAATCGTGATCAAGGAAATGGCGGATCAAGTTGGCACACGCTTACGTCGAGAAGAAGCAAAAGCACAAGTAGTTAGTCTATGGGTCGGTTTTTCTTTAGGCTACACAGATGTTTCAGGAAAAACCGGGTTTCACCAACAGATGAAAATCGAGCCGACCAACGCCAGTCATGTCTTAGCAGAAGCACTATTGATGATTTTTGATCGACATTATCAACGGCAAGATATCCGAAGTATCGGCGTCAATTGTTCTCGTTTAGTTTATGCGACTGGCTTGCAATTGAATCTATTCGATGATCCTAAAGAGCAAGTCAATGCGGCAAAGATTGACTTTGTCGTGGATAAGATTCGACAAAAATATGGATTCAAAGCAATCGTCCATGCACATAGTTTACTGGAAGGTGGTCGAGCAATCGCCCGCAGTTCGCTTGTAGGCGGTCATGCTGGCGGAATGGCTGGTATTGAAGGTGAAGGACATGCGACGCACGAAAAAAGAATTTCTCGATTACAATGAATACCGCGATCGCCCCTTTGGCTTGAAATGGGGAACCGCTTTTGCCATGGATGAACTAGTGAAAGGGATCGAAGAAAATGCAGAAGCCGCCTTAAAAGACCTCCCTTCCCAATCGCAAATGACGAGAGAGGAAATCGACCAAGTACTATTACAGTCCTTTCTCTACCGACAAAAAGTGACCATCCAATTAAACACAAAAGATGAATTTGGTCGATATAGAGAAAATATCGAGGGCGTTTTCTTAGGCGAATGTGATGAAGAATATCTGACGATTGACCAGTACCATATTCTCTGGGAGAACATTCGTCACGTTGGGTTGAAACAAGAAATAAAATGGTTTGAGTTTAGTACCAACAAGACATATGACGAACAAATCTCCCGATCAATCGATTGGAACAAGCCAAAGCAACAAGCTGAACTGCAATTGATCAAAGATGAATTTTATCAATATTTTGAAGAGGAAAATGAATAAAAGGGAGGCGCTACCGATGACAATGGTAAAGAATCATTTCGAGACTGTCATAATCACTGCTTATATTGCCAAACAAGAAATTACGATCCAAACAAAAAAAGGAGAAAACTATCGAGGAACGATTCAAAAAAAGATGACAGAAGATGGCTTTTATGTAAACGAGGGCTTTATCGCTTGGGATGAACTTGATTCGATCGATTTAGAAGAGGAATATTTTCATTTTTGGCAAGAAATCGTCAAGCAAGCGATTGAGTAATTCAGATAAGCATTGGATTCTTCGGCCATTATTGAATGCTATTTCTCTCAACCTAAAAAGCGTCAACCGGTAAACATGTAAAAAAGATTCTACCGGTTGATGCTACTATTCTCGGCAAAGAACGATTCTATTCGTAAAGTTTGAAAGCTTTAGTTCAAATAGTTTGGGTCAGCCAATAAAGATTGGATTTTATTTGTATCAATAATGAATTCTTGTGTCCCCATAGCACCAGGTGCTACCTCGTATTTATCAAAGAAGATAACAAGCTGGTGTTCTTTATTGATATAAAAACTAGGATCTTTTTTTAATAAAAATGAGCCATGATCCTCTAGAGCAAAATAAGTTAATTCTGGATTTTTTTCCATACGATTTTTCATCTGTTCTTCAATTTCCTTTGAAAGAGCAATGAGATAATCATCATTTTTAAATAATAAAGGCAATGACACAATTACCTCATTTTGTTTATCTAACGTGTCAAATTGATTGTTCGTTTGCGTACTCGCAATTGTCTGTTCGATTGAACGATCAATCACTAAAAAACGCTCATCATTGACCAATATGCGATATCCACCTGTTGTATCAATCTGTTGCCCGTTTTTCTTGATTTCTTTCATTCCTTCCTCATAAGCTCGTTGTCCCTCTGCGAGATATTTTCGATTCAACTGGTCATGGATTTCTTCTTTCCCCATTATTTTTGGTACAGCAATCGAGACACCTGCTTTTTCTTCTTGGAATGAATAGGTTTTACCAGTAATGATCGAAACCAACTCTCCGAGAACAGGGATTTCTGTCGCCCATACGCGAAAGTCTCTATTTTGAACACTTGCGAACAAAATAAGTGCTGAACAGGCGATCCCCAAGCTGATACGACTAGCTTTTTTCACTTGTCGTTTCACTTTCACTTTTTTCTTTGCAATCACAAAACGCTTAAAAAGTTCTTCTTCTAGTTGTTCAGGGATTTCACCCGCTTGATACGCCTGATTCATCATACTTATTTTTTTCTTTGTTCCTCCCATTTCGCTATTCACTCTCCTTTATTTTAAAATTTCTTTGTAATTATCTAGCGAGCGATACATTTTTGTTTTCACGGTATTTTCATTTAAATTTAAAATATGCGCAATTTCTTTCAATGTAAATCCCTCAAAAAATTTCAAGATAATGATCTCGCGTTCTGGGCTAGGCGTTTGGCTCAATAATTCTCGTAATTCCATGTAAGAAACATCATTTTGAAAATCGATGAATTCAAGTCCTGGACCGTCTTCCAATTCAAAATTCAAAGGCATTCGTTTATTCTTACGCCAATGATCAATTGCTGTTCGGACTAAGATCTTATAAAACCAAGCTTGAAAATGATCAATCTTCTTTACCTTTGAGAAATCCATCAACGCCTTTTGAAAGCTATCTTGGATAACATCTAGTGCATCCTCCGAACTGTGTGTATAACTATAAGCGATCCGATACATTTTTTGATATTGTGTCTCAATCAACTGTTCTAACTGAGATTCATAATATTTGACTCGATGCTTTTTTGCGATCCGATTAAAAATATTAGACACCTCCCTCTCTCAGAAAAATGATTTGCATTGATTGTTTCACCTCAAATAATATATATGACCCAGTATTTTCGTAAAATCCCTGTTTGCTTCCTTACTTAGTTGCGTATCTTCCCTTCTCTTTAATTCATTTATCTCTATTTCCTTTTGTTTTTCTTCTCTGATTGAAAATGTATCCATTGAATACATCAATAAAAAGAGGCTAGTAAACAGGAACAATAAGACTAGGAAAATTAGCTCTATCGTTAAAAATGAATAGTTTTTGTCATGTTTCATACGCTCACTCCGCTTTCTTTTTTTATACTTAATTAGACGATCGTTTTCTAAGAAAAGTTTCAAAAAAATCAACTTTATTTTGAGCATTCCTACATTTTGAATCACTAACTTTGCACAAAAGACAGTTTGTGAGATTCTGATAAAAGTGTTAAGCTCCGCTAAAAAGCACCAAAACCCCACAATTATTCATCAATGGATTTTGGTGCTTGTTTATGTAGTATTCACTTCTAGAAAACCATTTATTCGTTTTTAGAAAGAGATAGACCGAATGACCAGACCTTTTCAACTTAACATGGAATAAACGCTGCGAATCGAAGAAACCATTATCGACATAAAGAGGGACCCACAAAAATTGAAAAGCAATTTTGTAGGTTCCGCCTTATTTCTCAGAGCTAAACCGATTGCGCCCCAACTAAATGCTATTTTTTTACTTTTTTTAGGACTCGTTCCAATCGTGGCCGATTATAGCGTTGAATCATAATGAATGGGACATTGACAAGAAGCGCATAAAAAACCATGACCCACCCCGCCCATTTTGGATTCCACAAAAAGAAAAGGAACGCTGGCGTGATCAATAGCCAATGCGTCAGCTCTGCTCTTTGTGTTTCGATGATGAATTTCTTCAGTGCGGCGGAATCAGTCTTACCAAGCCTAGATTTATCGAATCCTCGCTTAGCAATCACAGTACCATCTGGCAGCTTATCTTTCCATTTTTTTATCCGAAATTTTTTCTCCCAAATCACTCCTTGCTTTTCAAAAGAAAAGGAACGAAACCAACGACGCTTTCTTTCAAAAAATGAGTCAGCGATTTGGCGGACACCGTAAGAAATACCTAAATGGAAAATAAACCAGGCAAGAATGTCAAGCATCACTAATACTCCAGTGGTCAAATGGATCAGTGGCATAAAAACCTCCTAAAGTTTGATTTTTCTTCCTTTCCAAGTCACTGATTTCAAAAGATAGGTTTGGATCAACGACCACAAAAACAAGAAAAGAAAGAAGATAAAAAAGAACGGAAAAACGAACAAGAAAATCGGCTTGAAATTTCCTACACGTTTGGCAAATACAATACATTGGAGCACATACAGGCAATAGATGACCAGTACAAGCGGCCATTGTGCCATACCAAAAGCCAACACCGTACCAACTCCGCCACTTATCCAGAGGATGACTCCTAACAAAATAAAGGGATTGGTTGCTCTAGAAGCTGTGGCAAAATCCTTTGTCCATCCTTGGATCAATTGCTTGAAACCTTCAGGATACATGCGAAAAGCAATCAACTCTTTCCCACCATATAAATGGATGGGGAATCCTGCCTTTTGAAACCGTTTGGCTAAAGCCATGTCATCTAAGATCCCACTAGGTATATCTTTATGCCCATCGACTTGGAAGTAATCGGTTTTCGAGCATAAGATACACGGCCCGAACGCCCCCGCTGCTTTTAATTTTTCACCTAGCACAGAAAAAGTATTCAACCCTACCAGAATGACCACATTGAAAACAAACGAGAGCTGTTCATAAAAGCGAACAGTTTGATGAAACGGTTGAAGCGACAGCAAGCCACTATTCCCTCTTTTTTCGTATTCATTCAATAGTCTTTCCAAACTATTGTCTGTCTGAAAAAATGTATCTGCATCTAAAAATAAGAAATGCTCACTTTGGGCCTTTGTTGCACCTAACCAACAAGCAGCCGCCTTTCCATGCTGTTCACGATCATTTGAGAAAACTGTTGCATCTAAGTTTTTGGCGATTTCTGCTGTACCGTCAGTGGAAGCATCATCCACGACGATGATTTCTCGTGGTTGGATCGTTTGCCTTTGGATCGATTGTAGCAATTTGGGGAGCGTATTTACTTCGTTACGTACAGGAATAATAATTGAAACATTTGTGTCAAAACGTTTTGCAGAGGTTAGGTTTGTGATGAATGGCAGTCGATAAAAGATACACCAACCTGAAAGCCAAGCGACAAAAAGGACGATCATTATTAGTAACAAAATAAGCCTTCCTTCCTATACATCCGCTTCTCTTCGGGCAATCTTGTCACTCACTTGTTGCCCACTCAAAGTGACCATTGGCATACCTGCACCTGGATTGACTGTCCCACCTACAAAGTATAAGTTGTCATAGCGCTCACTATGTTTTGCATGTTTGAACCCATGATTTTTCTTACGATCAGATACAGTCCCATAGATTGCTCCACGATGGGATAAATAATTTTTTTGGATATCTTCCGGGGTCCAACGATTTTCATAGACAATATGTTTTCTCAAATCCGTTAACCCCATCGTTTCTAATTTGATCAAGATACGCTCCCGAAAGGCATCGTATTCTGCCTCTGTAAATGGTTGATCTTGTAAATAAGGGATGTGCGGTAAAATCTTGATGTTCTCATGTCCTTCGATGGTTTGAGAAGGATCAGTCTTATTGACATTCACAAGATAGATCGTTGGGTCGTCTGGCAACTGATGCTGATGGAAGTTTTGATCAAAGTTTTCTTTAGAAGCATTCGAAAAGAAAAAATTATGATGGGCTAATTGTGGGTATTCTTTATTAACACCTAGATGCAAGACAAAACCTGAACTTGCGGGTTCAAATTTCTTTTCTAATTTCTCTGTAAACGCTGGTTTTTCATCTAATAATTGTTCATAAGCTGGGATCACTTCCATATTCGAAACAAAATAATCTGCTTTGATCACCGTCCCATCCGCTAGTCGTGCCGAACGGATCTGTTCATCCACTACATTTAGTTTTTCAACCTGACAGCCAGTATGGAACGCTACGCCGAGCTCTTTCCCAAGGTTGACGATTCCTTCAGCAATTTTATGCATTCCGCCCGGAACATACCAAATTCCTTGCTCATGCTGCATATAACTCATCATATTTAAAACCGCTGGCGCATCATAAGGAGAGGAACCGACATATTTGCTGAAATACCCTAAGATATCTTGCATTTTTGGATGACTCACACGTTTAGCGATTCCATCATGCATCGAAGAAAAATAATCAAACCCTTTCAACGCTTTGATCACACCATGTTCTTTTAAAATCTCCATTGTCGAATCAAGCCCTTTGTCAAAATAACCGACTTCGGTGGCCGCATAGATTTCCTTCGCATAGTCTAAAAAATCTTGATACTCCATCATGTCTTTTGCAGTCAGCAAAGGATTTTCTTGGGCCATTTTCGTTAAATCACTGTATAGATCAATCGTTGTGTGATCAGGAAAAAAAGAACGCCACTGCAAATCTAACCGTTCGATCGGAATGTAATCTGCCATCTGTTTGCCACTCGTGAGAAACAGTTTTTCAAAAATTTGGGGCATCGTCAAAATCGATGGACCTAGATCAAAGCCAAACCCATTTGCTTCTAAACGGTTCAATTTCCCCCCTAAATGATCGTTCTTTTCATATAGTGATACGTCGAATCCTTCTTGGGCTAAGGAAACTGCTGCAGACAAACCACCAAGTCCACCTCCCAGAACAATGACTGATTTCTGTTTGTTTTTCACAAAATCACCTCTTACTTTCTAAGTCTCAAAGCACATTTTCACAGATGCAAACTCGTATGATCCAACTGTAAAAAAACACTCTATATCTATCTCTATAGTAGCATATCTCTAAAAAAACTTATTTTATTGCGCATTGTATTGTTATAAAACAATAAGAAAGGATAAAAGAAAAAACAGAAGAAACAAACACGTAAGAAACGCTTTGTCTATTCTGTCTTAGGCTAATGGCAACTTCTTATGCGCTGATTCCGTTGCTTCTATCAAAGTATCGGCACAAACAAGCCACTGATCTTCTCTTTGATTTTCGTCCATGCACTTCGCCGTTGCCATTCGTCTTTTTTGACCTTTTCAGCGTGGGCTAAATCTTCTGTAAAATGGACGTTCAATTCATCGATCGTTTTTGATGGACCATAAATGAACATTGACAGTTCATGATTGAGATAAAAACTACGAATATCAAAATTAGTTGATCCAATCGTTGCGACCACATCATCAACGATCATGTATTTACAATGGATAAATGCAGTCGTATCGTAGATCGACACTTCAACTCCTGCCGATAACAAATCATCAATAAACGAGTTCGTCCCATGAAATGAAATCCCGCGATCGCCTTTTCCTGGTATGATCAATTGCACGTTGATCCCACAGCGAGCTGCTCGTCTAAGCGCCCCAAGTGTTTCTTCATCTGGAATAAAGTAAGGCATAGCAATCTTGATCGAATCAACTGCTTTACCAATCAAGTCATTGAAAGAGTCTTTGATGATCCTCTCCTGATCATACGGCCCTCCGTAAACGACCTGTACGATTTCCGAACCTTTTGGTTGTTCCGTTTGTAAGGGAAAATACAGCTCTTGCTGGTTGATGAAATAAGTGATCGTTTCCGTTCCTTCATCGAGAAATAACCAATCATAAACGAAACATTCCTGCAACTCGAGTACAGAAGGCCCTTCGATTCGAACATTCGTATCTCGCCAATAAGAAAACTTTTTCCCGCGTCCACTATACTCATTCCCGATATTCATACCACCAGTGTGTGCAATTTCCCCATCGATCACAACGATTTTCCGATGATTGCGCCAATTGGCTTTGTTACTCAGCCACGGTGAATTCAATAGATCATAGGTTCTTACCTCTACACCATTTTCTCGCATCGTATCTAATAATCGATTCGGGAAAGCAATTGATCCGACACTGTCATACATAAAACGTACTTTGATTCCCTGTCGAGCTTTTTCGATCAAAGCAGCAACTAGTTCTTCGCCAGTTTCATCCCCTTTTATAATATAGAAGAAAACATGGACATGATGTGTTGCCTGTTTGATATCTTGCAACAATGAAGCAAAAGCATCCGTCCCTTCTTTTAACAATGTCAATTGATTGTCTTTTGTGGGATACTTTGCGGAAAGATGGAAAATTTCTTTGGAAAGATCGTGCTTGGCATGAATGATTTCTGAATGTTCCTGAAGAATCTTGGACACCGTTTCTTGTATGTTTCGTTCGTTCTCTAGTTGCTGTTTCGATAACTTGCGTAATCGTGGCTCACGACCAATCAGATAGTACAGCATGATCCCAACGATCGGTAAAAATAATAACGCTAAGATCCAAGCGATTTTAGAGGTTGCTTCTCTTTGATCAAAAATCACTAAATAGCCACAAAGAAGAAAGGCAAACATTTCCACGATCAACCACGCATAAATGATTTGATTCAAAAAAATAATCAGCGAAACAGCTACAAGAATCAATAATATCAATAATATTTTGTATTGTTGCAATTTATTCTTTATCATATTTATCTCCATATTCGCTTGCTTCGTTTTTTTTTACTTCTTTTTCTGTGCCGATCAACGTTAATGGTGACAGCACACCTTATATAGATTATATACGTTATAGTTACTCTAGTGTAAAGGGATCTCTCGTTTTCTTCGCACTTTTTACAGAAAGTTTTCTACTATTATAATAGTGCTTTTCCCCCTCAGTTTTAAGAGGATGAAAAAAATGTGATAATATTCGTCCTCTCACACTCTCTAAAACTTAGTAAATGTATTCAAAAAAGAATGTTAGCAAAAATAAGCCAGAAAACCCCAAGATTTTTGGGGTTTCTGGCTTATTTTTCGAAACTGTATATGGCTGTCACAACTCTTTTTCTTTATTGATTTTCTGGAACACTGCTTAATTCCCATGTTAACGTCGTTGTATATTTCTCAGCTTCTGGATTCGTTCCTTGAGGGACATACAATCCGACACTCTTATGTGCCGATTCTTGATCACCAAAGCGATAGATCCACGTTCCAGTTCCAGATTCTTTATCTGCTTGTAATAAGATTTGTTTCGTATTTGGTAAAATCCTCTGCATGGATTCTTCCTGTAGCTCAGGCGCAGTTCCGCCTTGTGCTGTCGCCAATTGTTGATTACTCAATTGGATTTCCGAACCAAGCAATTCATGACCATTTTGATTACTGAATTGTCCATTCTGGGTAACCGATAATTGCCAACCACTTCGCTCATTGTCCGGTCGACGATCACTGATTTGAACATAATTTGGTCGCTCTTCGTTCTCTTTCACTGTCCCATCTTCATTCAACAATCGTTGAGGTTGGGCATAATAGGTTTGTTCATGAACAGAAATAGCTTGTGAGCCAAAATTGAAGGACGAAATAAAGTCAATACTTAGTTGCCCTTGATCTTCTGGCAATTCTGGTTTATTTTCAGGTTCCACTTCTAATTCTGGATCCAAAGGATCTACCGGTGAGAAAGGTCCTACATCCTCAACGATTAATGTCGTAGCCGGTTCAAAAGTTACATCGTGAAATGTTAAGTCAGCAGCTGGGTTGATATTTCCACATGCGTTATTGGTTTCTGGCGGATTGATCACACCTGCGGCTTTTGCCGAGCCTTCCGCATCTCTTAGAAAGACCTGAATCTCATCGTCTTCTTTTAAAGTTAAGTTAGATAAATTCAGGATAAAGTTACCCTCGTTGTCTACCGTTACATCAGAAGTGTCAAAGATTTGTCCATTATGAGTTGCGGTTATTTCAACCTCTTTGTTTTCAACATATCCCTGAACATGTGTTGCTGTTTTTCCGATGGTATTCAAAGGAAACTCCACTGGTTTTGGTGGGATAATTGGAAAGACGACAACACTATCTATTTTGATATCGTCCGGTAAACTTGGAACTCCAACTTCACCAACACCGCGAAAAGCAGATAGAACGCTAATCCGATCTCCCTCGTTTAAAAGATCAGGTAATTTTATTTCAAATATCCCCTCTCTATCTGCTTCACCATAGATACTATCTACTTTAGTAACTGCTCTATGTGTTTCTTTTTCTCCAGTAAGTCGTTCAATTTCTATCTCTAGTTCTACCTCGCCTTCAAACGCTGATCTATAGTCACTCCCTTCCGGAATACTTACATGACCAAAAATAGACTTATCTGCATTGGTAGGAACTCTTAATTCATCTACAACAGCACGTGCGTTATTTGCACTAATTCTACTATATGCAGTCATTCCAGCCGGTCCAAAAGTACTTGTATTAAATGATTCCGGATCGCTAGTCTTTCTAATAGTATTAAAATTGCTTCCCGTTAATTCAAAATCAACCATATTCCAATACTTTTCTGCTTCAAGATCAAAATTAGAACCATTAGCCCATGCTGCAAAATTAGAATTTTTCAAATCAAATATAGAGGATGCCGATACACTGTATATATTGCCTCCGTTTGGACGTGTATTTTTAAAATCAAAAAAAAGTGGATTATCAATAGTTATATTACTAATTGAACCATTAAATATTGCACCTGATGCAGTGCTCGATCTTCCAATTGCTGTAAAACTAGTTCCTTCCCTAACATTGATTTCCATCGAACTGTTACCACCAATAGCAGGTCCAAAATCAGAGACAATATTTACTTCTGTTCCCACGCCACTCAAATCAAAAACTCCACCATCATTAGCAAATTCTATCCCTTGATTCGCCGAATTATTAGGTGATCCGTTTCCACCATTGTACATTTGTAATTTACTATTTCCTTTTACAAAGAATTGACCATCCGCACGAAATCTTACTGCCGGAGCAGCTCCTTCTTCAGCCTCAATAATAACAGTACTATTATTATCTATATCAAATCGAGAACCTCGGCTTGCAGCCCCATAAAATCTAACTGTTGCATCATTTCCATTAAGAAGAGAAGAGTAAAGTTCCATTTTAGAGCCATTGTCTACCAAAATTCTTGAATTCGTAGCAGTATCATAAAGAAGCGCACTAGTTTGAGGGGCTTCTATTTTCAAAGATGCTCCATTGTTAACCTCAATAAGCGATTCATTTGAATCTAGTCTGATAACCCCTCCGTATCTACCAGAGCTTGTTGAAGTTGTATTAATAGAAACTGTAGTGTCTTCATCCGTAATTTGAACTACCGGTAATACGCCTGAAATTTGTGCTAACTTTGCTTGCAGGTCCATACTTACTTTACTTCCATTTCGAGCAAAAAAATTATTGACTCGGAAGACAGCATCATCACGCGCATTCATAGTCGACCTATAAGTATTTTCGCCACCTATATATCCTGCCTTTGCATTCGGTGCATTAACTAAACCAGATACATTCCCATTTCCTGTATGAACATTTTCAAAATTTAATGTCCATCTTTGACTGTTGGCTGCTGTACCTGTAAAAATTGCTGTAGTTCCCGGTTTTGTTATTGTTATATTTCTTAAAGTAATTGTCGTCTCTACGCTCACTGCTCCAAGTGTGAATCCAGCAGTATTATTGGCAAAATTTATCGACCATCCTTGTCCGTCAATTTCTATATTTCTGTTGATCGTACCTGCCGCTCCAGCGTTTCTGACTATGTCGTTTTCCAAAATAATTTTTTGTACATCATCGTTACTTATGGCTTTTTGAAATTCTTCCCATGTTGAAACACTTACGAAAGGCTCTTTCTCCTTTGTTTGTTGATTCTGCGGAGCTTCTTCCTTAGGCTCATCTACTTCTTCGGATGTCTGATCATCCTCTTGATTTTCTTCTATTATATGTTCTCCCTCTTTTGATTCCTTTTGTCCGCCTAGCTCCTCATCAGGGGAGTCACTTTCTTCAGCTGGAAGTTCATCACTGATTGCTTCTGGCTCACTGATTTTTAGCTGAGTTGTCGTTTCTTCCACAGACAGTTCATAGTTTCCTGTCTTGTCAAATACCAAAGGAAGAACAAACGTATTTTGCGCATGTTTTGACTGAACGATCCATTCATGAGGCTGCTCTCCTTGTTCGATTGAAATCCCTGCCGACAATTGGTCTTGGATAAGCGTTGCTTCTTCTGGTAAGATCACTCGTGCCTCTGACACTTCTTGATCAGAAAAGAACGTCACTTGTAGCGGAACTTTTATCGTTCCTTGCAATTGAGATTGAGAAAAGAAAAAGTTAGGATTACTGGATAGTTCTTTTAAGGAGTTTTGGATAGCAGGACGTTCCATTGGCTCATGTTCCACATTGTCCATCGTGGTTTCTGCGTAGACCATGCCTATCGGTATAGTTACTGTTTGTATCACTAAAATTGTCGTCCCTAAAAAAAGCATCGTTCTTCTTAATCTTGAGGGCATTGTATTCACTCCTTCTCATTACTCTTATTCGGTTGCTCTTTTTTTCTTTTATGGATTAGGTAAAGAATTATTCCAAGCAATAAAACAAGTAACATGATTGAACCAATCATCCACCAATTAATACTCGTATCGACCATAACATCCGCTCGATTCAATGCTCGTGCTTCATCTGCTTCGATCGTAAAGGTTCTTTCCCATTGCCATTCGTCTTCCCCAGAACGCGCCGTCATTTTCAATACGTAGTCACCACTGCGAAAACGATCACCATCCAAAGAAATCGGGAAATTAAAATTGGAATTGGGTGCCATTTGCATCTGTTCTTGACTGGCTTGGTATAAAATCTCTTCTTCGCCCACTTTTTGAACCGTAGCTTCGACTTCTAAGCGATTCACGAAGGTCGGGGTGAAGTTTTGTAGATTCGCACTGATCACATTGCGATAGTTGAGTTGGTCAGCAAAAACATCTAACAACTCTAAATCCGGTTGTACAGCATCTTGTTTGTTGCTCACAACCACACCGATGATATACGCAAACTCATTTTGGATGGCGACACCTTCTTCATTACTCGTTTCTTCTGTTGCTTCTTCTTTGACTTCTGACACTCGTAATCCACCCGCTAATAATCCTTCAAATTCTTCTGTAGGCATGTTCAAGTCAAGCGTAACGGTCTTTGTTTCATTTCCAGCAAGCTCAATGATTTCTGGTTGTTCAATCAACTCAGCCAACGAATGTTTGAGCGTTGGATCTGCTTCTTCCGCATCTTGTCCATATTCTACGACCCCCATCACGTTGGTATAAGCAGTATGTGGCGTGATTTTGATTTTCTTTGCCTCTGCGTTTGCGTTTTGTAGTTTCAACGTTAGCTTTTCTGTCGTGTCTGGTGCAAGATTTAATTGAAAATAACGATCATTTCCTGATTTTTGATTTTCTGAGAACTCAGGCGTTACATAAAAATTCAACGTTCCTTCTTCCGCTCCAACCAACATGGGAGCCATCAGGTTGACAACCATGACGAGTAATACGATTCCCACTTGTTGGATTTTATTTTTTCGATATGTACTTGTCTTTTTCATAAACTTACCCCTTTCTTTAAAGGAGGTAGCGCTACAAAATTGTAACGCTACCACATTCACTTCTATAAACTAAAATCGGTTGCTTCTTAATGATTATGATTCGTTATGTTACTCATATTTTTTATCTTGTTAATTTACACCACTAACATCAGGTGTATTGGATAATTCCCAAGTTAGTGTTGATTTGTATTGAGTCGCATCTTTTGCTGTAGAACCCGGAACAAATAATTGGATCGCATTGTTGGTTACCACATCAACCTCATCGTTCGCCTCTTGTGCATCCAAGTCTGCTTGATTTCCCCAAACGACTGAAGATACACCTGCACCTTTATCTTTTTCTGCTTTCATCACTGACACAGCAGAAGCATTTGGCAACAATTTCAATTCGCTCGCATGAGCCGCTGGGGCATTCTCAGGCGTACTTCCTTCATACTGGATTCTTGGATCCAACAATGAAATTTCTGCACCGAGCAATGTATCATTTGTTGTATTCGTTGCTTTAAAGTCGGTCATGCGTACTTGCAGATTCCAACCAGCATTCGTTCCACGGACATCTTGTACTTGTGCAAAACTGACATAAGGGACTTTGTTTTCTTCACCAGTTGTTCCCTTTTTTTGTTGTTTTTCTGCAACCATATTGTATGTTCGATCTTGATTTGAAATGACTTGTGAACCGAAATCCATTGTGACAGCTTTCATGATCGATAAAGGTCCAGTTGTTCCTGGCACTTCAGGCTCAATCTCGACATCTGGTTCTTTTACTGGCGGAACAACGACTAGCTCTTCATCTTCATTTGGTGTAAATTCAATCGTTCCATTAGTTGTTACATTACGCACTTCTTTTGATGTGTCTGTGGAACCATCTTCTGCAAATACAGTCATACCTCCGGCAAAAACTGTTGATGATAAGGCTGCAATTGTTGCTAATCTCACTAATTTCATTTATACACGTCCTACTTTCTATGATTGTTTTTTCTTTTTGTATTTCCAAAACCAAAAACTAAGTGTCACTATCACAAGAAAAACCCCTAAAATTATCCAACTACTCATTTGTTGTGCATTCGTTTTTGGCAATCTTCTGTGACTGGCATCTCTCTCCTCTGACGGTTGTTGAGCGATTTCTTTTGGGAAATCTGGTTTGATTTCGACTTCTGGCGCTGGTACTGGATCTCCAGGCATTTCATACACGCCTGTAAAACCGACTGTCCCCTCTGTTTCAACCGATCGAACCTCTGTCCCGTATACAACCAACGGTGCATAACATTGAATAAGTAACATACTCAGGCTTAGTATGTATTTTTTTTTACGATTCATTTCCCTCCTCCTATAACCTTTCTCACATAATAGTAATTATCATTACTTTCTGCATAAATAAGATTAACGTAGCGCAAAAAGAAAAGAAATTCATATTTTTCACTAACTAGTGAAGTGGCTTGTTCCTACTTTCACTATGTGACTTTGATAGATTCGCTCTTTTAGTTGCACAACAAAAAATCGATGAAGAACCGCGGAGATCAGTTAATCTCTTTAGTTACTTCATCGATTAATGTCGTTTTTTACTTCTTACAGCATACTATTGAGTAAAGGATTCAACTGAGTAAAAATGTTGACCCAATCATTTCTATTAGGAACTCGATTGATCAACAAATAGTCCTTGTTCAACTGGTAGTCCAATAAATAAGGACGATAATTCGTTACGATTAAATCAACATGCTCAACGTTCAAACGTTCTTCTGTTAATTCATGTAACGGAACAAACAGCACATGATGCTGCTTCGACAACAGTTGATTGGCTTGGACTTTGATCAACTGAACGAGTAAATGATTACCTTCCAAAAGAAACAACACTGTTTTCTTGGGTGAATAATAAGAGAACAAGATTTCTGTATACATCGTTAAACTTGCTATGATATCTTCTAAATATTTCTCTGAGAAAGACAGCAATGATTGGTTTTCATGAATAAATTGTCGATTTTTCTCATAGGCTAAACCATAGAGATCTTTGATGATAATAATTTCTTCACTTAACAATTTATTCAGTATTGGTGCCATTTCATTATTGATTTTCCTCCCCAGAAAAAAGGCAGAAAGAAAGGTGGATAATATGGGATCAGTCTTTCGGTCGATGTTGAATAATTGGAAGTAAGATTCAATCACTGGTTCTATTTCAGGCCACTGATTATACTTCTCCAAAAAGACAGTCTCTTGCTCGATATGATCAATTGTTCGTTTGCTGATTATGATCAAAAAAAGCCAAATGATTTCATCTTGGTGGATCGAAATACCATACTCTTTTTTGATCAGTGGAATCAATTCGGACATCAATAAAAAATCTGTCTCATTGCTAAAATCGATCTCTTTTATCCTACGAGGTAAAGAGATGATATGCCCATTCTTATTTCTGATCATCGTGATATACAAACAGTAATAAAATCCTGTGACCATGATCCCTGTTCCTATCTCATACTTACCAAGACGCTCACCTAACTTATCCAAAAACATTTGGTGGATACTTTCCGGGGGATAGACCGTATACGGTGTTGGTTCTCCTTCATAAAAAAAATCAAAAAAAAACTTGCGGATATTTCCTTCTTTTCCCACAAGGTCCACTGGTTTTAAGCTAAGTGAAAGCTGATATTCTTTTAAAACCTCTTTGATTTGAGCGACTGATCGTAGCATCGTACTTTCTGAATAATTATAGCGATCAGCTAATTCTCCGACAGATACTAGTTCTCCATAAAAAATGTCACTGATAATTTCAAACCAAATCTCCGATTGTAACAATGCTTCTTTGTCTTCATGATACAGTCGTCGATTTTTTTCTTTAAAAAAATAGCCAGTGGTATTTGACTCAAAAATCGCACTCTCTTCAAAGTAATTTTTCAGTTCACTGACATCTTTTAGGATTGTCCGTTTAGAAACACCAAGTTGCTGTGACAATCCGACAATCGTAAACATATTCTGTTGTTCGATCACATTTAAAATCCGCATCCACCTTTCTGTAATCGTATTTGTAATAAATTTTAACTGTAACTCTCGCATTTTTCACACCTCTTTTGCTTTTTATATCTATTCTTAAAAAAAAATAGATTGTAAACATGTATATCAAAAATTATGTGAAAATACTAATAATAAATAAGTGAATAAACTAAAAAATAACATGCTTATGATGACTTCCTATAACAAGTTGACAAGTTTAAACATATTATGTTACACTTGAATTAACAAATTGAAGGAGGTCACTATGCGAGAAACATTTTTAGCGTTATTACGCGATTCCACGCCCCTATTTACGACATTACAAGAAGAAAATCGTCAAGAAATCGTCAGTTTGCTAGTAGAAAAAGGTGGTTTAAGTGTGACAGAAATCACAGAAGAAATGTCTATTTCTCGCCCCGCTATTTCTCATCATTTAAAGTTGCTTTTACAAGCAGGGATTGTGTATGTCGAAAAACGTGGCAAAGAGCGGATCTATTATTTAGATGTTGCTTGTATCAAACGTAACTTGAAAGGATTTATGCAACTATTAGAAAAAATATAAAAAGGCTTCGGCCTTTCTTTTTAAATAAATAGGTTCATAAGTTCGAACATATAAATATATTAAAAGGAGAAAACGGATGATCAACCAACTTTTACAGGATCAACAACATTTTTTTGAAACAGGAAAAACAAAATCAATCGACTTTCGATTAGCCCAATTAATCAAACTGAAACAGGCGATGCAAGAAATAGAGATTGAATTGACACAAGCATTATTCAAAGATTTGCGAAAACCAGCACACGAAGCATATGTCACTGAAATTGGTGTTGTCTATCAAAGTATTTCTGAGATGATCAAAAAATTAAAGAAATACGCCAAGCGAAAAACCGTTCATACACCGATTTATATGTGGGGGAAAAGTTATCTTGAGTATGAACCTTATGGACAAGTGTTGATCATTGCTCCTTTCAATTACCCTTTTCATTTAGCTATTGAGCCACTGATTGGGGCAATTGCTGCAGGGAATACGGTGATTTTGAAGCCAAGCGAATTAGCACCAAATGTGGCTAAAGTTCTGACAAAGTTGATTCATTCAACTTTTGACAAAACATACATTGCCTCGGTCGAAGGTGGTGTGGACGTAACGACTGAATTACTCGCACAAAGATTCGACTATATTTTCTTCACTGGTAGCGTTCCTGTCGGAAAGATCGTGATGAAAGCTGCTGCCAAACACTTGACTCCTGTCACTTTAGAATTAGGTGGAAAAAGTCCCGCGATCGTTGATGATACTGCTAATTTAAAAGTAGCAGCAAAGCGCATCGTTTGGGGAAAATTGCAGAACAACGGACAAACTTGTATTGCGCCAGATTATGTTTTAGTGTCCCGTAAACGAAAAGACACATTGATCAAAGAAATGATTATTGCCACGAAAGAATTTTATGGTTCTGATATCCGAAATAACACAGACTATGGCAGGATCATCAATGATCGCCATTTTATCCGATTGCAACAGATGTTAGAAGCTGACCACTCCTTTATCGTATTTGGTGGTGAAACAGATCGGGAAGATTTATATATTGAACCCACCATTTTGGATTTACCTAGTCATGATGCCGCAACGATGCAAGAAGAAATCTTTGGGCCGATCTTACCAATCTTGACTTTTGATACCATCGATGATGCGATTTCTCAAGTTAAACAGTATGAAAAACCTTTAGCACTATATCTATTTACAACATCGAATCGGAAAAAAGAACAGCTCATGACCGCTATTTCATCAGGAAATGTGACGGTCAATGATGTTCTGAAACATGTAGCCAATCCTCATTTACCTTTCGGTGGTGTAGGAGAATCTGGTATCGGTGGCTATCACGGAAAATATAGTTTTCTTACCTTTTCTCATCAAAAAGGAGTCTATGAAAATCGTTCAACCTTCAACGTTCCTGGATTATTCCCACCTTATTCAAATCGGTCGTTGAAACTTTTAAAAAAAATACTGAAATAAAAGGAGAATTCAATGCTATTATCAGAAATCACTTTACCAAATCAAACAATCTTAAAAAATCGAATCGTCAAATCTGCAATGAGTGAAACACTTGCCGACAAAGAAAATAACCCAACTGAAAAACATATTCATCTTTATCACCGTTGGGCTCAAGGCGGTAGTGGACTTTTAATTTCAGGAAATGTCATGGTCGATCGTGATCATTTAGGTGAACCTGGAAATGTTGTTATAGATGAAAATACAGATAAATCAATTTTAAAAGCCTGGGCCAAAGCTGGAACAGAAAACCATACAAAATTTATTTTACAAATCAATCATCCCGGCAAACAGTCACCCAAAACAATGAACTCACAACCGGTTGCACCTACTGCTCAACCAATAGGTGAAGAACTTCAAGGATTTTTTAATCCTCCAAGAGAACTAACTACTAAAGAGATCAAAACACTGGTGGAACAATTTGTCACAGTTGGTAAAATAGCGGAAGAATCTGGTTTTTCTGGGGTACAGATCCATGGGGCACACGGCTATCTCATCAACCAATTTCTTTCTCCAGCAGATAATCAGCGAACCGACCAATACGGTGGTTCTTTGGAAAATCGGATGCGTTTCCTTCTTGAGATCTACCAAGGGCTAAGAGAAGCCACTACACCGGAATTTATTGTTGGTTTAAAACTTAATTCCACAGATTTTACTGCTCAAGGGTTTAGTGAAGAAGACTCGCGTCAAGTTATTTTAAGAATGGCGGAACTAGGGATCGATTTTGTTGAGATTTCTGGTGGCAATTACGAAAAAACAAAATTCATGGAGGTTGGGAAAGGGGCATTTTTCCTTGATTTTGCTAAAGATATCCAACAGCAAGTGACAACCCCAATCATTCTAACTGGTGGACTGACACAACCAGAAACAATGGAAGAAGTAATCACTAAAGAAAAAATTGCAATGGTTGGACTAGCACGAGCACTAGCAATGAATCCAGAGTTGCCAAATCAACTAGCAGAAGGACATGCTCAAGCCATTCAGTTACCACGTCTAACGACACATCTGAAAAACCTCGACAAAAAAGCTGGGAGCATTATTAGTCTTTCTTATTATGAACAACAAATGAATCGCTTAGCGACTGGTAAAGAAGCTAAATTTACAACCAACGCTTGGTCACCGCTTCTTGATGCAATGTTTAGACATGGTCTAAACAGTCTAAAACCAAGACGCAGATGATGGTTGCTAGTCAATCAACAAAAAGAAAATCCGTTCGACTTTCTGTTTCTTAGTCGAACGGATCTTTTTTTGATGCAACACAGAAGAGCTTGTTAGTTACCCCATAAACAGACTATCTGATCAATAAGAAGATGATATTTTTCAGCTATTCTTTTTGACCAGATAACATGAAAGAGCAAACCGATGAGATTCGATAAAACAGACTGTTCATATTCGTTACATTTCTTGTATCAAAATGACTCACATCTATTTCTCTTAAATTGCGCATCTGGGTAAACATACGTTCATATTTGTTACTTGACTCGTATCTAAATACTCCATTCCTTCAATTGTTTGGACTTTTCGTAAATTTTCCAAAAAATCCTTGGTTATGTTCCCCCTGCTCAGCATTCGATAAGACACTATTTCTTGTTCCAATCAAACTTCCCCGTAATTCGATCCTGCCCGTGATAACGATGCTGTTGATCATTTCTTGATTCGCGGACGTATGATTAAAATAATCCATCGCTCCATATCGACCACCAACATTATTTTCCTCATCGAAGATGCCAGAACCTAGAGTCAGTGTCCCAGAAGCATCGACTGTCCATGGAATCGTTCCTAGTTGACCAGATTCAACGGCTGCAGGATCAAACCCTTCAGTCTCATTAACAAACGCTTCTACATCGCTTTGTTCAATAGTCCACTCAGGCGCTTCTATAAGTTCAGTACTTATCTCCGCTCCCTCATAGAGCCTATCATTTTCAATTTCTTCAAATTGAGAAAACTCTTCTGTCCCGTTTTCTTGCGGAATATTATTAAAATGGAACACATCGTCTTTTAAAACCAATTCGTCATTGCTATGTGCTTCTGGTGATTCCTTCGATTCTACGTGAATCGCAATTACTTGCCCAACTGGCAAAAGCATCCTCACAACATTGAAAATCAAAAGTTGTTTTTTTCACAAACCTTTCTTTCTCATGTAGCCACCCACCCTAACTCTATATAAGTGAAAGAATTTGTCATTAATAGCTTATAGCCTACTCAAAAAAACAATATATCTTAATCATGTATCTAATCTCTCAGCTATTAATAAAAAAGCTCTCTTTTTTTCAACAATATATCACCTCATTTAATCTTAATTCATTTATTGTTTTTTTCTAATGTAGAAAAATTACTGTACTAACGCTTATTCCCCTAATATAAAAGAATGATTAAGTAAAAATAAAATAACATTCGAAAGAAAATATAAAAACAGCTCAAATCCTTACTTAGAATAAACTAAAAGCAAAAATTACATTATACTAAAAATCACATCTTTATAACCCTTAAGACAATGTGATGCACAACCTGAGATCCACTTCAATTCCCCTAAAAAAAAGATATTTATTCCTCAAAATAAACCGAATCCCTTTTCAACTGTTCTCTTGAGTATTGGAAGACAAAAAAACTGACCTAATTTCTTAGATCAGCAAGTCTATCGATACAGTTGATTATAATATGATTGTTTTCTTACATTTTTTGAAAAATCAATGTTTTAACTTTCGGAGTAATGAAAAATAGCAACTCAACCTTTAAGAAATTGATTATTCATTGCCTGTAAACTTAATTGGTCGATAGCCAGGGCTTGTTTCAAATAGGTTT
>Ga0302349_1001125_pt1 | contig 23223 bp, 22 predicted proteins | sample PhyAR1_FD_202176 | JGI IMG/M metagenome (GOLD analysis project Ga0302349, IMG submission 202176) | Leaf surface microbial communities from alfalfa plants in UC Gill Tract Community Farm, Albany, California, United States - DLSL A.R1... | ecosystem: Host-associated > Plants > Phyllosphere >...
AAGGCTGTGGGTGGTGATATCGAGACGTGTTGCAACGCTGGAAACAGAATGACCGCGATCAATAACCTGTTTGACTGCTTCAATTTTAAACTCTTCGGGATAACGTTTACCGCTCATGGGCATCTCTCTTTAAGTCATCTTAAATGATTCCGAGGTGTCTGTTAAACCCGTGGCGATTCACTGCCGCAAGATTTCTTACGCCAGGTGTAGCGTGGTTCCGTGAGATGGCACCATCTATCTGGATGCAGACGTTACTTACATCGTGATGTGTTACCAAGTGCGGCGCAGCTCACTCCTGTTTGGTCTCAGCGTCATACGCGAACAAAACATCGGGCATGAGGCCGGTTTTCTCTATGGTTGCCAGCACGGACCGCGTTGAAGCCTCGGAGATCTCCTTCATCGCCTCATCACGAATTTCAACATACGCAGGCTCCAGGAGGTGGGCAATGGCTTTACCGTTAACAGAAAGGCTGAACGAGCCAGCACTACGATCCACATTCCAGATGTAGATGAGTGGCCATAACCCCAGCTCGTCACATTCAACCTCACTGCGGATACCCGGCCGGTAAACGGGCATAGACAACTTTCTCTATTGCATGGCTGGCAACTTGATTTGATGATGAACTTACAGGAAAGTAACGCAATATCATCAGATTACGGACGGGTTCACAATGTGGGAAGAAAAGTACCTTTGTCATCAGTGTGTGGGTGATGCCTACGTCAGGCAACATATCAAAAAAATAGGTAGCAGTAATCAGGCCTGCTCTTACTGCAAACGAAAACGTATAAATATTCACGTCGAACATATCCTCGCGATGATGCATGACGTATTTGAATATTATTTTGAAGCCTATGAGGATATTTATGATTGTGGTCATGGGGACAGCGCACAGGAGGTCATCTATAAAGAACTGGGCGTTGAATTCGAGGTGGCCGAGGATATCTACAATCTACTGGCTGAAAAGTTCAATCCGCATAATGATTTTGACGGGGTACGGTATAACGATGCCTTTGTCTACCGCCACATTACCTATTCCACAGGGAAACTCAGTTCTTCCTGGCGAAAAGCTACAGATTCTTTGCTGAATGAAACGCGATATTTTAACCGGGAGGCCAATGCTTTTCTGGATTCTCTTTTCCGGGATATCAATAAACTGAAAACCCTGGATAGTTCTTCTCCGGTAAAAATGCTGACAGAAGAAATTCGGCTTTATCGTGCCAGGGTCTTTGAAAACCAAGAGGAAGTCAAGCAAGCCCTGGAACAACCTGAAAAATACTTTGGCCCTCCCCCTCCCTCCCTGGCACGCTCTGGGCGCATGAATGCTCAGGGAATATCCGTGTTTTACGGTGCCACATCCGTCGATGTGGCTATTGCAGAAGTCAGACCACCGGTCGGCAGTATTGTGGTGACGGCACCATTTGTTCCGCTGCGGGCCCTCAGGGTTCTCGATATTTCCGCCCTGGATTCACTCAGCTTCGGTTCCGGTAGTAAGTTTGATCCCCAGACCCGAAAAACCAATGAACGAGCGGTATTTTTCAGAACGCTTTCCCGAAAACTTACTCTGCCCGCCTTTGGAAAAAGGCAGGACAGCGATTATCTGATCACTCAGCTTGTTGCCGACTTTCTAAGTGATCGGGAAACCTTCGGTCTTGATGGCGTAAGCTTTAAGTCCACTCAAGTGCAGGCCGGAAAAGGTTATAATATTGTACTGTTCAATAAGTCCTCTGCCGTCAGGCATGCAGCCGATGAATCACGGCGTTTTAATGTTGAGCTTTATGAATACGCAGAAGACAACCCGTATAATTTCGGCCCCGAAATTCAGCTTATAGTCGGGGTGCCCCAAAAAAAACTTTATGTGGGTTCGAGGGCTTTCGCGCGTATTCCTGAGCCTACGTTAAGACTTATCACTGAGGGCATGACGTACCATAATATTACTGGGGTCACGTTCATAACCAGTCAAGCGCCTGTCAATCAGGGAGAAGACCTGATACAACCCATGCCTCCCGAACCTTTCGACGATCTCTCTGACTTTTAGCGCCGCTGTTTCGGAAAACTTACTGCAGGCCGTCCAGTACACACCTTGTGAACACAAGGGCAGAATTCCTGTACGGTCAATGTTCCGAGCTGATCAGGCCTGATGAGGAATGTAGGCAGTGGCCATATTCAGCATTCCGGACAAGCCAGCACAGCAACAGCCGGGTGGCCCTATTGGTATCCACGTTATGCTAAAACTGCGCTACGTTCTTATAACAGAACAGTTAACGCAGGATGATGTCAGCATTGCCGCCTGGCTGCCTCGATGAAGAGTGTATATGTCAACGAGAACGCCTACTGACAGATTGTGTGAGTAAGTCATGCTCACCTCTCCTTTGGTGATTCACCACTGCTCGCGAATCACCTTTTTCACCCGGCAGAACAGCCGCTGGCAGACTGACCAGAACGATGATTCTAAAGACGATGAGCGAGATACAGGGTTGTCCTTCAGGATTGGCCTCTCATCGCCGGAAATGATTTCCTGTTCCCCGACGGCGGGCACCGCAGTGCTCTCCGCCGCGACAGGCGCAATCCCAAGCTCCAGAGAAAGCTGATCCTCAGCAGGGATGTTGTCGCCCTCTGCCGCTGTCTCATCCCGGAGTTTAATCCCATGCGTTTCGAGCCACGAGATATCCAGTTGCCAGGCATGACGAGAGCGTTCCCGCCACACGTCAAAGGCCTCATCCACATAGTCAAATGCGCCCAGGAGGGACCAGCCGTTGACGAGAGCCAGATGCGCCACCGCTTCGTCCTTTTTACCCCGTAGCCCGCTGAACCCCATGTGTTTGACTTCATGGCAGGATGGGCATAACGCGATGAGCCCGGTGAGGGTCTGACACTGCCTGTCATCATCGTAATGCCAGATTTCATGACACTCCACAGGCCATCGGGGCCCCTTTCCGCCGCAGATCTGGCATTTCCACCCTGCTGCTCTGGCCGTTTGTTGACGTAACCGTTTCCAGTCCGATGAAGAGACCGCACTTCTGACGTTATCGAACCAGCATGACCGGGGCACCAACTCAATGGTGAGTCTTGGCGGGTAAAAGCTCACATCAGGTTCACCCTCCAGAGCCTTCAGCACTCCCTTTTGAAGATACTCCTGGTAGATATCAGAAAGGTTGTTTTTCCTGCATATCTCAGCAAGCCATTTTTCCGACCGGTTATCTTGGATTTTACATACCATGTAACGGAGCACTTCTTCATGGGGTAAGGGTACAGCTTGTTCAATATCAGGAAAGAGATCCATGAAGAAATCCTTTTGCAGAAGCGCGTCTCAGCCCATTATACGAAAGGCTTTGAGGTGATGAAACGGGGTAAGGTCGCGCTCTTCGTCCTTTGGCTGCATGAGTCAAATATGAAAGGATGTAGATGATTTTACGTGATAAAATTCGTCTAATGAGACATCAATTTTGCGAGTTGCAATACATCGTGCAATACAGCGCGAAGAGGCAAAAATCCGCGTTTGGATTCAAGGTGTACAAATAGCTATCTGTAGCTTTAACGAATGGTAAAAGGGTGCACAATGACTAAAAATACTGGTAAGGCTTACGAAGAGTTTGTTGGAGCTATACAACAAAGTTTAATAAATGCAGAACAAATCTCTCATTTAAAAAACATTAATGTTGAGGTAAATAAAAAAATAGTTGATAGAAACGGCATAACAAGACAATTTGACGTTTATTGGGAATTTAACCTAGGAGGGTATGAATATAAATCAGTAATTGAATGTAAGGACTATGCCTCGTCTATAACCATTGAAAAAATTGACGCATTTATTGGTAAAACTGCCGACATCCCCGGACTAAGGCTAATATATGCCACAAAAACTGGATATCAAAGCGGAACGCAAAAAAAAGCGGAACAACATAAAATCGATTTATTGATTGTCCGCGAAGCTGACAATAACGATTGGTGTGCTCCTGATGGTACGCCATTGATAAAAACAATCCAATTGAATATTGTTGCAATTTTTCCACCAAGAATAACTTCGTTCTCACCGTTAGTTGATGCAAAATGGCTTGAATCAAGAAAAGATTTAAACGTTGAAACGATTAATTCGAGTTTCAGTAGACTACTTAACAACGAGATATTCATTGTAGATAAAACATCTAATTCCAGGTATTCCCTCTATGACTTAGCAAACTCATTGGCTGGTAGAATACCTGACATTCAATACGGTGAAGGTACATATAAGGAAACGTTAGATGACGCATACTTAGAATCTGAAAATGGGCAACTAAGTATAAAGCTCAAAGGATTTTCGCTTACGTATATACATAGCAAGCCAGCAGAAACCATTTCAACGATTGATTACTCCAAAGATTTATTAGGTATTGTGCAGAACTATGTCTCCGGCACTAAGCAGATGGTTTTCAAAAATGGAATTATTAAATAGACATATTGACCTGCTCCCCGTTGATTAATACACACCGATCTCAGTAATGTCTTCATTAGCCACATGAGGACATCCCCATGGAGAAGCGTTTTTCCGACGATATCGTTTACACCTGGCGTAAGAAGTATGGAGGTATGGAGGTGCCCTAGGTTAAGCGCCTGAAGTCGCTTAAGGAAGAGAACGCCAGGCTCAAGAAGCTGCTTGCCGAAGCCATGCTGGATAAGGAGACGTTTCCGGTGGCTCTGAATCAAAACTACTGGCGACAGAACATATGCAGGAAGCCATGGTGTTCGTCGGTCAATGATGTCATCGAACCAGCATCCCCTTCATGACCTCAGTCTCAAACCACCGGTGCTTACTTGAAGGCGCAGCTAGTTTAAATAGTTCAGATCTGAATACATCACCTAATTCGTCAAGATCATCTTTGAAAGGCTTATCGAGTAATTAACTGATAAAACGACAATATTCATCTCTTTCCAAGTGGAGAACCAATAAATCAGGTGACCTGCTCCCCGTTGATTAATACACCGCAATGTTAGTAATGTCTTCATAAGCCACATGAGGACATCCCCATGAAGAAGCGTTTTTCCGACGAACAGATCATCAGTATCCTCCGCGAAGCTGAAGCCGGGGTTTCTGCCCGTGAGCTCTGCCGCAAGCACGCCATCTCCGACGCCACCTTTTATACCTGGCGTAAAAAGTATGGTGGTATGGAGGTGCCCGAGGTTAAGCGCCTGAAGTCCCTTGAGGAAGAGAACGCCAGACTCAAGAAGCTGCTTGCCGAAGCCATGCTGGATAAGGAGGCACTCCAGGTGGCTCTGGGGCGAAAGTACTGACGACAGACCAGAAGCGGGAAGCCGTTGAGTTTATGTGTGATGCGACCGGTCTGTCGCAACGTCGTGCCTGCAGGCTTACAGGTTTGTCCCTGTCGACCTGCCGCTATGAGGCTCAGCGTCCGGCGGCTGATGCGCATTTATCAGGGCGCATCACTGAGCTGGCACTGGAGCGCAGGCGTTTTGGCTACCGCCGCATCTGGCAGTTACTGCGCCGTGAAGGCCTTCATGCTAATCACAAGCGCGTGTACCGCCTTTATCATCTGAGAGGGCTGGGCGTAAAACGCAGACGACGTCGTAAAGGGCTGGCAACAGAACGTCTGCCGCTGCTCCGCCCGGCGGCGCCCAACCTGACCTGGTCGATGGATTTTGTCATGGACGCGCTCGCCACCGGTCGCAGGATCAAGTGCCTGACCTGTGTGGACGACTTCACGAAGGAATGCCTGACGGTCACTGTTGCCTTTGGGATTTCAGGCGTGCAGGTGACACACATTCTGGACAGCATTGCGCTGTTTCGGGGCTATCCGGCGACGATAAGAACTGACCAGGGGCCGGAGTTCACCTGCCGCGCACTGGATCAATGGGCTTTTGAGCATGGTGTTGAGTTGCGCTTAATCCAGCCGGGCAAGCCAACGCAGAACGGATTTATTGAGAGTTTTAACGGACGATTTCGCGATGAATGTCTGAATGAGCACTGGTTCAGCGATATCGTTCACGCCAGGAAAGTCATTAATGACTGGCGGCAGGATTATAACGAGTGTCGTCCACATTCAGCACTGAATTATCAGACGCCATCAGAATTTGCAGAACGGTGGCGGAATGGAAAATGTGAAGGTAAACAAACCGACATTACTAACTGATGGCTGTATCTAATACTGGGGGCAGGTCAGCCTCAGTGGCAGATCCCTTGTGACAAAGGCTTCCGGAATGTCAAAGTCATCAGGATGCTCTGCCAGAAATTGATGCACTCGTTCCAGTACGTCTAACAATGTTATGTTGTTGCTTTGCTGCATCTCCAGTAACGGTCCCTGCCAGGTGTGCCAGAATGCCTGCTGACGAAGACAATTGTCATTGTTCGCCAGTTGCCAGAGTTCCATAAACATTTCCCGCGCAATCCTGAACGGCTCAACGTCAAACTGCTCGATAAGAAAGAAGTAACACGGGATTTTAAGCGCGTTGATTCGTGCGATCTCTATTTCGTAGTCACGTCGCAAATCAATGAGGTTACTGAAGCGGGAACGCATACATGCAACAGGATTCAAAACCCTGACCTTTTCGCTCATTTCCGGCATACCGGGGTCGGTTGCTTCCACATAAAACGGGGTGGTATGAAGGTACAGCTTATCCCCCAGAAAATCAGAACGATCAAAACCTCCGGGCCGGTCGATAATATCCACAGTATTTGGTTCATCTGGGGCATTCGGGTTGGCAAATATACGCCCATCATCCTGCTTGATATCATTGGTGTCCCGATCGATAAGCATGAACTGCGCGAGGGAGGGCGGCTGGCCGTCTTTGTTCTGCCACGTCTTAACATTGAGTGTTTTGGCTATAGCCGCAATGTCTTCTTTCCGTGCGCTGTAGTCGCAGTCTGCGGAAGTGACGAGGCGTTCATCAGGCAACCTGTCTCCGTATTGTGCATGGTAATAGGAAACCCAGTATTGCACGGCCTGACCGCCGACCGTGATCACGGCATATCTCAACTGATCTGCATCGCAGATCAGCTGCTGGTTGAGCAGATACATCTGCTCATAGGAAGGAATAACGTCCTGAACAGGCATAAAAAAACCATCAACGAATTGATGGTTTATTGTGCATCAAAGTCAGGGATCAGGCAAAGGCAACAGCGTGGTTAAACTTGTTGCTGGCCGACTTGCTGAAACGACTTTTCGCGGCAGGCTTGTACCCGGCACGACCACGCGCAACCTGCACTGCCAGGGCATCGTAGCGTTCATGCTGCTTTTGTTTAGCTTGTGCGGGAGACATAATCAGGTACCTGTCGGTAGTAATATACAAGTAATTTGCAGTAACTATACGTCACGAAGTTGCGTCACGCAACAGGGCGCTATTGCCACGACTTAGATGTATTTCCACGCCACAGACGCAGTCCTGAACTCGTGGACGGAAGTACAGCCAAATTGTGAATCTGATATTTTCTAATGCGGAATCACTTACCCAGCAGTGATATCAGGCTTACCTTCGCTGACAGCAAGGCACCAATAGCGGCCGGATACAACAAAATGGAAAGCTGCAAACGTCTCACCTTGTTGGTTGATGTGACGTCTTTAATGACTCTGGCCACGCTAAAAATGCACAAGAAGAATCCCACCGTAGCAACCAGAGCTGCCGCTAACATAAACCAGTACTGTACGCCGGTCTGTCGTGACAGACTGGTGACGGCCCCCGCCATGACCAGGCACTGTATCAGTCCAAACGATAAAGCCCCCGAACTGCCCTCCACCACTTTGCCAAAATCTTTCAGAAAATCGTCCATCAACGTATCCCTTCTTCCGAAATCGAACAGCAATACTATACCGCTAAGCATCACGTTCAGCGAAGACACGACGTCCCCTTTAATAAAGCCTACATAGCAGCTCCAGAGGTATCAGTCTTAAAGGGCTATAGCAAAATAGTTCTGTACAATTTGCAGGCAGATGTTCAATGGCGTAAGATTACCCCAAAGGTAAAGAGGAGGCTCTTATGAGAGAATCAGCTGTCGTTATGTTTTCTCGGCCTTTCGACGTTAATGTTTGCCATGACCATGAAGACAATGTGTGGGTGGCTCAGTGCGATGCTCTTGGTCTTGTTACAGAAGCAGCGACATACGAAGAACTGACCGAGCGAGTATGGGAAATAGCCCCAGAGCTTTATGTAATGAACGGCCTGGGTAGTAACCCTGCGCGTATCAGTTTGTCGTTTAATCAGGAACAATCTTACTCTGACAGGATTGCACTCTGAACGATGGGAACCGGACTATATCCTAAGCTCACGGAATTGTTGTCAGCGGCTGGCTGTTACTTTGAGAGACAGGGGAAAGGAAGCCATGAGATATGGTTCAGCCCAATAAGCAACCGTAACTTCAGCGTACCGTACACCATCGTTTCAAGACACACAGCAAACGGCATCCTGAAACAGGCCGGTCTGCCAAAGAACTTTTGAATCAAACCCACTCGCGGTATGAGTTTTGCCAGCAATAATTTCTGTTATCATGAGCTGCGACCAGTTTCAAAGTGGTCGCGTATTTATCAGTCTAGGATCGATACGAACATCACTCAGCTCGATTCAGGCATCATCTCAGTTCTTTTTGCCTCACTAAAAACGTGGCTTTGCCCATTAGGACATTTCAGCATAAATGACTGTTTAATGGCTGATGGACAATGGTCGGCATCATGTATTCAAACCATATTTGGATGGTCCGGTTTCACTTTCTTTCAGTCTCTTCCCCATGCACATAATTCACCAATCAATCTGAAGAAACCATGCAGGCTTATGTCCCGATGATATGAGTGACTAACGGTAGGTATATCCGAATATGATCAAAGCGAAAGGGATTATGGAAAAACTGGATGTATAAGAGAAGTTGCTCTTAACAGATATGCGGCCTCACGGCCGCATCAGGCGGATATTTACTACAAAATCATGGGTAACACGATTATCCCCAACATCACGGTTGCAAAGATCACAGTCAAAACCTGTGTAACAACTGGTGCTTTTAGAAAAGCGCCAAAAACTTCTGCCATAAGTGCTCCTTTACTAAAAGGCGTAGGAACACCGCCGTACAATCGGTTGACGCGAAATTACCCTACGGGTAATATCTGTTCTGACTTTTATGTCACCAATTCTCAAGCGGTGCATAGTTTCGGGAACATGAGTTGTTGTTCTCGACGTTGAAAAAGAATCTGATTGCCCTCAGGTTCTTTTTTTTTCGACTTAAAACAATATCAAGGACATCATTCATCGACACTTTAGCGCTTAATCGATGAATGGGCAGAGTTTACCATTTCCCATTTTGCTGATGCATTGCCAAAACAATATAAAATAAGCACTTTCATCTTAAGCCATTGATAAAAATAAATTTTATTTATGATATTTTTATACAGTTTGCGAGTTTTAGTGTTAATTTCCTATAGATTTGCCATTCATCAATGGTCTCAGGGCCTCAACAGTCAGCTTGTTGATTAGTTTTGTCAGAGACTTCTGCTCACAATTATTGGGCATACGAAAACCTGCGAGCCGGGTCTTCTTCATCTCAAAACCCAACAGTTCGGGCTCGGCTCTCGCCACAAAATGGCAGCAACGCTGCGGAAGGAATTAATGCTGGAGATGGTTCCCGCCCGTAAATGAAATTCCCGCCCTGCCAAAAGGACTGTGGAAGCATGTGTATCCCTTATCCAAGGTTATGAAGCCGAACCCGTCTGTCAATGGGACCAGTGCTGAACTTTGCGCTCCCTCGTACCGCTAATGATTTTCCACGAAACGTCCAGAGCTAGAGGCAATTAGAGTCGTATTAACGACGCAACAGAAGGAGTGAAGCTGTTTAATCGAAAAAGTTGGCTCACGGATTACATGCAGCGACAAAAAGTAACTTTGCATCAGGATATCTGGCGAGGCACTGCTGCAGAACTGGCTAACCATGGGAACTTGGTCGTTTTCCCGGGCCAGGGCTGGTGGAAAACACGGCATGCTCTGAACAGCTATGATGCTGAAGCGCGCTACAGCCTCATCATCTCTCTCCATGTACCGGAGACCGATGTCGATCTGCTGACGCCGGTAAAGAGTAAAGTGGCTGCGCTCATCGCCAGTCAGATCGAAATTTCACCCTGAAAAAGTGATGTGTATTAGTCTGGCTCTATCTTACTCAGCCCCTTAAGCCATGACGTAGCCTTGTCACGAGATTACATGCATCTGAGCCTGTCAGAGAATTCGGTCATAGATTCCATGCGGAGAAATTACAAAACGTTTTGCGGGAGTGGTTATAAAGGTTTAAAGAACCACAAATTGTTTAACTAAAAGTTACTAAATAGCTCTCAAAATAAACCCCGCTCTACGCGGCAATAAGCTTCATGTACATGACATCACGCCGAAACGCACCCACGGCTGGTTCCACTCAGGATGGGGCTGTTTTCAGATTAGCATGTTGTTCATGGATACCCTGACCAGAGAAATTCAGTGCCATTCTTCGCATCGGCCACCCTCAGGCGTTAACTTTGAATGAGTTATTCCTTCCATGAAACACCCTGTACACATTACCGTAAGGGGCGAAGTACAATGTCCGGTGATAGAGCCAGGGGTTGCCCGGCACCGTCGGGCTAACTGAATTTTAGCCCCCCCATCTATCTGATATCTGATAAATCAGCCTTTCCTTATCACTCAGGCAGACAGGGGCGAGAGCACCTGCATGTACCCTCAGATTTTCTCCTGTTGCGAGTCGCTTTTTTGGTAACATTACCCGTAGCTATGCCAGGGCTATTTGTTTCCGGCTACGGGATCTATGCCCTTGCCCCCACTTTTTCAGGGATGATAACTCATGAACATGCTCCATCTGTCCGTCGCGGCGGCTATTGTGGCCGTTATGGCTGTCTTTACCGTTTTCGTTTTACTCTCCAGAATGCGCGCACTGAAACGCGCATACGCCGACAAAGCGGCCCGACTCCAGCGTTACGCGGTAATTACGGATGCTGAAGCCGAAGCCACGCGGCTCATGCAGGAGGTGGAGGAGCAGGCCCGGGCCACCGCCGAAAGTGCCCGGGCGGTAGCCAGCGCCCTGGAAGAGGAAGCCACCGCCTTACTGAGTGAGGCGCAGTCAACCTCTCTCTCGCTGCAGGAACAGATAGCCACATTGCGCACATCGTATTCAGAAAAAAAAGAAATCTATGATGCGCTGGAAAAAGCGATTGCCGTGTACCGCGAGGAAGAAGCGTTTGCAGAGATGGGCATGTTTGAACCCCATTTTGATTTCGATACCTCAGAAGAATTTAAAGACGCCGTAAAAGCTAACCGGGCGGAACAGAAGGCGCTGCTACGGATCAAAACCCGGGGCGGCGCGATCTGGTGCGGCACGGACTGGACGGTCCACAACTCGCGTGCTGAAGGGAAAAAAATGACAACCCGCGCCATTAATCTGACCGCCCGGGCTTTCAACGGCGAATGTGACGCAGCAATCGCTAACTGTACGTTCCGAAACTGGTCCGTTATGCACGATCGCATTCAGGCCGCGTTTGATAAGATCAACGCCCTGAATGAGGTGAATGATGTCCATATCAGTCACGATTATCTTGCCCTGAAGCTCAAAGAGCTCGACCTCGTACATGCATACCGTATGAAAAAACAGGCAGAGAAAGATGAGCAGCGTGAAATCCGCGCTCAGATGGCCGAAGAACGTAAAGCGCAACAGGAGATAGAGCGAGCCATCAGAGAGGCGGAAGCGGAAGAGTTGCGGGCGCAAAAAGCACTGGATAAAGCCCGTAAGGAGATGGACGCAAAACTCGCGCAGATGACAGCCGAACAGGCGGCTCTCTATCAGACGAAAATTGATACCTTACAGGAAGCATTAACGGAAGCAGAACTTAAGGGCCAGAAAGCCCTGAGCATGGCGCAGCAGACCAAACGTGGCCATGTCTACATTATCTCGAATGTGGGCTCATTTGGTGAAAATGTTTACAAAATTGGCATGACGCGTCGCCTTGACCCCCAGGACCGCGTGGATGAACTCGGCAGCGCTTCCGTTCCGTTCCTGTTCGATGTGCATGCCATGATCCACAGCGAGGATGCACCGGCCCTGGAGACGGCACTCCATCAGGCCTTTGACGCCAGACGAACGAATCTCGTGAACCGTCGTAAGGAGTTTTTCAGCGTCAGTCTCCAGGACATAAAAAAAGCCGTATTTGAGCTGGCGGGCAACGATATCGATTTTGTTGAAACAGTCACCGCACAGCATTACTACGAGACGCTGGCGCTGCGTAAGAAACAAAGCGGAAATACGAGCACCGAAAAGTCCCTGATTGTCAGCCAGCCACGGTTTGCCGAATCACTTTAAGTCACTGACACAATTCAGGAAAGTAGTGACTTAGCGGCTCAGTAGTAAGCGTATAGCTACCATAATACGTATACTACTGAGCCGCTCCTTGATGAAGGCACCGCGATGCGTTTTTCTTGTTCTGTTGGTGCGCCTGGAGCGGGCTCTCCCACAGGGTTATAACTTAATCCCCGCCCTCTTCCCTCAGATCGAGCCATACACATTTGTGTTCAAAGCACCAGGTATTCAATAGCAGGCCATACTGTCATTCATACCGCATTTCAAGGGCGTCAACACTATGACCGAACACTCCGTTCCAAGACCGGCTGTTCACAAGCACCAGAGGCCCAAACGTCTCCTTCTAACTGCGAACCAATCCTCTCATGCATCCATTTTATATGGCCGTTTTGCGCGAGTAGCAGACGCTAACAACTCAATAACCACGAGGATTACTGATATTTCGAAAGTGAATGAACAAAGCGCAGATTAGCCATACTAAGGGGTGGCCCACAATGCCTCTTCTTGCGCGATGAGTGCCCTTAATGCATCAGGCTGTAGGTTTTTTGCGGCCAAACGGCGCTTCTCGATCATTTCAGGTGTCATACAGGAACGTAGTTCCCCCTCGAGGCATTCGATGAAGATCGCTCTAAATTCTTTTTCATTCTGGCGAGCAACTTGTACTCGGTGCTCCCGGTCATCAATGACCATCATCTTTACCGGGCTGAGCCGTAATAATTCACGCCAGCGACCATCATTAGTGACGAAATAGGGAATAAAGAAGGATCCATTCTGAGTCGCGGTAGCAGCCTGCTCAAGCAGACGCAGCAAAACCATATCCCATGCCATGCCGCGAATTGCCTTAAGCATGTCGCGAGACTTTCCTGTTACAGGGCCAAAAAAGGGCGCTACTGGCGATGAGGTCATGCCTCTCCAGATGAGCTGCAACTCCGTGAGCGGTATCGCCCCAAGTTTCTTAACAGAATAGATGAAGAGCTCACGCATGATCAGCTTGTAATCAGACTTGCTATCACGGCGCCAGAGTGTGGCAAAGCGTAACAATAGAGCCTGATTGAATATGCTCTTAGCTTCCTGCTGTGCTATGAAGCCGTTACTGTAGAGTTTTTGCATAAACGCTTTCGCATCTTCAAGAAGTTCGGACCGAAGAGTTTCTGCAGGCTTACTAAAAACAAATGTGCCTGGCGATTCTCTGAAGCGCTCCCAGTTCAGGTAATCGAGCATGCGGAAGGCAATAAGCGTATTAAGCGGACGTATGTTCTGTGGATTATCACGCGAAAGGCGAACATTTTCGATGAGAAATGGCATCAAATCGAACTGCACTCTGGGGTTGTATGCCTTCAACATCAATATTTCGATAACGCGTTTTCGTTCAATTTCCTGAATATTCTCTCCTGATACGACTGCGCGCATTTTTTCTGCAAAATTGGAATCAAAGCTGAGTGAATAATCAAACAATACGTTGCTTTTTTCGCCCGTCAAATATGCCTGAAGACTTGCACCTGCAGACATAAAGTAGGCGCGAGGGCCTTCAAAAAAAGAAATGATCTGTTCGTTCTCTGCAAGTCCTGGCCCAAGTCCGAGATTAATATCAACCGCTCCAGGTTCATTGGTGCAAAGGATAGTGCGTAAATGAATCATGTCCTCTGGTCTCTCTTTACCGATGGCATCCAGCGCTGCCAGATCGCCGTGAAGGAGGGCAAAGTAAAGAACTTCAGATATAGGGGGGCGCAACATGCTGCCTCCTTTATTGTTATACTGGTAAGACCTTTTCTGGCTGGTGATCTGTATCTTAATCATCATAGTGTCAGGCAGCATATACCCGAGATCATAATGTGTGATTGCAAGAAGTTGATGGCCTGCTGTAAGCCGCTCGATACGCCTCTGCGCGTTCTATTGTCTAAGCCATATCGTACTTCAGCTCGCGTCTTCATAATGGTAAAAGCTTTACCGTCCGGAATTGAATAGACTGTGCAAAAAAGGATCATTCACGACCACGTTCTTAGCCGGTGCCTCATCTTCAAAATATCACACTGTCAGATTCTGTTAGTGACTGTCTCTTATTTGCCTCTCGCTTAATCACCATTGCTCCCGAATCACCGGTTTCACTTTGCAGAACACCCTCTGGCAGACTGACCAGAACGCTGGCCATACGGACGATGAACGGGATACAGGTTTGTCGCCTCACATCGCCAGAAATGCTTTCTTGTTACACGACGGCGGCCACTACAGTGCTCTCAGTTGCTACAGGCGGAACCTTAAGCACATGTATCCTCAGTTCCGTTTTCACCTTATTCTGCCGCGCCGATTTCGAATCTGATCCCCGGCCTCGCGGGCCATGAGCTATCCACTTGCCCTGCTACATCTCAAAGACGTCATCCACATATCCAATGCGCGCTGAAGTGAAGGGGCCAGCCGTTGGCGAGCGCCAGATGAGCCACCGCTTCGTCCTTTTTACCCCATAGCTCGCTGAACCCCATGTGTTTGACTTCATGGCGCATGAAGGGCATAACGCGATGAGCCCAGTGAGGGTCTGACACTGACTGTCATCATCGTAATGCCATATTTCATGGCACTCCACAGGCCATCGGGGGCCCCTTTCCGCCGCAGATCTGGCATTTCCACCCTGCTGCTCTGGCCGTTTGTTTATATAACCGTACCCTGTTCGATAAAGAGAACGCACTTCTGATTTCCTCAGGCCTCTCTCAAACCCGCTGATGGTTTATAGCCAGGATAAAGCGGGTAAACTAAAGGTTCTATTACTGTTCACCTGAGAACCTATGTCACAGCTTAATTTTGGTAACCAGAACCCTTTTGAACGTGCGATTTCTCCTTTTGAAGAAATGGCGGCGTACGAAGCATTGTGGGCCGAAAAAGGGGCGACGTTCAAGGCCATTGCCGATAAGTTTCGCCAGGCTCCGGAAGGTGCCGTTCCTTCTGATTTAGTCTCCGGCAAAACGATTGCAACCTTCAAGACCAGACTGAAAGAAATCATGTCCCGCTACGCTGTCGAAAATATCGGTGTCCGGGTTCATGGTGCCGGTGAGTATCCCGAGAAGTTAAGAGATGCACGCCACCCGCTCGAAGTCCTCTATTATCAGGGATGGTGGGATCTGGTTAACACCCGCTCAGTCGCTGTTGTCGGTTTAAGGAAAGTATCGGAAGAAGGCGCTCGTCGTACCCGTCGACTGGTAAAGTGCTTAGTGGAGGATGGCTTTACCATCGTCTCAGGGCTTGCCGAAGGTGTGGACACTAACGCTCACCAGACCGCCCTGGCTCTTGGAGGCAAGACCATTGCCGTGATTGGTACTCCGCTCTCTCATAATTACCCGAAGCAGAACAGCGAGCTTCAGCGCACTATTCGTGATAATTTCCTGCTCATCAGCCAGGTGCCATTCCAGCGCTATCTGGACCAGGATTACCGTAGCAATCGAATTTTCTTCCCGGAACGGAATATCACCATGTCCGCACTGACTGAAGCGACGATCATAATCGAAGCCTCCGAAACGTCAGGTACGCTGACTCAGGCTCGTGCCGCTCTCGCTCAGGGCCGTAAGCTGTTCATCCTCGAATCCTGTTTCCAGACCCCGTCTATTACGTGGCCTGCAAAATTTGAGGCATTGGGAGCTATACGAGTGAAGAATTACGAAGACATCAGGAAAAACCTGGGATGACATTCAGGCTGACGCAGATTGATAAGTTGATCAGGGGGCAGCATTACCACCTCGAAGTTGGTGATCTATGCTATTTCTTCGGAGAATATACCGCCAGACAACGCGCAGCCTACAGCGAAACCAACCAGTTGATCATGAATCTCAAGAAGGGTAACGTGCGTCGCGGGTTGCAGGATCACCACTAAGTCTGCGCCACAAACCAAGTCTGGCCTCAGGTAGTACTGAATGGAAGTGTAACAGCAGGATGAGTATTGTTGGGTTACATAACTTGATGAAAATAAAGCCCTATCGGGCTTTATTTAACAACGGCAAATGTAGGTTTAATTCGCGTCCTTTTCGGACGGGAAACTGTTAAACCAAGGCCTACATAACGACCATTGACAATTTTGACCTCGCCAGATTCAATTTTGTTTTTCAAATCCTGGCCCGCCGCTTTCTGGAGACGTTCTCCCATTTCCAGGGTAAGACGTTCTGCGGAGGTCATATAGCCATTAGTAACTTTGAGTCGTGACGACATAACTTCTCCCCCCCGGTCTGGAAATCGAATCACTATACGCTTCCCAACCTTCAAAGTATTCATAAAAGAGCTTACTTTTAGCTTTACCATTAAGACCCAGAATACCATTATAAATGTCAACCAGATCTGTTTTACGTAAATGTTGTCTGTCTTCTGCTGCTGAAAAAACGTAAGCTCCCGCATTGCAAATATTATAGTGTTCAAGGATTATGCTTGCAACATTGAACAAAACTCGACCACCGCTAAGGCCAGGATGCTTAACATGCTGAAAACCTTTAAAATCAAGGACTTCATTTGTTATTGGATCTAATTCGACCTCATCAAATAGCACAGCCCAAACCCCATTCTTGGGGTATCTGAAAGCCGGGTTGACGGTGAGTATATCTACATTCTTCCGCGTGAAGTCCTGCATAGTCTCGATGAACTCAAAACCAACGCCATACACCTTCCCACTGGCCGAGAAAAGGCGATGAATCATGCCATTGCCATATAAATTTGAAAACGGCGGCATCCACTGTATTGCTTCGTTCACAAGCGCTCCCAAGCGCAGATTAAGTATTGATATTCAACCAAAAGCTAGAAATTTTAACAATAATAACTTCGGGAAGTTTGATGAGAACATTGAACCGTTGCTGAAATGTTTAACCAAATCACGCTGACCAGCTCTCCGATGATTAATACACCGCGATGTCATTGTAAAAGGTGGCGTCGGGAATGGCATGCTTACGGCAGGGATCACGGGCAGAAACCCCGACTTCAGTCTCGTGAATCTGTTCGTCGGAAAAACGCTTCTTTATGGGGATGTCCTCATGTAGTTTATGAAGACTACACTTGGCGTAAAAAGTATGGCGGTATTGATGTGCCCGAGGTTAAGCGCCTGAAGTCGCTTGAGGAAGAGAACGCCAGTCTCAAGAAGCTGCTTGCCGAAGCCATGCTGGATAAGGAGACGTTTCCGGTGGCTCTGAATCAAAACTAATGGCGACAGAACATATGCAGGAAGCCATGGTGTTCATCGGTCAATGAGGTCATCGAACCAGCATCCCCTTCATGACCTCAGTCTCAAACCACCGGTGCTTACTTGAAGGCGCAGCTAATTTAAATAGTTCAGACCTGAATACATCACTTAATTCGTCAAGATCATCTTTGAAAGGCTTATCGAGTAAGTAGCTGATAAAACGACAATATTCATCTCTTCACAATTGGAGAACCAATAAATCAGGCACTATGCGTTAAGTTAGTCTCGCTATGCGTTAAGTTTGATGTTGAGCATAACGCATTAGCGAAGACCTCTTCCGGAGAGGATAATTCCATGCCTGGCAGGCAACAGGATTGGTCACGCTTTTGACCGCTGACAACAAGAAATCTCCTGTCCACTAACTTTGGAAAAGTAAGAGTGGCATCCCTGGAATGCCTGCTCGTAAGCTGACATGCTCTCTCATGATTTACCCATCCTTCTGTCGCCGACGTGATAGCAATCAATCGTTCTCAGCGTCATACGCGAACAAAACATCTGGCATGAGGCCGCTTTTCTCTATCCTTTCTTGCTGACCTAAACCCTGCTAACCAATCCGGCTATACATTCATTTGATATGGTCGTTTTGAGCGAACAGCGGAAGTTCGTAATTTATCCCATAGTTGATGACGCGTGTGAATAAATGAAGAGCAGGTCAATTGAAGCAATAAAAAAGGCCGCCTGAGCGACCTGTTTATTTTACATAAGCTTTATTTTTACTTTATACCCCTCAAGACCGGACATGGTCTCACTCGGTATAAACTCGATCTCAGAAACTTCTTTGCCTGTTTTTTTCCGTAGCTCAGCGATTTTTTTAGTAATAAGGGCAGAAATTTCTTGCTCAGCTTTACGCTCCAGTTCTTCAGGTTTCATATATGTACTCCTTTTTCATAGCCAACCTTTTATAAATCATAGGTTATCTTCCATGAGTGCGCTCAGGAATTCACCCTCACGCTACCGGTAAATCGGGAGTTGGTTGTAATGCCCACGCCGCCGATGCCGGTCGCCTCGTTCGCAGGACATCTGGTGTCGAGCTGCAAACGACGCTTGCCAGATTGTTTCCTGGCATTATCACAGACACACAGTGAATGTCTGTTGTAATGCCATCATAGTCATTCCTCTGCCGTTAATAAAACTTTTTTGAATCAATTAACGGGGAGCAGGTCACTCAAACAGGCTCGACTGCCAAAGCGATTTTACAAACCTAAGCCTTAACTGTCGTACCAGACGACGCCAGTCAGAATTATAGGGCAGGATCGTTTACCGGGGTGGGGTCAGAGGTGTCTGTTAAACCCGTGGTTATTCGAAAAGGCCGCGCGGTACTTTGTACGAAGGACTTTGAACAGGCCTTGTAGTGAGGACAGAATTTGTCTACAGGTTTGGAGTCCGTCCAGAAAAGGCGGCAAAAATATTTAAAAATTGGATAATGCGACCTTTGAGGCGGTGCAAGAAGCGTACAGCAAACAGAATATTCTGAAGCGGATAAAACACCACATATGAGGCGAAACACAACGAAATGAGAGTGATGAAAACTGCCTGGTGAGCCCAGAACTTATGTCGGGGTGAGCGGATAAAGCTGACCCAATCAGAACATCATACTCTAAAATCTGTCACCCCAGGACTGAACGGGTTTAAAAGAGACATATTTTGTTTAACGCAGGGTGAATCTTTATGTTTATTTTTAAACCAGAGGATTTACATCTCCCCCCTGACAGATGGCATTACAGCGCCATGATATTACTGATCCATTTAGGCTCTTCAATCATCAGTGATTTGTCGCTTTCAATCTGATTGATGCGGTCATTATAGGTGCGAATCAGTTTCGCAATACTCTGCCTGATTTTATCCCCGTCATACACAGCTATCTCTTCAATGTTGGTACCGATGAAGTTCTCAGCTGACTGGACAGAGACCTGGTCAAGCATGTTCACGTTCTCGGCCATTTGTTTTGCTGCCTGAACTTTGCCCTCAAGGGTCAGTATGACCGGACGGTATCCTTCACTACGATTTTTAATGCAGCGATTAATCAGCTTCTCCATGGGTGCCGTAGTGACATGAAACGCCGTACTTCCAATCTGAAAATCCCCTTCCCTTTCAGTCTGGAGATCCGCGGTGTTCGCCCGATCGCAACCAATGTCCTCATCCGGAAAACGCAATTGTAGCTTCGCACCAACCAGATGCTGAAGTACAACGCCGGTTGGTTTGTCGGAACGCTCTGCCGCAGCCTTCACAATCTCGGCCACAATAGATGAAACAGGTTTGGATGGGTCAATGTCCAGGCTGATTCTCTGCTTATCGAAGTAATCCAGACGCACGCAGGACGTGAAGTAAGCCTCGAGGGCAGAGGCAAGACGTGGAATATCCTGGTGTGTAACGCCAGACTCAGGCGTCAATTCGTTGAGCACATCCCTGAAGGAAGCCGCGAGATGCACCGTACCACGGGAAGTTCGCCCGCCTTCGCTGGTAAAGAAGCGCGTTTCACCATGCAGCTCCAGGATCCTTTCAATAGTGGAGCCACTCAGGCCTCTGACCTGGCTTTTTCCTTCGCTATACAAACGCTCATCATCGATGGGCAATCCGTCACGGATCATATGCGACACAATGAGCCCCGCATTCATCACGTTTGTGTTGATTTTTCCCGTTCTGGCCCTTTGCTTTTCGTACCAGGCTTTTGCAGCCTCCAGATAAACAGCAACAGCATCCTTACTATTCATTCACAGTCCTTCCTTTCGTGTTTTCAGCAGCAAGCAGATTCGGCAGGATCATATGCTTCGCGACCCATGCGACCACGGGCACGGCTACAGCATCACCAAAGCCATAGTGTACCTGCGAGTCACGCAAATTCTCCAGTGAATACCAACCAGCTCCCATCAGACGGGCGTATTCCAGGCCTGTCATCCACCGGATACTCAGCTTTCCTTTGCCCATGATGACAACGGCTTGCTTTGATGATCCGCCCCGGGCCGTTCGCAAACAACCAGAAATATCTTCTGCACGCATCTCCCAGACGGGAATACCGTTCCGGGTACGACGGTAAGCGGTACGGGCACTGATTTCATCTGATGCGATAAACGCATCCAGACGTTCACGCTGCACTGAAGCCATGGAGTCCACGAAAAGCTGAACCCGATCGCTGCTCCACCAACGAGAGTCATTTTCAGGGACCGCTTCTATTTCCTGCGTCAATCCCGAGGAGAGCAAGTCCGGAGCTTTAGGAAGCGGCATCATGAATGTTCTGATCTCTGGGTCTTTATGTAGCCAGGCCAGCCAGTCCGGTCTCAGACAGGTGTCGTGCTCCCCCCCTTCCACGGGCGTCAGCGCCCCGACAAGGAACAGGCGCGGTCGGGATTGCGGGATGAAGCGGCGGGCATCCAGAGTGATCACATCTACGCTGTAACCCAGTGCGTTAAATTCTTTTGCGGCTGCACGTAAATCTTCACGATCGTGCGAAGAGGCCAGCCCCACCACATTCTCAAGCACGAGTACACGAGGTTTACGCTCTTTCATCTCAGCAATCAGGCGGGTAAAGCCAAAAAATGCCGAAGATTCACGGCCACCGCGCAGACCAGCTCGTTTTCCGGCCAGGCTAAGATCGGTGCAAGGTGAGGAGGACCAGGCAACATCAGCAGAAGGTAAGTCATCGCCGCTTAAGGAATGCACATCAGCCAGAACCAATTCGGCGCTTCCCCATTGACCTTCGTACATCGCCTTTTTATTAGCATCATAGTCGTTCGCCCACAGCGTTTTGATCCCTGCAAGTTCCAACCCTGCTCTGGCAAGGCCAATCCCGGCAAAGAATTCGAGTGCTGTCCAGTCATGGCTGGGGCGAAGCGGTATTATGTTCACGGCAATCCTCCTGAATCTATGCCCGTATAATCGCATAAAGCACACGCAGAGTCACACGATGCGCTATCGTTAACGCTGAATCACGCCGTCAAATTAGGGTTTACCGTTTTTAGTTTTTACACAGCGAATGAACCCGGACGCCCGGGCTGCAGATGCAACCGCATGACGTTGTTGTCCATGAAAGAGTGCTTAATGAACTCCCCCCTTCCTGAATAATCCCAAACGACCACATGCGTAAAGCAACGTACCATTTTTTTAAAGTGTACAGTACGTACCCGCGTTTCCCTGGCGTGCGCATCTTCATTGTCAGGGCGAGCGCACCCGTTCAGCAATCAGGCCACGCCTGACCAGTTCCAGAGGCAGGCTGGCCGCTGTTTCATTGAACGGAGAACGGGAAATCTTTTTCTGCATTAGACCTCTTTAGCGTTGTAACTTCCCGTCGGGCTAAACCCGACGGTTGGGCAAATGGGCTCAGCATGGACCAGCCATTGACGTGGGCTAATGCCCAAACGCTCTCTTCTTGATGCCAGCCAATTCTGTACATGCATCCGTTTGATATAAGCCGCTGTGAGCGAGAACCTGACGGCTTTCTTCTGATTGGTGAAGCGTCACATTTAGCTCAAACAACCGCTCATGCAAGTCGTTTTTTTGCCGATATAACATGGATGTATAGGTATGCAGGGTGAGAACAGGGCCTTTGCCTTCACCTGGCTACCCATCTGCAGCTTTGCTGACTATCACCAGATAAATCGAAGCTGTCGATGCAGCGGGATCAAAACAATCCTGATAAGGAGTGATTAAGTGGCAGTTGTACAAATTGCGTGGGACTGGCTGCACTGGAACTGCCGTCAGACCTGGAAAAAATGTCCTCCCAGTATTCCAAAGCTGAGGCGTAAGTCAGGATAACCTGAAACGGTGGGTTTATGCACTCAGGCTTAATGGTCTGTTTTCTATTAAGTACACACGCGGCATTTCTTCCACGGTTTACCTCAGCGAAGGAAACTGAATATGTTTCTTTTTTCTGTGACAAAGACATGGTTTTTATTAAATAAGGAATAATGATGATTAGAATTTTAGGGCTTATATTTGTGTTGCTTACGGCGGGGTGTTCAACGCCCGGGAAGCCGGCTTTCTATTATACCTGGACACAGTACAAAACCGGTGTCGAAGTGATGCTGGTCAATGAACCGCAGTACAAAGATGGTTTTGATGGAATTCTTCGCCTTGACGATAAAGGCGAATACGCAGTAATGGCTATCTACTACGGTGGGGATATGTCGAGTCACTTTGGATATGTCACCAGGGACAGCCTCGAAAGCTGGATAACCATGTACACTGGCTTTTTAAAATGGGATCCGAGAAATCCAGCGCAGCCGACAAAATTCACTATTCCGGATAATCTCTCGTGGACCCATAAAGACTACGATGTTGAGTATCGATTTGTGAACGGTAAAAAGCTATTTGTTATCAATAAGCACAGTACTGGAAACTGGTTTGTGGACTTCTCAGAACTCTCCATGGATGAAGCCAATGTCGCAAAGCTGGCTGATGTCTATATCGATCTGAGGCAGAAGCTGAAATAGAAGGTCAACAGCTCCTCAGCCAGAACTCATATGGAGCTATTCCGTGACTGGCAGAGGTAATCTAATCGTCTGCATTGTACCATTCCGGTGAATGCAATGCAGACTTAGCCATACGCGCTTTTGGCACGAAACGGACTTTTGCTGGCCGATGTCCGCTATGAGCGAAAAGCTGACGCTGGTGTTATTTAAATAAATTCGACTTCTGTGCTTGTGCACTAATCCAGGGAAGAGAAATATTGCGTCGGTGATTTACCCAGCGCTTTTCTGAACATCGTAATAAACGCACTTACCGAATCAT
>Ga0302349_1001126_pt1 | contig 23200 bp, 20 predicted proteins | sample PhyAR1_FD_202176 | JGI IMG/M metagenome (GOLD analysis project Ga0302349, IMG submission 202176) | Leaf surface microbial communities from alfalfa plants in UC Gill Tract Community Farm, Albany, California, United States - DLSL A.R1... | ecosystem: Host-associated > Plants > Phyllosphere >...
TGGGGTGAGGGTGGTTTGAGTCCCCTCTCCCCTTGGGAGAGGGCCAGGGTGAGGGGAAAAACTACGCCGTACGCAAATTCTGCGCCGCCTGCACCATGTTCGCCAGGGCGCTGCGGGTTTCTGGCCAGCCGCGGGTTTTCAGGCCGCAGTCGGGGTTCACCCACAGGCGTTCAGCCGGAACACGCCGGGCGGCTTTTTTCAGTAGCGCCTCAATCCATTCCACGCTCGGTACGTTCGGGGAGTGAATGTCATACACACCCGGCCCGATTTCGTTCGGGTAGTCGAACTCCTCGAACGACTCCAGCAGCTCCATATCTGAACGCGAGGTTTCAATGGTGATCACGTCCGCATCCAGCGCAGCGATGGAATCCATGATGTCGTTGAACTCGCAGTAACACATATGGGTGTGGATTTGCGTGTCGTCGCGCACCACGGCGGCGTTAATGCGGAAAGCCTCCACGCCCCATTGCAGGTAGGCGTCCCAGTCGCTGCGACGCAGCGGCAGCCCTTCGCGCAGCGCGGGTTCATCAATCTGAATAATGCCAATCCCGGCGGCTTCCAGATCGGCGACTTCGTCGCGCAGTGCCAGGGCGATCTGTTTGGCGATGGTTTCGCGTGAGACGTCCTCGCGCGGGAATGACCAGCAGAGGATCGTCACCGGCCCGGTCAACATGCCTTTTACCGGTTTTTCGGTCAGAGACTGAGCGTATTTCGCCCACTCCACGGTGATCGCCTCCGGGCGGCTGACATCGCCAATTACCACCGGCGGCTTCACGCAGCGGGAACCGTAGCTCTGCACCCAGCCGTTCTGGGTGAACACAAAACCGTCGAGGTGCTCGCCGAAGTATTCCACCATGTCATTACGCTCGGCTTCGCCGTGCACCAGCACGTCCAGCCCTAAGCGCTCCTGCTCGGCAATCGCCTGTTTGATGTGTCCGGCAATGCCGGTGCGGTAGTTGCCCGCGTCCAGACGTCCCTGTCTGAAATCCAGACGCAGGCCGCGGATCTCGGTGGTCTGCGGGAAAGAGCCAATCGTGGTGGTCGGCCATGCCGGAAGGTTAAAGCGTGCGCGCTGCGCCACGGCGCGGTCAGCGTAGGCGCTCTGGCGCTCGCTGTCCCGCGCGGTGATGCCGGCAAGACGCTGTTCAACCGCCGCGTTATGTACCCGCGTTGAGCTGCGACGCGCCTGGATCGGGGCACTCCATTCATTCAGTTTTGCCGTGTCGCCGCTGTTGAGCGCATCGCGCAGCAACGCCAGTTCTTCGCATTTTTGCAAAGCGAAGGCGAACCAGCTTTTGACTTCGGCGTCGAGGCGGGTTTCAACGCTCAGATCGATTGGGCTGTGCAGCAGCGAGCAGGATGACGCCACCCACAGCGCACGAAGGCCTGCGATCGCGCTAATCTGCGCATATTTTTCGGTCAGATCGGCGCGCCAGACGTTACGACCGTTAATCAGCCCCGCCGAGAGCAGCCAGTCGGACGGCAGGCGACGATGCAGTTCATTGACGTCATCACGACCGTGCACCAGATCGACGTGCAGCCCCTGCACCGGCAGCGCGGTGATGGTATCGAGGTTTGGCGTAACGCCTTCAAAATAGGTGGTCAGCAGCAGATTAACCTGGCCTGCGAGCGCGTCATAAGCGGGTTTGAAAGCGGCGAGCCATTCCTGCGGTAACTCCAGCGCCAGCGCCGGTTCGTCGATTTGTACCCACTCAACGCCGCGTTTCGCCAGCTCCGCCAGCACCTGCTGGTAGACCGGCAGGATGTCGTTGAGTAAGGAGAGGCGGTCAAACTGCTCGCCCTTCACTTTGCCAAGCCACAGGTAAGTCACCGGGCCGAGCAGCACGGGTTTCACGGTGTGACCCAGCGCCTGTGCTTCGTCCACTTCATCCAGCAGTTGCGTCCAGGTCAGTTTGAACGACTGACCCTGAGTGAATTCCGGCACCATGTAGTGATAGTTGGTGTTAAACCATTTGGTCATTTCGGCGGCGGCAGCCGGTTCACCGGTCGGTGCACGACCGCGCCCCATGCGGAACAGGGTGTCGATATCGACCGATCCATCGCTGTTCTGATGACGAGCCGGGACGTTGCCGAGCAGCAGGCTGGTGGTCAGAACATGGTCGTACCAGGCGAAATCCCCCACCGGCAGCAGGTCGATGCCGGCCTGTTTTTGCTGATCCCAGTGGCGGGCGCGCAGTTCACGCCCCACCGCCAGTAATTCTTCACGGGAGCTATTGCCCGCCCAGTAGCTTTCTTGCGCTTTTTTCAGCTCACGGCGCAGGCCGACACGAGGGAAACCGAGAGTGTGATTTTTAATCGTCATTTTTCTTCCTCTAATTATTTGTAAATCCAAAGGATTTTGAATTCAGGGAAGGCGGCAAGTTTGCTCATCCCCGGGAGCTTACATAAGTAAGTGACCGGGGTGAGTAAACGCAGCCAACGCGCCATAAATTTAAAAGACGAAGGATTTTAGCCATCCAGATGTTTACACTTCTATATTCGACAGGTACTGTATATTCCTCAAGCGCAAATTGTTCATGCCGGAGTGAAGGACTTTCATGATCGAGATTAAACACCTGAAAACGCTACAGGCGTTGCGGAACAGCGGTTCGCTGGCGGCGGCGGCGGCCACGCTGCACCAGACGCAATCCGCCCTTTCCCACCAGTTCAGCGATCTGGAACAGCGCCTCGGCTTTCGTCTGTTTGTGCGTAAGAGCCAGCCGCTGCGCTTCACGCCGCAGGGGGAAATTCTGCTGCAACTGGCCAATCAGGTGCTGCCGCAGATGGCGCGTGCACTGGCGGCCTGTAATGAACCGCAGCAAACCACGCTTCGCATCGCGATTGAGTGCCACAGTTGTATTCAGTGGCTGACGCCCGCGCTTGAGATTTTCCGGACGAAGTGGCCGCAGGTGGAGATGGATTTCAAATCCGGCGTGACGTTTGATCCGCAGCCTGCGCTGCAACAGGGCGAGCTGGACGTGGTGCTGACTTCCGACATCCTGCCGCGCAGCGGCCTGCACTATTCCCCGATGTTTGATTTTGAAGTGCGGCTGGTGCTGGCCCCGGATCATCCGCTGGCAACGAAAGCGCGTATTACGCCGGAAGATATCGCCAGCGAAACGCTGCTGATTTACCCGGTACAGCGCAGCCGCCTCGATATCTGGCGGCATTTTCTGCAACCGGCTGGCGTCAGCCCGTCGCTAAAAAGCGTGGATAATACGCTGCTGTTGATTCAGATGGTGGCAGCGAGCATGGGCATTGCCGCGCTGCCGCACTGGGTAGTGGAGAGTTTTGAACGCCAGGGTCTGGTGGTTACCAAAACCCTGGGCGAAGGTCTATGGAGCCGGCTGTACGCTGCCGTGCGCGATGGCGAGCAGCGCCAGCCGGTGACGGAGGCGTTTATTCGTGGAGCGCGGAATCATGCCTGCGATCATCTGCCTTTTGTGCGGAGCGCGGAGCGACCCAGCGGCGATGCACCCACAGTGACGCCACTATCACCGCACCACCAATGATAAAACTCGGCCAGTGCGGTTGCTGGTGCCAGATCGCCAGATTGACCAGCAGCCCGGCGGGCACATGCATATTGTTCATGATGCCGAGCGTGCCCGCGTCCACCTGTGTCGCGCCGTAGTTCCACATAAAGTAACCAATCCCGGATGCCGCCACGCCCAGGAACACCAGAATGCCCCATTGCAGCGATGTCTCCGGCATTTTTTGCGCGTTCCCCATCATAAACCACGCGATGACCGCCACCAGAAATGCGCCCATATAGAACCAGGCGAAGGCGTTATGCTGCGGCATCGGGCGGGTTTCCATCAGGCGTTTGTAACCGACCATGCCAATGGCGAAGCTGATGTTGGAAAGCTGCACCAGCAGCAGGCCCGTCCAGAAATGGTTGGTGACCTGATCGTAACGGATAATCCCCGCGCCAATCACCGCCAGCAGCGCACTGAACGCGTAGCCCCAGCGCAGGCGGCGCTTGCTCATCAGGTCGTAAATCAGGGTGATATACAGCGGCGTGAGCACGGTGAACAGCAGCAGTTCGGACACCGTAAGATAAAGATAAGCGTGGAAACTCAGCATATACATGATGCCAAGCTGCATCGCGCCCACCAGCATATACAGGCCGATGGTTTTTGCGCTGTTGCCCCGCGTGCGCAGGAAAGGTAAGAACACCAGCGCTGCCAGGCCGACGCGCACCAGCACCGCAAAGTAGCTGTCGACATGCCCGGCGAGGTATTCGCCAAACAGACTAAAGGAAAAGGCCCACAGGATAGTGGTAATGATCAGTAACGCCACAATGGATGTCTCTCTGGTTAATGAGCATCCATTGTAGCGGAGTTCACAGTTGACAACTGATTAAATATTACTCAATCAAGAAACAACTGGCGCAGGTAGTTTGGCACGGCGTTTTCTGCGTTGGTGCCGATCACTTCCAGATCCGGGTGCAGATCTTTCAGGCGCTGATGCGCATTGGCCATGATGCAGCCTTTACCGGCCATGGAGAGCATTTCGGCGTCGTTCATGCCATCACCAAACGCGATGCAATCCTTCAGGCTGTAACCCATCGCTTTGGATACCGCTTCCAGCGCGTGACCTTTTGATACGCCGCCCGCCATCACTTCCAGACAGGTGAGCGTGGAGAAACTGACGTTGACGCGATCGCCCCAGCGGGCATTGATCGCCTGTTCCAGCGGCAGCAGCTTTTCGTGGCTCTCGCAGCTAAAGAAGATTTTGCTGACCCCTTCGGCATCCAGCAGGCCCGGCTCAAACAGGGAGTAGTTGAAGACCGCTTCTTTAAAAAAGCGCATTTCATCCGGGCGATGACGGTTGATAAACCATTCGTCGTCACGGTACACGTTGGTGAGGATATCCGGGTTCGCATGCACCACGCCAAACAGGTCGGTGGCGATGTCGTGATCCAGATTATGGGTAAAGACCAGATTGCCGTCGGTATCGTGCACACGCGCACCGTTTGAGGTGATCATGTAGGCTTTGATGCCCAGGTTATCGCGGATTTGTCCCACGTCAACATGGTGGCGGCCAGTGGCGAAAACGAAGTTCACGCCGCGCGCGGTCAGAAGTTTTAAGGTCTCTTTCGCGTAGGGTGAAAGGGTATGGTCGGGGGAAAGCAGCGTGCCATCTAAATCAGACGCAACAACCTGGTACATAAGAAAATAAACCTCTGGGCAAAGCGGAAATCCGCCGGATTAGTTATGCCTGTCGAAAAACCCGACAATGGCGTTAAGCGCGACTGAGCGCATGGCGTCCTTTTCGAAAAGGATCTCATGGTACGCGCCGTTGATGACAAGCGGTTTGCCTCCCTCGCAAGGGTGGCCCGCTGCGGCGCGGATTTCACAAAAACGATCGTGCATGCGGTTATCAACCACACGTTCTTCTTCCGCCTGGATGAGCAGCATGGGCGTGGCGTCATGACTGGCACCGTCAAGAACCTGCTCACCTGCGCGGATACCTTCGCGCACCCAGTGATTCGTCGGCCCGCCCACGCGCAACTGTGGATCGTCGGCGTAAAAGCGCAGGTTGCGGCGATACCGTTCGCGGCTGTGCGTCAGCACATTGAGACTAAACGGCAGCGGCTGCCAGCGCCCGGTGCCGATGGCGTACCCTTCCCGCATCCGCTGATGGCCCTCAGCCCAGTCGAGAATGTGGCGTACCATCCAGTCCGGCAGGCGAATAACGATGCCGAACATGGGTGCCGTGAGCGCTATGCCGTCGCATACCTGCGGGTTTCGCTGGAGGAAAAGCGTCGAAATCGCCCCGCCCATGGAGTGCGCCAGAATGTAGCGCTTGCGCCATGGCCCCGGTGCAACTTCCTGCTGCCAGAAGGCGGCGAGATCCTCGACATAATCATCGAAATTATCCACATGACCACGGTGGGGATCGGAAAGCAGTCGCCCGGAACGCCCCTGCCCGCGATGGTCGATAATCAACACGTCAAACCCAAGGTGGAAGAGATCGTAAGCCAGCTCAGCGTATTTCACATAGCTTTCGATGCGCCCAGGGCAGACGACGATCACCCGGTCGTTGCTGGCAGCGCGGAAGCGCACAAAGCGCACCGGAATATCACCCACACCGAGTATTTCGGCTTCTTCACGTTGACGCCAGAATTCAGTCAGTGGCCCGTGAGCAAAAGCCGCAAACGCATTCTCTCTTGTTTCCCAGTCCATTTTCTGCCGAAACATTGAGTTTAAGCCCCCGACTGCCATGTAATATCGTTTTTTCAGGACTCGTCACACACGACTCAAACAATAGGGTATTGTGGCATAAAAAAAGACATCACGGGAGTTTCCATGACCTTCGAATGGTGGTTCGCCTACCTGCTGACATCCATTATCCTGAGCCTGTCACCCGGTTCCGGCGCGATTAATACTATGTCCACCGCCATGAGCCACGGCTATCGTGGCGCGGCCGCATCCATCGCCGGACTGCAAACCGGACTGGGCATTCATATTGTTCTGGTGGGTGTCGGCCTCGGCACGCTGTTTTCCCGCTCGGTGATGGCCTTTGAAGTGCTGAAATGGGCAGGCGCGGCGTATCTGGTGTGGCTCGGGATTCAGCAGTGGCGTGCCGCCGGTGCGCTGGATCTCAACGCGCTGGCGAAATCTCAGTCGCGCGGGCATCTGTTCAAGCGGGCGGTGTTTGTGAATCTTACGAACCCGAAAAGCATCGTGTTTCTGGCTGCCCTGTTCCCGCAGTTTATCGTGCCCCATCAGCCGCAAATCATGCAGTATGTGGTGCTGGGAACGACCACCATTGTGGTGGATATCATCGTCATGATTGGCTACGCCACGCTGGCCACGCGCATTGCTTTATGGATCAAAGGACCGCGCCAGATGAAGACGCTAAACCGGATATTCGGTTCGCTGTTTATGCTGGTGGGCGCGCTGCTCGCCTCAACGCGTCACGCCTGACGGGAATGACGCTCGCATATTTTCGTCAATGCTCCCGTACGCATACATTCCCCTGCGGGACGGGACGCAAATCGGGAAGATAAATATTCTACGCGCTGTTGACCCGGCGCTGACGCTGCCAGAATGCCGCCAGACCTTCTCACTCATGGATGATGAACGATGGCGGACGCAGCAACTCCTCATGATGCCGTATTTAAAACGTTTCTCTCGCGCACCGAAACCGCGCGGGATTTTTTAGAAATCCATCTCCCGCCCTCGCTTATGCGCCTGTGTAACCTGGAGACGTTGCATCTGGAATCGGGCAATTTCATCGAAAACGATCTGCGCCCCTACTACAGCGATATGCTCTATTCGCTGGAGACCACGGGCGGACGTGGCTATGTCTATGTGCTTATTGAGCATCAAAGCTCGCCCGACAAGCATATGGCGTTCCGGCTGATGCGCTATGCGGTGGCGGCCATGCAGCAGCACCTGGACGCCGGGCATAAAAAACTGCCTCTGGTGATCCCGATGCTTTTTTATCAGGGCCGACGCAGCCCCTATCCATGGTCTTTGAACTGGCTGGAGGGCTTTAGCGATCCCGGGATCGCCCGTGAGCTGTACGGTAATGCCTTCCCGCTGGTGGACATCACCGTCATTCCTGACGACGACATTATGCAGCATCGCAGTATGGCGGCGCTGACGCTGATCCAGAAACATATTCGCCAGCGCGATATGGCGCAACTGCTGGATAAACTCGCCCATTTGTTGTTGCGGGATCACCTGAGCAGACAACAAATTACTGTGCTGGTAAAGTACATGGCGCAGGCAGGGGAAGCACAAGATATCCGGACACTATTGTATGGACTGGCGCAGCGTGTGCCACAGCATGGAGAAAAACTGATGACTTTTGCAGAAGAGCTAAAGCTAATAGGCCGCAAGGAAGGCTTACAACAGGGAATTCAGCAGGGGATTCAGGAAGGCCAGCGTGCCGCCCGACTGGAGATCGCCCGCCAGATGGTACTCAGAGGCCTCGAGACGCATGCCATCCTGGAGATGACCGGCCTGTCAAAAGACGAGTTGCAACAACTCCAGCACTGAAAGCGACCCACCCGGCGAAGCCGGATGGGTAAAACTTAGCGTGAAATAATCAGGTGTATGCCGAAGCCTGCAAACAGCGCGCCCGCAACCCCGTCAATCCACTTCGCCATCCGCTGGTAGCCACGGCGCATGGACGGGAGCGCAAACAGGCTCGCCACCACCGTAAACCACGCGAAGGTTTCCAGCGCAATGAGCACGAAAATGCCCCAGCGTTCAGCCGATCCGACGTTATCACCAACGAACAGTGAGAACACGGAACCAAAATAGATAATCGCTTTTGGATTAGCCAGGTTGGTCAGCAGCCCTTTCAGGAAACTGCGCCCGCTGGTCGCCAGTTCAATCTGCGGCTCTGATGCGCTGGGTTCGTCTTTTTTCAGCGCCCCACGCAGCATCTGGTAGCCCATCCAGCACAGATACAACCCGCCGCCGACCATAATGATATTGTGCAGCCAGGCCATTTTTTCGAGGATCAGATGCAGGCCGAGCAGCGCCACGCCCGCCCAGACCATCACGCCTGCGGTAATACCCAGCACACCCATCATCGCTTCTTTACGGGAACGGCTCACGGCCGTCTGGGAAACAAAGAAAAAGTCCGGGCCAGGGCTCATCAGCGCCACGATGTGCACCAGCGCCACGGTCAAAAATAACATCAGCATAAATAACTCGCGGGGGAATAATTCACAGGGTCACTATACTGGCACTTTTTTAGCGGCCTGACTACTCGTCATCACCATCGACATGCGAGCGGATGAGCGACATAAACTCTTTGCCGAAGCGCTCCAGTTTGCGCATCCCCACGCCGTTGACGCTGAGCATTTCACTGGCCGTAATCGGCATCTGCTCGGCCATTTCGATAAGCGTCGCATCGTTAAATACCACGTACGGCGGGATGTTTTCTTCATCGGCAATCGCTTTACGCAGCTTGCGCAGTTTGGCGAACAGCTTGCGGTCGTAATTGCCGCCAAACACCTTCGGATTGGCGCGCGCTTTGATTACCACCACGCGCGGTACCGCCAGTTGCAGCGGCACTTCAGCGCGCAAAAACGGACGCGCCGCTTCGGTGAGCTGTAAGGCAGAGTGCTGGGCGATATTTTGCGTCACCACACCCAGATGGATGAGCTGACGGATCACGCTGACCCAGTGCTCGGTGGTATGATCGCGCCCTTCGCCGTAGACTTTCAGTTTGTCATGACCGAAATCGCGGATACGCTGATTGTTCGATCCGCGCAGAACTTCCACCACGTAGCCCATCCCGAAGCGCTGGCCGACGCGGTAGATTGCCGAGAGCGCTTTTTGCGCGTCCATCAGCCCGTCATACTGACGCGGCGGATCGAGGCAAATATCGCAGTTGCCGCACGGCTCCTGTCGCCCCTCGCCGAAATAGTTCAGCAGCACCAGACGACGGCAGGTTTGCGCTTCGGCAAATGCGCCCATCGCGTTGAGCTTATGGCGTTCAATGTCCTGGAGCTGTCCGGGAGGTTTTTCTTCCAGGCATTTACGCAGCCATCCCATGTCTGCCGGATCGTAAAACAGCATCGCTTCCGCAGGCAGACCGTCACGTCCGGCGCGGCCCGTCTCCTGGTAGTAAGATTCGATGTTACGCGGGATATCAAAGTGCACCACAAAGCGTACGTTTGGCTTGTTGATGCCCATGCCGAACGCCACCGTCGCCACCACAATTTGCAGGTCGTCGCGCTGGAATTTTTCCTGAACGTCGGCACGCACGGCATGTTCCAGCCCGGCGTGGTAAGCACCCGCGCTGAAGCCCCGGCTTTGCAGACGCGCGGCGGTGTCTTCCACTTTCGAGCGGCTGTTGCAGTAAATGATGCCGGATTTGCCCTTCTGATCGTGCACGTAGCGCAGAAGCTGGTCGAGCGGCTTGAACTTCTCCATCAGCATGTAGCGGATGTTCGGGCGGTCAAAGCTGCTGATTTGAATCAGCGGATCGTGAAGGCCGAGCAGATGAACGATGTCATTACGGGTGGTGTCGTCTGCCGTAGCTGTCAGCGCTACGAACGGCACCGTCGGGAAGCGCGCGCGCAACTGGCCGAGCGCGGCATATTCCGGGCGGAAATCATGCCCCCACTGGGAAATACAGTGCGCTTCGTCGACAGCCACCAGGCGCGGGTTCCAGTGCGCCAGATGCTCAAGGAAATTGTCCAGCATCAGGCGCTCAGGAGCGATGTACAGCAGGCGGATCTGCCCGTTGCGACAGCCCGCCATGACCTCCTGCTGCTGCTCGCGGCTCTGCGTGGAGTTTAGACAGGCGGCGGCCACACCGTTCGCCATCAGCTGATCCACCTGGTCTTTCATCAGTGAGATCAGCGGCGAAACAACGATAGTCAGCCCATCGAGCATCAGCGCCGGAATTTGATAGCACAGGGATTTACCGCCGCCGGTTGGCATGACCACCAGGCAGTCGCGGCCTTCCAGCACAGTATTGATAATTTCCTGCTGGCCAGGGCGGAACTGGTGATAGCCAAAGGTTTCCTGCAAAACCTGTTTAGCCAGCAATTCCTGATTCATCACTTCCGCCTGCGTCACATTAACCCCATCCGCCTGAAATAAAACAGGCGCTATTTTCAGCGCCTGCGAGTAAAACTGCAATGCTTTAGAAGAGATCGTTGAGCATCACGCCGACACCAACACGTGTCTGGTTGTAGTTGTAATCGATCAGCGATTCACCGTAGCCGCTATAAACCTGAGTATAAAGACGGACATGGCGGGTAATCGGGTAGCTCAGGCCCACTTCAGCACCGCCGTAACCGGTGTTCCAGTTGTACTGACCTTTAGCACTGAGGATCGCCTCGCCAAGCTGATAACCCACTTTCAACTGGTAGTAACCCATATATTTGGTGATATCCGGGTTGTCATCGGTATCGCCCACCACATACCAGGGTTTCACTTCCACCAGCCAGTCGCCGCTTTGCGCCATCAGACGGGTGTAAACACGGTTCCAGCTACGGGAGGTGGGATCGGAACGGCCATTGGAGTCATGATTGAAGCCAAACTCCACATCGCGCAACGTCCAGCCTGCCAGTTCATAATCCGTGGCAAAGCCCAGGAACAACTGAGGCTCGTAGTTCGTTTCACGGAACGGCGATGACTCGCCGCTGTTAGAGAGCTGCCACCAGGATTTCTGCGTGTAAGACGCGCCCAGCACTGAATTCGGGCCAATAATGCCGCGCCAGAACGGGAAAGCCAGGCTGAGCTGGAATTTCACTTCGTCTTTACGGGAGTTTTTCGCCCAGTTGTAAGTTTCAATAGCTTCTTTATTGAGGTCGCTGGTCGCCGTGTAAATGGCGTAATTAGACTCATACGGATAGAGCGTGAACGGGTTGTCATGCTCCTGTAAGAGATTCGCAATGATACTGCCCCGTACCGCTGGCGCATCGTGCACTTTTTTAACTGTCGCTTCCTGCGCGAATGCTGTGAAAGGCAGTGCTATGGCTGCCAGAAACCAACCCAGAAACGTCCGCATCGGTCTTGTTCTCCTGAACAAATAATAGAGGTGAATAAATTCCAGGCGTCCATTCTACATATTTATTAATTAACTGCGCAGTTATCGTTTATTAAAGTGGAAATGAACAAAAGCGAAGCATAAAATCAACATCTCATTAACTAATGAACAAGGTCATTATGTCATCCGTTCTTACAGCCGATGCCGCATTACAGCTGGTCGGTGAGATTTTTGTTTATCACATGCCGTTTAACCGTGCGCTGGGGCTGGAGCTTGAGCGATACGAAAAAGAGTATGCCCAGCTTAGCTTTAACAACCAGCCGATGATGGTCGGCAACTGGGCACAAAGTATTTTGCACGGCGGCGTGATCGCCTCATCGCTGGACGTCGCCGCAGGACTGGTGTGCGTCGGCAGCACCCTGACCCGCCATGACACCATCACTGAAGAAGAGCTTCGCCAGCGCCTGTCGCGCATGGGCACCATCGATTTACGCGTTGATTATCTGCGTCCAGGCCGGGGAAACCGCTTCACGGCCAGCAGCACTTTACTGCGCGCCGGGAATAAAGTGGCCGTCGCCCGCGTCGAGTTACACAACGAGGAACAACTGCATATCGCCACTGCCACCGCGACGTATATGGTAGGTTGAGCGCGCAATATCGGGTAAAGTACATTTACTTTTTAGTAACAGGTTCTGGATGTACCAATGGATGCAAAGCAAACGCGGCATGGAGTATTGCTCGCCCTCGCCGCTTATTTTATCTGGGGGATCGCGCCCGCCTATTTCAAACTGATCGATTATGTTCCCGCCAATGAAATTCTGACTCACCGTATAATCTGGTCGTTCTTTTTCATGGTGGCACTGATTAGCGTCAGCCGTCAGTGGTCACAATTAAAAAAGCTGCTCAGTACACCAAAGAAGATTTTCCTGCTCGCCCTGTCGGCGGTGTTAATCGGCGGGAACTGGATGCTGTTTATCTGGGCGGTGAATAATCACCACATGCTCGAAGCGAGCCTCGGCTACTTTATCAACCCGCTGGTCAATATTCTGTTGGGGATGATTTTCCTCGGCGAGCGCTTCCGCCGGATGCAATGGCTGGCGGTGATCCTCGCGGGCTGCGGCGTGCTGGTCCAGCTATGGACGTTTGGTTCGCTGCCGGTTATCGCCCTGGCGCTGGCCTTTAGCTTCGCCTTCTACGGGCTGATTCGTAAGAAAATCGCCGTTGATGCACAAACCGGCATGCTGATTGAAACGCTGTGGCTGCTCCCGGTCGCCGCCATCTGGCTGTTTGGCCTTGCCGATACCGCCACCAGTCACCTGGGGCAGAATCCGTGGTCGCTTAATCTGTTGCTGATGGCAGCAGGCGTGGTAACCACAATCCCATTGCTGTGCTTTACCGGTGCGGCAACGCGTTTACGCCTCTCCACGCTGGGCTTTTTCCAGTACATCGGGCCCACGCTGATGTTCCTGCTGGCAGTGGTCTTTTATGGCGAAGTGCCGGGCGCGGACAAAATGGTGACCTTTGCGTTTATCTGGGTGGCGCTGGCGGTTTTTGTGATGGATGCGATTTATACGCAGCGCAGGACGCGCAGGGGGTTGTGAGTTTTCCCCCTCACCCCGGCCCTCTCCCCATGGGAGAGGGAGAAAAGCGGGGCTGTGAGTTTTCCCCTCTCCCCAGGGTAGAGGGAGAAAGGCGGGCTGTTCCCTCTCCCTCAGGGAGAGGGTTAGGGTGAGGGTGGTTTTACATCAAAGCCAGTTACGACGCTTAAAGTACAGATACGGTGCCAGACCGGCGAGCATCATCAGGATAATCGCGCCAGGGTACCCAAAGCTCCATTTCAACTCCGGCATAAACTCAAAGTTCATCCCGTAGCTTGAGGCCACCAGCGTCGGCGGCAGGAACACGACGGATACCACCGAGAAGATTTTGATAATCCGGTTCTGTTCGATATTGATAAAGCCCATCGCCGCCTGCATCAGGAAGTTCACCTTCTGAAACAGCGATTCGTTGTGCGGCAGCAGGGATTCGATATCGCGCAGGATCTCACGCGCCTGCTCAAGCTGACCGCCCGGTAAACGCGCTTTGCGTACCAGAAAGTTCAGCGCGCGCTGGGTATCCATCAGACACAGACGCACTTTCCAGCCCACGTCTTCCAGCTCCGCCAGCGTTGAGAGCGCTTCGTCATATTCGTCGCCCTGATGCCCTTCCATGATCACGCGGCTCAGCTTTTCCAGATCGCTGTAAATGTTTTCGATTTCGTCCGCAAGCTGTTCGATTTTGGTTTCGAACAGATCCAGCAGCAGTTCATAGGCGTTGCCGTCAATCATCGCCTGGCTGCGGGCGCGCATACGGTAAAGACGGAAAGCGGGTAATTCGCGCTCGCGCAGGGTGAACAGGCGGCCATCACGGATGGTAAACGCCACGGTGGAGTTACCAGCGTGATCTTCCGCATCCTCAAAAAAGAAGAAGGAGTGGATATGCAGGCCATCTTCATCTTCAAAGAAACGCGCGGAGGCTTCGATATCTTCCAGTTCCGGGCGCGTGGCCAGGCTTTGACCCAGTTCTGACTGTACGCGGTGTCGCTCATCGTCATCCGGCTCGACCAGATCCACCCATACGGCGTCAATAAGGGGTTGTGACTCTTCTGCTTCCAGACGAGACAGGCGATTATTTTCCAGTTGAAATGCGCTCAGCATGACCGGGACTCCCAATGCAAAAATTATCGGACAGTTCGGTGGGCACACAGAAACAAATTGGGTTTCAGACCATTAAACAGCCTGACTCAGAGCGACGGGAAAAAGAGGTCGCTGACAACCACTAAGGCCATCAGCACAAGAGGATAGCCTTAGGAGTTGTTCCTGGATGACAGGGAATTGAGCCAGTATCTACTGGGTGTGTCCAAGGCGAATGTCCTCTTAGCGTAATCGTGCGCGCATGTTACGCCAGCAAAAAAATGGCGTCAACACGCAACGGAACGCTGAAGAACATTAATTAACCTTACCGGTATAAGGCTAGCAGAGTATTACAAAATAATGATATTTTTCTGAAAGTTACACAGTTTCCAGCTTCGCATAGGCGGCTACCAGCCATTTGATCCCCTGCCCGGCAAAGGCAACCTGTAAGCGACTGTGCTCGCCGCTGCCTTCCAGATTGACGATAGTACCCTCGCCAAATTTGGCATGGCGCACCCGCTGGCCGAGCTTATAACCGGAGTCATTCTGCGTAACTGGCGTACCCAGTTGCTTGTGGCTGACCGGGCGACTGATGCTGGCGCGCAGACGCACTTCTTCCACGCAGTTTTCCGGCAGTTCGCCAATAAAGCGGGACGGACGGTGATACACCTCTTTACCGTACAGACGGCGGGTTTCGGCATAGGTCAGCGTCAGTTTCTGCATCGCGCGCGTAACGCCCACGTAGGCCAGGCGGCGCTCTTCTTCCAGACGCCCGCCCTCATCCAGCGACATCTGACTTGGGAACATGCCTTCTTCCATGCCCACAATAAACACCTGCGGGAACTCCAGACCCTTCGCGGAGTGCAGCGTCATCAGTTGCACCGCATCCTGCCAGGTGTCGGCCTGCCCCTCGCCCGCCTCCAGCGCCGCGTGGGACAAAAACGCCTGCAACGGCATCAGATCTTCTTCTTCGTCGTTGTAACTGAACTGGCGCGTTGCGGTGACCAGTTCCTCTAAGTTCTCAATACGCGCCTGGCCCTTCTCGCCTTTTTCCTGCTCGTACATGATGAACAGGCCGGAATCTTTGATCACCCGGTCAGCCTGCACGTGCAGCGGCATGTCGGATGTTTCCTGCGCCAGAGCGTCAATAAGCTCCATAAAACGTTGCAGCGCGCTGGCGGCACGTCCGGCGAGCGCTTTTTCCTGCAAGAGTTCACGGCACGCCTGCCATAGCGTGAGCTGGCGATCGCGTGACGCCTGACGCACCACGTCGAGGGTACGGTCGCCAATGCCGCGCGTCGGCGTGTTCACCACGCGCTCAAAAGCGGCATCATCGTTGCGGTTGGCAATCAGGCGCAAATAGGAGAGTGCGTCTTTGATTTCCTGACGTTCGAAGAAGCGCATCCCGCCATAAATGCGGTACGGCATGCTGACCTGCAACAGCGCTTCTTCCAGCACGCGCGACTGGGCGTTGCTGCGGTACAAAATGGCGCACTGCTCAAGCGCACCGCCGTTGTCCTGCCAGGTTTTGATGCGGTTCACCACGAAGCGGGCTTCGTCGAGTTCATTGAACGCGCAGTAAAGTGAAATGGGTTCGCCATCGGTGCCGTCGGTCCACAGTTTTTTACCCAGGCGGCCATTGTTGTTTTCAATCAGGGCGTTGGCCGCGCTCAGAATATTGCTGGTGGAGCGGTAGTTCTGCTCAAGGCGAATGGTGTCGGCACCGGGGAAATCGTTCAGGAAGCGCTGAATGTTTTCCACCTGCGCGCCGCGCCAGCCGTAGATCGACTGGTCATCGTCACCGACGATCATCACTTTGCCGCTGTCACCCGCCAGCAGGCGGATCCACGCGTACTGAATGTTGTTGGTATCCTGGAATTCATCCACCAGGATATTGGTAAAGCGTTCACGATAGTGGTTAAGAATGTGCGGCTTGTTGAGCCACAGCTCGTGCGCGCGCAGCAGCAGTTCGGCGAAATCCACCAGCCCCGCGCGATCGCAGGCTTCCTGATAGGCCTGATAGACCTTCTGCCACGTCTGCTCCACCGGGTTGCCAAAACTTTGAATGTGATGTGGGCGAATGCCTTCGTCTTTCTGACCGTTGATGTACCACATCGCCTGACGCGGCGGCCACTGCTTCTCATCGAGATTCATAGCTTTAATCAGGCGGCGTAACAGACGAAGCTGATCTTCGCTGTCGAGGATCTGGAAATCCTGCGGCAGATTAGCGTCCATGTGGTGCGCACGCAGCAGGCGGTGCGCCAGTCCGTGAAACGTCCCTACCCACATCCCGCCCTGACTGGTGCCCATCAACTGGCCGATACGGTGACGCATCTCCGCCGCCGCTTTGTTGGTAAAGGTCACCGCCATGATGGAGTACGGCGAGCAATTCTCTACCGTCAGTAGCCAGGCGATGCGGTGCACCAGCACGCGCGTCTTACCACTGCCCGCTCCGGCCAGCACCAGCATATTGCTGCGCGTGGCGGCGACGGCGTCACGCTGTTTGTCATTAAGGCTGTCGAGCAGGTAAGAAACGTCCATTGGCACCGCCGGATAAAGATCGAAGAGTGTAACGCCCGGCAAGCGGGCTTACAGGAACACTGTTAATTTATACAGATTAGCTGGTGATTATATCAGCGAGGTCAGAGATGCCAACTGCGAAATTTCAATGTGCGGTAATAAACGGCTGTCGCGCGTGGTCATCAGATCCGCCCCTTCCGGTTTGATCCAGCAGGCCTGCATACCGCTGCGGATTGCGCCCGCGACATCGGTGGTGAGGTCATCGCCTACGTGGAGGATCTCGCCTAACGGCAGATTGAGTTTTTCCGCCGCCAGATGATACATGTCGCTGAACGGCTTTGAGCGTCCGTCCGGGCCTGCGCGCAGCACGAATTTGAAATAATCGCCGAGGCCAAACAACTCCGGCTGGGCATTGCCATTGGTGATCGCCACCAGCGGCCATTTTTCGGCCAGTTTGACCAGCGCGTCGTGTGTGGTCTGCGGCACGTCAATGCGGCTACGCCACTCGGCAAAATGCGCCATCGCCGCATTCGCGCCCGATGCCGCCTCTTCCGCGCTTAACCCCGCGTTGAGCATCGCCTGCTCGACGGCGCGATGCCGCCAGACCGTCACATCGTGGTAGATGTCCGGCTCCGTTTCACGCAGGGCCTGGCGCAATTGCTGAAGGTCGCTGTTTTGCAGCGCGTTCAGCGCCGGATGGTAATTTTGCACGAAGGTCAGTGATTCCTGCTCGGTACGCAGAATCACCTGACGGTTATCATACAGCGTGTCGTCGAGATCGAACGTCAGGGCTGAGATGTGGCCCAATGGGCGGTAAAAACGCATTATTTCCCCCGTTTGGCGCGTGGGTGCGCCGCATCGTACACTGAGGCAAGATGTTGAAAATCAAGATGAGTATAGATCTGGGTTGTCGACAGATTGGCGTGGCCGAGCAGTTCCTGGACGCCGCGCAAATCCCCGCTGGATTCGAGCATATGGGTGGCGAATGAATGGCGCAGTTTATGCGGGTGGACGTGGCTGTTGAGCCCCTGCTTAATGCCCCATTCGGCAAAGCGTTTCTGCACGTTGCGCGCGGAGATACGCTTGCCGAGTTTGGATAGAAACAGGGCGTCGTCATCCGTACCAAATAAGCCACGTAAATCCAGCCAGTGCTCAATCCACACCACTGCGTTACGGCCAACTGGCAAACGGCGCTCTTTGCTGCCTTTGCCCATCACCCACACTTCGCCGGATTCTAAATCCAGATGTTTGATATCCAGATTCACCAGCTCCGATAAACGCAGGCCCGCGCCGTACATCACTTCCAGCATCGCGCGATCGCGCACCGCCAGCGGATCGTTAAGATCGATATCCAGCAGGCGGTTGACGTCATCAACTTCGATGTTTTTTGGCAGATGGCGCGGCGCTTTCGGCGCGGAGATGCCTTTTGCCGGATTCGCCGCAAGCTCGCCCTGCGAAACCAGCCAGTCGAAAAAGCTGCGCAACGCGGAGAGACGCAGGGCCAGGCTTGCCGCACCGAGACCCTGGCGACGGCTGCGCACGGCGAACGTGCGCACCATTGCCGCATCGCACTGCGACCAGTTCTTAAGACCTGATTCACCGGCAATCACCATAATGGCGTCGAGCTGGCGCTGATAATTAAGCAGGGTTATCGGGCTGAGCTGGCGCTCAACGCCGAGGTAGCGCAGGAAACGGTCGGCGGACTCACGCAGTGCGGCGTCGCTCATACGCGCTCAATCCAGCGCTCCAGCAACTCCGGCATCATCAGCGCGATCTCCTGGAGCAGATGGGTGCCCTGATCCTGCTGATAGTGATGCACGTCGCGGCTGCTAAACAGGATCACACCCAGGTCACCGTCGCGGCCCATCATCGACATCGCCACGGACCCCACCGCCTTCGCCTCTGGCAGGACAACCAGCAGTTCCGGACCGTTGAGCGGGCCAAGATAGTGGTTTTCCTGGCCGAGGCGCTGGATGCGCAACGGTTCGAACGCCTGGCGACTCAGCGCCAGATGGGTGAAGCCAGAAGGTGCGCCAATGCGCCAGCGATCGGGGAATAAACGGATGCTCGCGCCCGCCAGCCCCATCTCCCGCGCCCAGCGGTTAAAGCGCGTGAGCAGATCGTCAAGACTGGTTGCCAGCGCCAGGCGGCTCTGCAAGCGCAGCAAACGATAGAACAACGCTTCGTTACTGCTGGCCTGCTCCATCAACAGCGTCATGTTCTCTTCGAGCACATTGATGTGATGGCGCGCGCGTACCATGTGCCACTCGACCAGCGACACGGCACCCTGCACCGGATGGGGCACCTGCATCTGTTCGACTGAACGGGCATTACGTATAAAAAACCCAGGATTACGCAGCAGATACTCCACCACTTCACGATCGGTGAGCGTGGCAGGAGCCTCCTGCTGTTCTTCCTCAATTTGCTTCATAGATGAATAAATCCGTCATAGACGTGTGTTGCCGGGCCAGTCATGTATAACGGAGAACCCGGTCCCTTCCAGGCGATATCAAGGCGACCGCCAGGTAAATCCACGCGAACCTCTTCCGCCAGCAATCCCTGTTGGATACCGACTGCGACCGCTGCACAAGCGCCGCTCCCGCAGGCCTGCGTTTCACCCGCGCCGCGTTCAAAGACGCGCAGGCGGATCTGTTCACGTTTGAGTACTTGCATAAAACCGATGTTGGCCCGCTCCGGGAAGCGCTCATGGCTTTCCATCACCGGACCCAGCGTTTCTACGGGCGCGGTATCCACATCATCAACCTGAATGACGCAATGTGGATTGCCCATGGAAACGACGCCGCAGAGAATAGTTTGTTCAGCGGCGCGCATAATATAAGTCTTTTCTGCTTTATTGGCGCGGAACGGCACGGCACCGGGTTCAAAGTTTGGCTCGCCCATATTGACCCGCACCAGCTCGTCTTCCGTTACGCTTAATACCATACGTCCGTTGGCCGTGCTGACGCGAATGTCGCGTTTATTGGTCAAACCTTTCAGACGCACAAAGCGGGCAAAACAGCGCGCACCGTTGCCGCACTGCGACACTTCGCTGCCGTCGGCGTTGAAAATGCGGTAATGAAAGTCGAGATCGGGATCGTAAGGCGGTTCGACGATCAACAGTTGATCGAATCCCACACCCAGATGCCGGTCTGCCAGGCGGCGGATCAGCTCTGGTGAGAAAAAGACGTTCTGCGTTACCGCGTCGACGACCATAAAATCGTTGCCAAGGCCATGCATTTTAGAGAACTGCATCATCTACTCCATTTACGCGGATACAGAACGTGAGTCTTAATAATTCACTTGCGTCGGGCCATTGTCGATGCCGCGATCGTTACGTTCAGGCGACAGGTCCTGCTCGAGACTTTCAACTTTTTTCGTCGGCGGCGGTGCAGATTTGTCGGCTGGCGGGAAGTAGAGAGGTCCTTTCAGACCGCAGCCCGCAAGGCTGAATAATGCCGTTAAAACACAAAGCGCGCGGAACACATTCTTCATTATGGTTTGCCTGTAAGTTCATGCTTTCTGTTTTCTATCATCGCAGGAGAAGGCACAAAAGCAAGAGTTAGCGCACTTCCTGCATTGGGATTTGTTTCGCGTTATACTCGCGGCATCACGAAAAAAAGGAAAAAAAATGAACGACTCAGAATTTCATCGCCTTGCCGATAACCTGTGGCAAACCATTGAAGAGCGCCTGGACGACCATGACGGCGACAGCGATATCGACTGCGAAATCAACGGCGGCGTACTGACGCTCACCTTTGAAAACGGCAGCAAAATCATCGTCAATCGCCAGGAACCGCTGCATCAGGTCTGGCTGGCGACCAAACAGGGCGGCTACCATTTCGATCTGAAAGATGAGGAATGGATTTGCGATCGCAGCGGTGAAAACTTCTGGGATGTGCTGGAAAACGCGGCCACGCAGCAAGCGGGCGAAAACGTCAGTTTTCGTTGATCATAAGCCCGGTGATGTGCGAACCGGGCTTATGAAAAATATTGCTGCAACAGCGGCGTGTCGTCGTCCTGATTCGCCGGGACGATGGGGCTGATGGTCTGATTACGGAACGGGATCACCTGGGCACGCCCGTCCGTTTTCACAATCTGGTAGAACTGCGGCAGGTTGAAGTTGATAAAACTTGAGCCGTAGGTAAAGCGGTCATGCGAAGAGGAGTAGAAGCGGCTGACGTCGCGCACCAGTTCCTCGGTGCTGCCTTCGCAATGGTGGTAAACCTCTGCGCGGTTGCTCTCATCCAGGATGTAAATATTAAAGCCCTGCTCTTCGCCCGACTCTTCAAAGAAGAACTGAATAATCCCTTCACTGGCAAAACCGTCAACGACCGGCGGCAGTTTGACGTGATTGGTTTCAACCTGCACCGACAGGCCATGCAGCTTGTTATGAGAAATTGCGCCATAAAACTCAATGGCATTTTCCAGTTTCTGTACCGAGACGTTAAGACGCTCGAAGAACAGCCCCCAGGTTTGCCCGGCCACGCGCAGCGCTTTGAAACGCCCGGTTTCCTGACGCGTACTGGAAAGGCGTAACTCAATACATTCAGAAACAAGCTGCTGCACGCGCGTGCGGATAAGACCACGTAAATGCTGGCTGTAGCAGAAGACTTCTACGCTGTCCGGCGGCGCAGCATCCTGATGCATTTTGCCGAGGATAGTTTTCAGCGCTTCGATCATCGCCTGCTCGCCGTTGAAATGCAGGGTACGCACTTCATTCCACGAGTTGCGGTAAAGCAGATCGACGCTACCAATCAGGCAATTTTGCTGCTCGCCGAAGCTAAAGACATCCAGCTTGCGGAAATCAAAATGTACCACCTGATTGCGAAACGCCGCCGTCGGGTCGTACTCAAGGTTGACGATAATCGCCAGATGACGAATTTCACACGGGCTGTAGAGCGCTTTTGGCGACGGTGCCGGCAGGCGCAGCGGGAAGTGGTGCGAAACGTCCGCGACCATCTCCTGAAGTTTAGCCAGATCGACAATGCCGTTGCCCTTAATAAACAGGCGAGTGCGGGAGGTCAGCAGGCCATTAAACCAGGCCCATGCCACCAGCTTATTAAGGTAACGGTTATATTCCAGCGGTTGATGGCTGATGATCGCGTCCATGTTTGGCGCGCGGTTGTAAAGATACCAGCCCGCACGATTTGCCCGGCCCGGCGGCACATGGATAAACGTCAGATTCGGCTCCGAGAGATCGGGCGAAATCTGCGGGTTCACCAGCGTCACTTTACCCGGCAGCGCTTCAAACGCGGCGTACAGTTTACGCGTCAACACGCCGATATCCTGCGGGCTGGCGGAAACGCTCAGATTATTGCGGCGGGCAAAGCGGATCAGGTTGCGATAGCTTTGCATCATCGCATCCAGCAGTTCGTTATGCGCCTCGCGCACCTGGCCAATCTTCCAGTTAGCGCGGTTATCGAGCATGGCAAGACGTTCATCGTCCCAGCCCCACTCTTTTACCAGGGAACTCACCACTTCACGACGCCAGCCCACGCAGGCGCGCTCGCGGCTCAGCTTTTCGCAGACTTTTAAATAGAAGCAGCGGCGCACGAGATCGAGGCGGGTAAAATCTTCGATGGCGGTCAGGTATGCGGTGACGCGCTCAAGCATCATGCAGTAGTGATCGAGGCCAAACGAGACGATTTCGCCATCATGCAGGCGCTGTTTGATATCTTTTGCCAGCAGGCGGGTGTTTGGGTATTCCCAGGAATAGGCTTCAAGCAGCAGCGTTTTCAGCACTGCTTTATAAGGGGAATCAATGCTTTTATAGAGCTGCCACAGGCTCGCGCCGAAGTACTCTTCCGCAGAGAGGGAGCTTAAGCCGCCCAAATCCAGCCACTCGTTAGGGGTCAGCACGCCCTGCGCGTAGAGCGACATCACGTAATCGTCGTAATGGGCTTCTTCGTCGCCCGGCACCATATTCCACAGAATACGCTTCCCGGCGAGACGCACTGCCGTGCGATAGAATTCGTCGAGTAATAAAATGTGCTGGGTGGAACCGCAGTCTTCACCGCCCAGGCTGCCGCTTTCATTATGGCGGAAACGGTTTTCGTCGATCAGGAAGAAGCTGACTTCAACGCCAAGGGAGGCGGCCCAGCTTTCAAGCAGGCTACATTTGCGCTGCAAAAGCTGGCGCTCTTCATTATCAAGCCAGGACTGGTGGCAGACCCAGATGTCCAGATCGGAAGAACAGCTTTGCCCGACCGATGAGGTACTACCCATGGAGTAAACGCCGGTAATCGGCAGTTCACCCTGCGGTGAGTCCTGCGGCGGCAAACCGCGGTTCATTTCCAGTTCGTTGAGGTAATGGCGTTGTGTTTCATCAGGCGTGTAGAGGCAGATGCCTCGTGGAACGTTACCATCAAGGTAACCCGGCATCAGCGGATGGTGATAATGCAACAATGTCGGCAGCAGACTGTAAACCTGCTGGAAAGCAGGGCCCATAGCAGCCAGTGCGCGATCGACACGCAGTTGGTTTATGGCATCCAGTCTCTGTTTCAGAGTCTCAATATAGAGGTACAAGACGTATCGCC
>Ga0302349_1001137_pt1 | contig 22860 bp, 19 predicted proteins | sample PhyAR1_FD_202176 | JGI IMG/M metagenome (GOLD analysis project Ga0302349, IMG submission 202176) | Leaf surface microbial communities from alfalfa plants in UC Gill Tract Community Farm, Albany, California, United States - DLSL A.R1... | ecosystem: Host-associated > Plants > Phyllosphere >...
CGCTTTGGACGCGGTGACATGACGAAAGCCCGACCGAATGGTCGGGCTTTCGAATGGCGGTGCCTAGGGGATTTGAACCCCTGATGCAAGTTACCCCGCATACACGGATTCCAGCCGTGCTCCTTAGGCCGCTCGGACAAGGCACCGTGGAATAGTCTACGACATCGTTGCCCGTGCCCTCGACCGCGCGCAGCCCGGGCGTGGCACCTACCCCGCCCGGAACAGGTGAACCGTTCCGTCCTCCTCCACCGTCGCGACGGCACCGCCGCGAGCGTCGACGAAGGATCCCGGGAGGGTTTCCGTCCGCGCCTGGCCCGTGCGGTCGACCGCCAGGACCCCCTCGCCCTGGATCCAGATGTACTCCCCGTCGATCGCCTCGGCGATCCCGGCGCCGTCACCCGACTCGCCGGGAAGCGCGGCGTTCCCGTCGTAGCTGACGGTCTCCCCCGTGGCATCGACCCAGGCGACGAACTCGTCGCTCACGACCGGATCGACCGGGAAGCGCCCCATCGCGACGACCTCGCCCGTGGCGACGTCGATGATGTCGGCCTCCGGATCCATCGCGGCCGCGTAGCCGGCGCTCGCCTCCCGCGGAATCCAGGTGCCGGATCCGCCCCGCCACCTCTCGCCGCCTGTCGCCGCGTCGAACGCGACGAGCGCGCCGTCCTGCTCCCCGAGAATCGCATCGCCCGCGATGCTGACCAGGTGCGCGTCGCGGGTCGCCCAGCGCACCTCGCCGCTCGCCGCGTCGGCAACGAGGGCGACGGTCGTGTCACCGCCCGCGTCCAATTGCGCGTCGACCTCCACGATCACGCTGTCGGCATTCGCGTCCGCGACGACCGCGTGCAGGCTGATCCCGGAGACGTCATCGCCGAGGTGTTCGGTGAGGTCGCTCGTCCACATCACGGCGCCGTCGGCCGGATTGAGCATCGCGATTCCGACGCGATACGGGTCGTCCATGCACCTCGTGCCGCCGCCGCAGAGGTTTCCGAAGATCGGCACGACGTACCCCTGCGCCTCGCCCCGCTGCACGGCGCCACCGGCGAACTCCAGCAACCCGCGACCGAACCCGTGGTCGAGCACGAGCTGGTACGACTCGTAGGTCGTGATGTCCCACGCGAGCTCGCCGGATCCCGTGTCCCACGCGTCGACGCCGATGATGTTCTCGGGCCCCGGCCGGGTCGCGAGAAGCCGGCCGCCGGCGAGGCCGACGACCTCGGACCGATCCGCCTCCGCGTAGCTCGGTGCTCCGGCGAGCTCCACGGGAGACAGCGCGAGGTCCGGCGCAGGCTCGCCCGCGTACGTCGTCGGCGTCTCGGGCGCAGGCGTCGGGGCGTCCGGCTGCGGGGAGGCGAGGGCGTCGCATCCAGACGCGAGCATGACGGCCGCCGCTATTGCGGCGACGGCATACATTCGCACAGGCTTCTGCTTCAGCACGCCCTCACCGTATCGAACCTTCGTAAGACGGATGCGTCGGTAGGCTGTATCGGACGGCACCAGAGAAGGAGCAGCTGTGGAGAAACGGATCCTCGGACGGACGGGACGCGAGGTCTCGGTCATCGGCCTCGGAACGTGGCAATTGGGTGCCGACTGGGGTCAGCTCAACGAGCTGCAGGCGCTCGATATTCTCGATGCGGCGGCGGAGTCGGGCGTCACGTTCTTCGACACGGCGGATGTGTACGGCGACGGCCGCAGCGAACAGCGCATCGCGTCCTGGCGGCGCGTCAACCCCTCCTGGCGCGGCACCGTCGCGACGAAGATGATCCGCCGCGCGCCCGCACCCACGTTGCGATACGCCTCCTACGAGGCCTTCCGCGAGTGGACCGACCGCTCGCGCCGCAACCTCGACGTCGACACCCTCGACCTCGTGCAGCTGCACTGCCCCACCGATGACGTATACGCCGCCGATTTCGTGTTCGATGCGCTCGATGCCCTGGTCGACGCGGGATCGATCGCGGCGTACGGCGTGAGCGTCGAGACGTGCGCACAGGCGCTCTCGGCGATCGCGCGCCCGAACGTCGCGAGTGTTCAGATCATCCTCAACGCGTTCCGGCAGAAGCCGCTCGACGAGGTCCTGCCGGCCGCGCGCGAGGCCGGAGTCGGCATCATCGCCCGCGTGCCGCTCGCGAGCGGTCTCCTGTCGGGCCGGTACACCAAACAGACCACCTTCGCGCCCGATGACCACCGCAGCTACAACCGCCACGGGGAGTCGTTCGACGTGGGCGAGACCTTCGCCGGCGTCGACTTCGAGACCGGCGTCGAGGCCGCCGACGAGTTCGCGCTGCTCGCGAGCCGCATCGGCGCGAATCCCGCGCAGGCGGCGCTGGCATGGATCGCCGCCCAGCCGGGCGTGACGACCGTGATCCCTGGCGCCCGCACGCCCGAGCAGGCCCGCGGGAACGCGCGGGCCGCCGACCTGCGCACGCTCCCATCGTCCTTCCTCGAGGGCGTGACGGCGCTGTACGACGAGCGGATCCGCCCACAGGTCCACGATCGCTGGTGATCCCCAGCCTCGTCCCGTCCCCCCTCCCGTTCATATGACACTTATTCCCGGTTGCGGGCGCGAGGACTCACGAAAAGTGTCATATGAACGGGTGTGGCCCCGAGGATGTTTCTTCCTCGGGGCCACACTTTCGTGCGCTACTCGGCAGCCGATTCAGGGGTCGGGGCGGGTTCGGGCGCCGGCTCCTGCACAGGGGTCTGCTGCTGGCCCTGTGCGATGCCGTGGCCGATGGCCTGGCCCTGGAGCATCGCGGTGAGGTCGATGCCCGTCGCCTCGCGCACCGTGTCGAACATGGCGCGCATGCCCATGGCGGCCTCGCCGGCCATGTGGGTCGTCGCGCCGCCGCCCTCGCCGGATCCCGACAGGACGGTGACGTTGCCGACGTTGGCGTAGCCCTTGGCAAACTCGGTCATCATCGGCACGAGAACGTCGAGCGAGCGCTGCGCGAGCACCGCGTCCTGGTTCTTCTTGAGTGCCTCGGCCTCTGCCTCGATCGCCGAGGCGCGGGCCTCACCGGCGAGCCGGATCGCGTCGGCCTCGGCCTGCGCCTGGGCGCGCTTGGCGTCGGCTTCGGCCTGCGCCTGGACGCGAATGGCCTCGGCCTCGCGCTCGGCCTTCTGGGCATCGGCTTCCGCGGCCTTGATGCGCGCATAGGCATCCGCGTCGGCGCGCTGCTGCTGTTGATAGAGGCTGATGTCAGCCTCGCGGCGCTGCACGTCGGCGGCCGCCTCCGCGTCCTTGATCGCCGAGTAGGCGCGGGCGTCGGCCTTCTTCTGCTCGTCGTACGCCGCGGCGTCCGCCACGCGCTTGACGTCGGCGTCGAGCTGGGCCTGCTTGTTCTCGGCCTGCTGCATCAGAACGCCCTGCTCCGCGCGGGCTCGCGCGAGCGCCTCGGCCTGTTCCGCCTCGGCGCGGGCCTCGCCGACGTCGGCCGCGGCCGCGGCCTGGTTCTTGTCGTAGGCGGTCTGCTCGATGAGCGTCTCTTCGCTCGTCGCGATCTCGCGCGCCTTGATCTGACGGTTCGCGTCGATGCGCGCGATCTCGGCCTGCCGCTTCACCTTCGAGACTTCCTCGGCGCCGAGTGCGTCGATGTAGCCGTTCTCATCGGTGATGCCCTGGATCTGGAAGCTGTCGAGCACGAGGCCCTGCTCCTCGAGATCGCTCTTGATCAGCGTCGCGATCTGGTCGCTGAGCTCCTGCCGGTCGCGCATCAGCTGTTCGACCGTCAGCGTCGCGACGACGCCGCGGAGGGCGCCCTCGAGCTGCTCCGTCGTGAACACCTCGATGGCCTTGTCCTGCGAGACGAATCGCTCGGCGGCGCGCGCGATGGCCTCCGTCTCCGATCCGACCTTCACGAGCGCAACGCCCGTGACGTCGACCGTGACACCCTGGATCGACTGGGCCGTGGGCTGGACCATGATCTGGCGTGCGCGCAGCGACAGCGTCTCCGCGCGCTGCGTGATCGGGTTCACGATCGCGCCGCCGCCGCGGATCACGGTCAGCGCCGAGGCGGGCCCGGTGCCTCCCTTTTTCGCTTTGCGTCCGACGATCACGAGTGCCTCGTCCGCGCGAGCGACCTTGTACCACGCGCGCATGAGCAGCGTGATGATCAGGCCGACGATCGCGAGGATGACGAGCAGGATGATGACGGCGATGACGATTCCGCCCACCCCGATGGCTGTGAAAAAGCCCACGGTTCTCCCCTTCAATTTGGCCGACGCGGGCTCAGAACCAAGCGCGCGCCGATGGCTGTCGTCTCAGCCTATTAAAAGCTTGCGTTCGGCGCACTCGCAGAACCCGTGACCGGGAGGCCCTCAGCTGCGGATCCATAGACTGAGAGGCATGTCTTCTGCCACCGGATCCGCGGGCGTCGGACCGCGCGTGACCGTCCTCGACGTGCTGCGACTTCTGAGCGAGCTGCTCGCTTTCGGTTCGCTGTGCGCGTGGGGCTTCCTCGCCTGGCCGCTGCCGTGGAGCGTCGTGTGGGGCCTCGGCGCGCCGATCGTGGCCATCCTGGTCTGGGCGCTGTTCCTCTCGCCGAAGGCCGTCTTCGCCCTCCCCCGCGCCGTGCGCACCCTGATCGAACTGCTCGTCTTCGTCAGCGCGACGCTCGCGCTCTGGGCCCTGGGCCTGCCGTGGGCCGGCCTCGCGGTCGGCGCGTTCTGCGTCGTCGTCGGGGTCTTCGTCCTGCGTCGCGAGCTGCGCTGACGCGCGACGCCCGGAGTCAGATCCCCTGCCACTCCGGCTTGTTGTCGTACGACTCGCGGTAGTAGTCGGCGAACTTCAGCCGTGATGCGGCGGCCTCGTCGACGACGACCGTCACGTGCGGGTGTAGCTGGATCGCCGATCCCGGAATCGACGCCGTGAGCGGCCCCTCCACGGCCTCGGCAACGGCCTCGGCCTTGCCCTCGCCGAAGGCGAGTAGCACGAGGTGTCCCGCTTCCAGGATGGTTCCGAGGCCCTGCGTCAGGCAGTGCCGCGGAACCTCATCGACCGAGTCGAAGAAGCGCGCGTTGTCGGCTCGCGTCTGCGCCGTGAGGGTCTTCACCCGCGTGCGGGACGCGAAGGACGAACCCGGCTCGTTGAACCCGATGTGCCCGTCGGTGCCGATCCCGAGGATCTGGACGTCGATCCCGCCGGCCGCGCGAATGGCGGCCTCGTAGCGATCCCCGGCGCCCGCCAGGTCCTCGTCGTGCGCGGGCGGGGTCTGGATCAGGCTCGGGTCGAGCCCGAGCGGCTCGACGACCTCGCGCGTGATCACCGAGGCGTACGACTCGGGATGATCGGCGTCGATGCCGACGTACTCGTCGAGGGCGAATCCGCGCACGCGCGAGACATCGACGCCCGCGAGCCTGTCGCGCAGGGCCTCGTACACGGGCAGCGGCGTGGATCCGGTCGCGAGGCCGAGCACGGCGTCGGGCCGGGTGCGGATCAGCTCTGCGATCGCGTCGGCGACCAGCGCTCCGGCGGCGGCGCGATCGGGGACGATAACGACCTCGGCCATGGGATCCTCCTGATGTCGGGGAGATGAACGGATGACTCGATCCTTGCAGACCCACACCCTCAGGCGATCGTAAACACTTCGTGACCCTGACAACAGCTGTCGACCGGGAGACAGCCTTACCATGGTCACAAGGAGCGCGGATTGTGGCGCTCGCATGTTGGGGGAGATCTCGATGACCGACCTGGCGACGGAAAAGACGCAGGAGCACAGCGACACCACGGCGGCACAGCCCACGGCGGCACAGCCCGAGGTGCGCTGGGTCGAGCCTGCGCCGAAGAAGCGCGGCAAGAAGAAGCTGTGGTTCGGCGTGGGGATCCCCGTGGCGCTCATCGCGTGCGGTGCGGTCGCGGTCGGGACGATCTTCACTGCCCCGGGCGTGACGGTGCTCGGCGCCGACGTCGGACTGACGACCGTAGACGGCGCGCAGGAGGCGATCGCCGCCGCCATCGCGGACGCGACCGTGACCATCAGCGTCGACGGAACGCAGGAGACCCTCACGGGAACACAGCTCGGCCTGTCGGTCGACGCCGCCAAGACGGCCCGCGACATCAAGAACGCCTATCCCCTGTGGAACATCGGCAACTGGAGCCCCGGCTCGGTCGATGCGGAGCTCGCGGTCGACACGCAGGTCGCGAGCGACGCCCTGTCGGAGGCCTTCGCCGACAAATACTCCGCGCCCGTCGACGCTCAGATCGAGTACGGCGACGGCGGGTATTCCGTCGTGCCGGCCGAGAACGGTCAGGGCATTGACATCGAGGCGCTTGTCGACGATCTGTCGGCCGAGCTCGCCGCCGCCCCCGCCGTTCAGGCGCTGGCCGCGGGTGTGACGCCCATCGCCGCCTCGTCGTCGCCCTCGATCTCGCTCGTCGCGAGCATCACCGAGACGGAGCCCGAGTTCACGACCGACGAGGCCACCGAGACCGTCGAATCGCTCAACAGCGCGATCGACAGCGTCGTCTTCAGCCTCGACGGCGACACGGTCGACACCGTTCCGGCCGAGACCGTCGCGTCGTGGATCGATGTCGCGGTGACCGACGCCGGCGAGGTCCAGATCGCCACGAAGAACGATGAGATCGAGAAGTACGTCGCCGAGGTGCCGGGGCGCGTTGACCAGCCCGCCACCGAGGCGGATGTCGTCGTCGACGCCGCCGGGAATGTTCTGAAGACGATCACGGAGGGCCACGACGGCTACAAGGTCACCTCGACCGAGGGCGTCACGGACACCATCTCCGCGGCCCTCACCTCGCTGCAGCCCGCCGAGGTCGCTCTCACGGGCGAGAAGGTGGCACACAAGACCACGGAGCGCTTCCGCCGTGCGGTCGTCTCGAAGAGCGAGGGCTACTCCTACTTCTACGAGACCGTCAACGACGGCAAAGAGAAGCTGATGAAGACCATGCCGATGGCGCTCGGCACGCCGGGCCACGACACGCAGGTCGGCGACTTCACCGTCTACGCGCAGCTCACCACCCAGAACATGGGCGACTGCGACGCGGACGGCAACCTCGTCCCCGGTGGCCGCTTCGGTTACTGCACGGCCAACGTGCCGTGGATCAGCTACTTCAACGGCGACCAGGGCTTCCACGGAACGTACTGGCACAACAACTTCGGCCCCGGCGCCTACATGAGCCACGGCTGCGTCAACCTGTCGCAGGCCGACGCCGAGTGGAGCTACCGCTTCCTGCAGGTCGGTTCGCCCGTCAAGGTCGTCGCCTAGCGCTAGCAGGCGGCTCGAAACGTGCTCTACTCTGATGACATGACCACCCTGCGCATAGAAGACCTGTCCGCCGGCACCATCGTTGCGGCCAACCGGCTCACGCTGAAGCCGGGCCAGGAAGAGTTCATCGCCCCGACGACGTATGCGGTGGAAATGGGCGTTGCCGACCCGCAGAAGACCTGGCAGCGCGTCGTGCTCGACGGCGACCGTGTCGTGGCCTTCGTGCGCGCATACTTCGATGCCGACGCTGCCAGCGACTACCTGCGGGCCGCGGTCTGGCGCATCAACGTCGACGCGGAGGCGCAGGGCAAGGGTGCCGGTCGTTTCGCCATCGAGGCCGTGCTCGAGGAGGCGCGCAAGCGAGGGTTCGACCGGGTGACGGTGGTCTACGAACCCGGCGAGGGCGGCCCGGAGGCCTTCTTCCGCCGCATCGGGTTCTCGCCCGTCGGCGAGTCCGACTATGGTGAGGTCGTCGCAGAGTACACGCTCTGAGCGCCTCCCCCACATGCCGCTGGCGGCGGGGATTCGATCCTTCTCCCCCGATCGAACCTCCGCCGCCAGCTTTTTTCTGCGTTAGACGAGCGACTCGCGCCACGCGCGGTGGAGCTGGGCGAACTTGCCGTCGCCCTTCTTCAGCGCCTCCGGCGCGTCGTCCTCGATGATGCGACCGTGCTCCATCACGAGCACGCGATCGGCGATCTCGACCGTCGAGAGCCGGTGCGCGATGATGATCGCCGTGCGGTCGGCGAGGAGCGTCTGCAGCGCCTTCTGGATCGCACGCTCCGACGGGATGTCGAGCGATGCGGTCGCCTCGTCCAGGATCAGTACCGACGGGTCCGCGAGAAAGGCGCGCGCGAAGGACACCAGCTGACGCTGCCCCGCAGAAACGCGCCCACCACGCTTGTTCACGTCGGTGTCGTAGCCGTCGGGCAACTGCTCGATGAACTCGTGCGCACCCACCGCCTTCGCCGCGGCGACGATCTCGTCGTACGACGCGTCGGGGCGGCCCAGCGCGATGTTGTCGGCGACGGATCCGCTGAAGAGGTAGGCCTCCTGCGTCACCATCACGACCGCGCGCCGCAGGTCGGCCTGCGATAGGTCTCGAAGGTCGATGCCGTCGAGCGTGACGCGCCCCTTGGTCGGGTCGTAGAAGCGCGACACGAGCTTTGCGAGCGTCGACTTGCCGGCTCCCGTCGTTCCCACCAGCGCGACCGTCTGCCCCTCGGGGATGTCGAGGCGGAAGTCGGGGAGAATCGTCTTGCCCTCGCCGTACCCGAAGGTGACGTCGTCGAACTCGAGGTGTCCGCGCGCGTGCGGAAGCGCCACGGGCTTGGCGGGATCCGGAACCGACGGCTGCTCCTCGAGCACGCCCGACACCTTCTCCAGGGCCGCGGAGGCCGACTGGAACGAGTTGAGGAACATCGCCACCTCCTGCAGCGGCGTGAAGAAGTTGCGCACGTACAGCACCGCCGCGAGCAGCGAGCCGACCGCGAACTCTCCCCACGTGATGCGCACGCCACCCCACAGCACCACGACACCGATCGCGATCGCCGAGATCGCCATAAGCGCGGGTTCGAAGGTGCCGAAGAGGCGGATCACCTTCATGTTCGCCTCGCGGTAGTCCCACGAGAGCTTGCCGAAGGTCTTCTCATTGCCGGGCTCGGTGCGGAACGCCTTGCCCGCGCGGATGCCGGTCATCGTCTCGACGAACTTGACGATCACCTGCGCGCTGATGATGCGCGTCCCGCGGTAGGCACGCTGGCTGGCCCGATAGAACCACCGCATGAGGAATGCGAGCGGCACGAACGCGACGACGACCACCACGCCGGAGCGCCAGTCGAGCAGCATGAGCGCGATCAGGGTGAACGCGCCGTAGAGCACGCCGTTGACGAGCTGCGTGAGACCGCCGTTGAGTAGCTCACGAATCGTGTCGAGGTCGCTCGTCTGACGAGAGATGATGCGCCCCGAGGTGTACGTCTCGTGGAACTCGAGGCTCAGGCGCTGCGTGTGGCGGAACACGCGCGTGCGCAGATCGAGCAGGACCGTCTGGGTCACCTTCGCCGCGAGGATGTCGTACCAGGCCAGCAGCGCGGCTCCGGCGATGGCGGTCGCGGCATAGGCGCCCGCGACGAACCAGGTCGGGCCCCAGTCGTCGTTCTCGAGCACCGCGGGCAGCGCCTCGTTCAGCCCCAGCCCCAGGAGGGCCGGTCCGAGCACGCGCACGCCCGTCTGAGCGACCACGACGATCGCCGTGAGCACGACGCGCCACTTCATCGGCGCGAGCATGGAGCCCAGCAGGCGCAGCGAACGCCGCCGGATCGCCTTCGATTCGACCTTCGTATAGTTCAGGCGATCCTCGCCCGACACTCCTTGCACCGACGAGCTCATCGGTCTGCCTCCTGAATGATGTCGATCGCCGATGTGGGATCCGTGCGCTGCGCGCTCTCTTCGCGTTCCTCGTCCTCGAAGCTCGACAGCACCGAGCGGTAGTCGGCCGAGCGCGCCATCAGCTCGCTGTGCGTGCCCACCTCGACGATGCGCCCGTTCTGCAGCAGCGAGACACGGTCGGCGAGCGCCACCGTCGACGGCCGGTGCGCGACGACGAGCGCGGTCGTGCCCGCGAGCACGCGCTTGAGTTCGGCCTGGACGCGCTCTTCCGTGTTGACGTCGAGAGCCGAGAGCGGATCGTCCATCACGATCACCTTCGGGCGCGCTGCGACGGCGCGCGCCAGGGCGAGGCGCTGGCGCTGACCGCCGGAGAGGCTCATGCCCTCCTCGCCGATCATGGTGTCGACGCCGTCCGGCAGCTCGTACACGAACGACGCCTGGGCGACCGCGAGCGCCTCGTTCATCACGCGCTCCGCCTCGTCCGAGGCGATGTCGAGGTCGTCGCGCCCGAGCAGCACGTTCTCGCGCACCGAGGCCGAGAAGAGCGTTGCGTCCTCAAAGGCCGTCGCGATGTGGGTGCGCAGCTCGACGAGCCGCAGCCGACGCACATCGACGCCATCGAGGGTGACGCGGCCCGCCGTGACGTCATAGAGGCGGGTCGGCAGCGTGGTGAGCGTCGTCTTGCCGGATCCGGTGAGCCCTACGAGCGCCATCGTCTCGCCCGGTTCGAGTGCCAGATCGATGCCGTCCAGGAGGTCGGGTTCGTGATCCCGGGCATCCTGATAGCGGAAGTGCGCGCCCTCGAAGGCCAGCGCGCCGCGCGGCTCCGGGATCGACACGGGCTGTTCCGGATCCGTGATCGTGTCGACGGAGTCGAACACCTCCCAGACGCGGTCGGTCGCGGTGCGGGCATCGAGCAGGAACGAGAACAGGAAGCCGATCGACTCGATGGGCCAGCGCAGAATCGTCGCCATCGCGAAGAAGGCGAGCAGCTGCGCGATGTCGAGCTCGCCCTGCGCCGCGAGCCAGATCCCGGTGGCGAGGCTCGCCGCGAAGGCGAGCTCGGGCATCAGCACGAGGATGAAGTCGACGCGCGCGATGGCACCCGCCTTCCGCATCTCCGTGCCGCGGAGCGTCTCCGCCTGCTCCCGGAAGTTCTTGAGCGCGTGACCGCCGCGACCGAACGCCTTGAGCACGCGGATGCCGTGCACGCTCTGCTCCACGCTCGTCGCGAGGTCGCCCTGCTGATCCTGGCTCATGCGCGCGAGGCGCCCATAGGTGCGCTCGAAGCGCAGCGCCGAGATCCACAGGGGGATGCCCGAGACGACGAAGATCGTGCCGAGAGCCCAGTGCCACTGGAACAGCATCACGGAGCCGATCACGACGGTCAGGAGGTTCACGACGAGCATGATGAGTCCGAACGCGAGCCAGCGGCGGATCACGTTCAGGTCCTGCATCATGCGGCTGAGCAGCTGGCCGCCCTGCCAGCGGTCGTGGAACTCGATCGGGAGCTTCTGCAGCCGGTTGTAGAACTTCTGCCGCAGGTTGTACTCGATCGCCGTCGCGGGGGCGAGGATCAGCCAGCGACGAAGCCACACCAGGCCGGCCTCGAGCAGGCCGAGGCCGAGCACGGCGAGCGCGCCCCACACGACGGCGCGGGTCGCACCCGAGGCGATCGGGCCATCCACGATCCATTCGAGGGCCGTGGGGATCAGCAGGGCGACGATGGATGCGCCCAGCGCCGAGAGGGCGCCGAGCAGGATCCGGGGAAAGTCTTTTTGTGCGTAAGGGATTAGACGCGCGAGCGCCTTAAACAGGGGTAGGCGCGCGGGCGCGCCGAGTTCAGTATCAGCAGACATCTCAGCCTCGAGAGGGATTTCCTGCCGCGGAAACGCGACAGCCTTTCAGCTTAGTGTGAGCTGAAAGGCCGTCGCAAGGTTGATCTGAGGATCAGTGGAAGAAGTGGCGCTCCCCCGTGAAGTACATCGACACGCCGCGCGCCTTCGCCAGCGCGATGGTCTCCTCGTCGCGCACCGAACCGCCCGGCTGGATGATGACCTTCACGCCCGCGTCCATGAGAACCTCGGGGCCGTCGGAGAAGGGGAAGAATGCGTCGGACGCCGCGATGGATCCCTCGACGCGGTCACCGGCCCGCTCGACCGCGAGGCGGCACGAGTCGACGCGGTTGACCTGGCCCATGCCGATGCCGACCGTCGCCATGTTCTTCGCGAGAACGATCGCGTTCGACTTCACGGCGCGGCAGCTCTTCCACGCGAACACGAGGTCGGCGAGCGGCACCTCGGGCTCCGGGCCCGCCACGAGCTCCCAGTTCTTCGCGACCGACTCGAAGTCGTCGTCGGGGAACAGGTCGGCGTCCTGCAGCAGCAGACCGCCCGACACCAGGCGCACGTCCATGCGCTCCTGCTGCCAGTTCGCCGGCAGCTTCAGCAGGCGCAAGTTCTTCTTCGCCTTGAACACTTCGAGCGCCTCCGGCTCGAAGTCCGGCGCGACGATGACCTCGGTGAAGATGTCGCGCAGATTCTCCGCCATCTTCAGCGTGACGGGGCGGTTGGCGGCGATCACGCCGCCGAACGCCGAGAGCGGGTCGCATTCGTGGGCGCGAAGGTGCGCGCTCGCGATCGGGTCGAGCGCCTTCGGGTCGGCGATCGCGAGGCCGCATGGGTTCGCGTGCTTCATGATCGCGACCGCCGGGAGCACCATGTCGTAGGCGGTGCGGAGCGCGGCGTCGGCGTCCGTGTAGTTGTTGAACGACATCGGCTTGCCCTGGAGGAGCTCCGCCTGGGCGATGCCGTGACCGCCGACGCGCGAGTAGATAGCGGCGCGCTGGTGCGAGTTCTCGCCGTAGCGCAGGTCCTCGATCTTCTCGGCCTGGATCGTGAGGTGCTCCGGGAGGGTCTCGGTGCCCTGCATCGTCTCTTCGGCGAACCACTGGGCGACGGCCGTGTCGTACGACGCCGTGTGGGCGAAGGCTCGCGCCGCGAGCTCCTTGCGCGTCTGCAGGCTCGTGCCGCCGGTCTTGACCGCCTCGATGATCGCCGGGTACGACGACGGGTCGACGACGATCGCCACGTTCGCATGGTTCTTCGCCGAGGCACGCACCATCGCGGGACCGCCGATGTCGATCTGCTCGACGACCTCGTTGGCGGCCGCGCCCGAGGCGACGGTCTCGACGAAGGGGTACAGGTTGACGACCACGAGCTCGAAGGGGGCGATGCCGAACTCACCCAGCTGGGTCTCGTGGTGCTCGAGACGCAGGTCCGCGAGCAGGCCGCCGTGCACGTTGGGGTGAAGGGTCTTCACGCGGCCGTCGAGCATCTCCGGGAAGCCGGTGATGTCGGCGACGTCGGTGACCTGGTGGCCCCCCTCGCGGATCCGTGCCGCCGTCGAACCGGTCGACACGATCTCCACGCCCGCGTCGGCGAGGGCCTGCGCCAACGGCAGCAGGTCGGTCTTGTCGCTGACCGAGATGAGCGCACGCCTGATCGGGACGATGTCGCGGTCGCGGTAGAGCGAGGGGTCGTGGCTCGGGCCGGCCATGATGTCTCCTTGAGTCTGAGAGAGGTGGGTCAGGTGATGGGGTCAGCCGAGCTCGAGCTCGCCCGTCGCGATCCGGCGAACGACGTCGATGAGCAGTCGTCGTTCGACCGGCTTGATCCGGTTGTGCAGCGTCTCCTCCGAGTCACCGGGCTCGACGGCGACGCGCTCTTGCGCGAGGATAGGGCCGGTGTCGACTCCGCCGTCGACGACGATGACGCTCGCGCCGGTCTGCGTGGCGCCGGCCTTGAGCGCATCGCGCACACCGTGGGCTCCGGGAAACTCCGGCAGGAACGCGGGATGGGTGTTGATGATGCGCGGGGCGAACTCGTTCACGACCGCTTCCGGGAGCAGGCGCATCAGACCGCTCAGCACGATGAGGTCGGGGTTCCAGGCGCGCAGCTGCGCGGCCAGTTCCTCGCCCCAGGCCTCGCGCGAGTCGAACGCGTGGAATGGAACCGAGAAGGAGGGGGTCCCGAAGTCGGAGGCGTGCTGAAGCCCCTCCGCGTCGCGGTCGGCGCCGACGACGACGACATGTGCCGGGTAATCGGCGTCAGCCGCGGCTTCGAGGAAGGCACGCAGGTTGGAACCCGCGCCGGAGATGAGGACGGCGACGTTCAGCACTCGTTCATTCTAGCGGTCGCTCGTCGTCGTCCGTGAGCGAGGCCCAGTCGTCCTCCGTCACGGGCTTCGGCAGGGGCGCGAGCATGAGGATCGCCGCGCCGACGAGCGCCTCCAGCCCCACCGTGATGCCCACCGCGAGCGGGCTCGCGCCGACGTCCACGAGGCGCCCCGGGCCGAGGGATCCGTTCGCGATCTCGGCGAGAATCGCCCACGCCGCGCCCGCGCAGGCCGCGACCCCGACGGCGATGACGACGCGCGGGCCGACGGGTTCGGCGCCCGCGCCCTCGATCGCCCAGTCCTTCGCATAGCTGCGGCGGACGATCCAGCCACCGAGCGCACCCAACGCGATCGGTACGAGTGCGAACAGGAGCATCCACGTGCTGGATCCCTCGGGAAGCATCCCGAAGATCGGGATGCCGGGCACGACGCCCAGGCTCGTGCCGGACGGCGAGATCGCCGTCCCCGTGCCGATGGCGAAGCCGGGGCCCGCGATCCAGCTGCCCATCCACACGAGCAGCGTGGGCACGAAGGCGAGCTGAGCCAGCGTGATCACGCTCGCGCCGATCGCATCCGCCTGGGCCGCCTCGTACAACGCGATGATGTCGTCACCGCTCGCCGCGACGAGCACCGCGAAGAGCACACCCGCGGCGCCGACGAGGCCGACGACCACGACGGCGGATCCGCGGAGCACGAGCGCGGGGATCTCGCGCCAGGCCGGTCCCCAGCCGTCGACGTAGTCGTGAACGTCATCGATCGGACCGTTGTCGCCCTCGTTCCACGCATCGTGGATGATGCCGCCGAGCATTCCGACAAGGTAGATCAGCGGGGGAAACGCAATGCCCTGCCACGTGTGCACGGTCGCGACGGGGTTGGCGCTCGAGAGCTGCGCGGCCACCGAGACGCCCACCATGACGAGTATCGCCGCGAGGAGTCCGATCCAGGGATTCGCGGCGCGGACAGCGCGCCTTCCGGAGCGCACCGCGAACAGCAGCGTGAACATCCCGAAGAGAAGGGGTGCGACGCTCAGCCAGAAGGTGGCGCCGGTGTCGGCGATGCCCAGGTCCCGCGCGAAGGAGGCGAGGTCGATGTGCACCGGGACGAGATGCCCCGATTGCCACACGCGCACGGAAGTGGGCCAGAGCGCGTCCCACACCGCGACGTCGCCGAAGAGTGCCAGCCACACCAGCGTCAGCGGCGCGAGGATCCCGACGAGCCCGACGACGGCCGCAACCATCGCGTCGAGGGCGGCCAGGGCGGCGACGGTGATGGGTTTCATAGGTTTTCGACCCTACCCCGTGGAACGCAACAGGCACCCCGCGAAACGGGGTGCCTGTTGACGAGAGCTTGCTTAGAGCGACTTCAGGATCTCGCGCATGAGCTGGGCGGTTTCGCTCGGCGTCTTGCCGACCTTCACGCCCGCGGCCTCGAGGGCCTCCTTCTTCGCCGCCGCGGTACCGGCCGAGCCCGACACGATCGCGCCCGCGTGACCCATGGTCTTGCCCTCGGGCGCCGTGAAGCCTGCGACGTAACCGACGACCGGCTTGGTGACGTGCGCCTTGATGTACTCGGCGGCACGCTCCTCGGCGTCGCCGCCGATCTCGCCGATCATGACGATGGCCTTGGTCTCCGGGTCGTTCTCGAACGCCTCGAGCGCGTCGATGTGCGTCGTGCCGATGACCGGGTCGCCGCCGATGCCGATGGCGGTCGAGAAGCCGAAGTCGTTCAGCTCGAACATCATCTGGTACGTGAGCGTGCCCGACTTCGAGACGAGACCGATGGGGCCCTTGCCCGTGATGTTCGCCGGCGTGATGCCCGCGAGCGCCTCGCCCGGCGTGATGATGCCGGGGCAGTTCGGGCCGATGATGCGGGTCTTGTTGCCCTTGGACTTCGCGTATGCCCAGGCCTCGGCGGCGTCGCCGACCGGCACGCCCTCCGTGATCACGACGAGCAGCGGGATCTCGGCGTCAATGGCCTCGATCATCGCGTCCTTCGTGAACTTCGGCGGAACGAAGGCGACCGACACGTTGGCGCCTTCCTTCTCCATCGCCTCGGCGACCGAGCCGAAGACGGGGAGTTCGACCTCGCCCGTGCCGGGCTTCTCGTGCGTGACGGTCGTGCCAGCCTTGCGTGCGTTGACGCCGCCGACGACGTTGGTGCCCGCCTTGAGCATCAGAGCGGTGTGCTTGGTACCCTCGCCGCCGGTGATGCCCTGGACGATGACCTTCGAGTCCTTGTTGAGGTAGATCGACATTTCTCTGCTGTCCTTATCTCAGGCGTTGGCCAGTTCGGCGGCCTTGTCGGCGCCCTCGTCCATGCCGGCGGCCAGGGTGACGAGCGGGTGGTTCGCGGCCGCGAGGATCGCGCGCCCCTCCTCGACCTGGTTGCCGTCGAGGCGCACGACGAGCGGCTTCGTCGCGGTGTCGCCGAGAATCTCGAGCGCCTTCACGATGCCCTCCGCCACGGCGACGCAGCTGGTGATACCGCCGAAGACGTTGACGAACACGCTCTTGACCTGCGGGTCGCCGAGGATGACGTCGAGGCCGTTGGCCATGACCTGCGCGTTCGCGCCGCCGCCGATGTCGAGGAAGTTGGCGGGCTTGACGCCGCCGTGGTTCTCGCCCGCGTACGCCGTGACGTCGAGCGTCGACATCACGAGACCGGCGCCGTTACCGATGATGCCGACTTCGCCGTCGAGCTTGACGTAGTTGAGGCCGTTGGCCTTCGCCTGCGCCTCGAGCGGGTCTGCCGCGCCCTTGTCCTCGAGCTCTTCGTGCTCGGGGTGGCGGACCTCGGATCCGTTGTCGTCGAGCGACACCTTGCCGTCGAGCGCGATGACGTCGCCCTCGCCCGTGAGGACGAGCGGGTTGACCTCGACGAGCGTCGCGTCCTCGCCCTTGTAGACGTCGTAGAGCTTGACGAACACGTCGGAGACCTTCTCTACGAGCTCCTCGGGGAAGTTCGCGGCCTGAGCGATCTCGACGGCCTTCGCCTTGTCGATGCCCGTCAGCGGGTCGACCTCGACGCGCGCGAGGGCCTCGGGCTTCTCGACGGCGAGCTGCTCGATCTCCATGCCGCCCTCGACGCTGCACAGCGACAGGTAGGAGCGGTTGGCGCGGTCGAGCAGGACCGAGAAGTAGAACTCGCGGTCGATGTTGGCGCCCTGGGCGACCATCACGCGCTTGACGACGTGACCCTTGATGTCGAGCCCGAGGATGGCCTTGGCCGCCTCATACGCCTCGTCGGGAGTCTTCGCGACCTTCACGCCGCCGGCCTTGCCGCGACCACCGGTCTTCACCTGAGCCTTCACGACGACGACGCCGCCGATCTTCTCAGCCGCTGCCTTCACCTCCTCGGGGGTGTCGGCGACGATGCCGGCAAGCACCGGCACCTCGTACTTCTCGAAAAGGTCTCGAGCCTGGTACTCGTAGAGATCCACGTTGCTTTTCCTTAAGTGGGCGAACGGGTGCAGAGGCGTGGAAATACGTCTCGATGTCGAGAGAACTCGACCAGTGTCAAGCGTACTACCGTCGCCCGCGCCCGGAGAACGCGAAGGCGGCCCCGGCAGATGCCGGGGCCGCCTTCGTTCGAGACGGGCTCAGTGAATCTTTTCCTTGCCCCACTGCGAGCGGAACATCGGGATCGCCATCGACACGCACACGGCGAGGATGCCGGCCGTGAAGACGAGGCCATGGAACGAGGTCACCATGAACGCGACACCGAACAGGAAAAGACCGCCGACGAACAAGATCAGCGAAATGATGAACATCATGTGGATGGGCCCTCCGAGAAAGTCTGCGTCCCAGTCTAGCGTGTGGCGGCGTTCTACAAAGTCATGGACCGCGACCGCCCTCCGACCTAGCGTGGCGGCATGAGCACTTCCCTGCCCGGAGACCGCACGGAACCCTACGACATCCTTGATCCGCTCGACACCGACTACTACGGCGTCTTCGACGATGTGGACGGCCCCGATCTCGACGCGTGGCGTCGCGCGCGCGCCGTCGTCGGCGAGGTCTCGGGCGAACTCTTCGACGCATGGGAGCCGGCGAGCTACCCGCACGAGAAGGTCCTGGCGTCGCTCGGTCGGCATGACGTCATGGCCGACGGCATCGACCATCCCGAGCTCACCCGCCTCTCCCCTCTCGCGGCGGGTCTCGTGAACATGGAGCTGTCGCGCGGCGACGGCTCACTCGGCACGATTCTCGCGGTGCAGGGCGGGCTCGCGCTGCGCACGCTCGCCTACTTCGGATCCGATGAGCAGCAGGGCGCGTGGTTGTCGAAGCTCGATTCGGGCGAGGTGCCCGGTTCCTTCGCCCTCACGGAGCCGGTGCACGGCAGCGACTCGACGAGCCTCGAGACGACGGCGACACGCGACGGTGACTCGTGGATCCTCCGCGGCGGCAAGAAGTGGATCGGCAACGGCGCCTCGGGAGGCATCACCTTCGTGTGGGCCCGCGTCGACGACGCCGACGATGCCGACCACGGGCGCGTCGGCTGCTTCCTCGTCCCGCAGGACACGCCGGGCTACGACGCCGAGGTCATCACCGGCAAAGTGTCGCTCCGTGCGATCCACCAGGCGCACATCCAGCTGCGCGATGTGCGGATCCCGTTCGAGAACCGGCTGCCCGGCGCGCATTCCTTCGCGGACACCTCGCGCGTGCTCTACGCGACGCGTTCGGGCGTCGCGTGGTCGGCGCTCGGGCACGCGACCGCCTGCTACGAGGCGGCTCTCCAGTACGCGAACGAACGGATCCAGTTCGGGAAGCCGCTCGCGGGATTCCAGCTCGTGCAGGAGAAGCTCGCGCGCATACTGTCGCAGCTGACCGGCATGCAGCTCTATTGCCGCCGGCTCGCCGATCTCGAGGCCGCGGGCAAACTCCGCCCCACGCAGGCTTCGCTCGCGAAGTACACCAACACCCGCGCCGCACGCGACATCGCCCGCGAAGCGCGCGACATGCTCGGCGGAAACGGGATCCTGCTCGAGAACCGGGTGATCACCCACCTCGTCGACATCGAGGCGATCCACACCTACGAGGGCACCGAGTCGGTCCAGGCCCTCCTCATCGGCCGCGACCTCACAGGCGTGGGGGCCTTCGCGTAACCCCCGCCGTTCGAATGACACTTTTGGGGAGTCCTCGCGTGCGAGGACTCCCCAAAAGTGTCATATCAACGGGTGGGGTGGACGGAGCGGGTCCGGGCGTGCGAGATTTTCTTCGTTGCGACTAGTAAACGTTTTCTATTTTGTGTATCGTCATCTCCGGGCCTCCCGCCCGCACCTCATCAAAGGAGATCACATGCGCATCGCAATGACGCGTCCCGGAGCTCGCCGCGCCCTCGCGGTCGTCGCGACCGCCGGTATCGCAGCTCTCACTCTCGCCGGCTGCTCGGGAACGGCAGACGCGGACGGTTCCGCCGGCGACAAGACCACCATCCGCTTCCTCTACGCCACGGGCGACGAGACGTGGAACTCGGCCGTCGACGCCATCGTCACCGCCTTCAACGAACAGAGTGAAACCACAGAGGTCAGCCTCGACCCGCTCCCCGCGGGCAGCGACTACGCGACCGCGATGAAGACGATGGACGCGACCGGAAACTGGCCCGCGATCGTCGACATGCGCGACACCGTGACCTATATCAATGCCGGCAAGCTCGCTCCCATTCCCACAGAGGTCACCGAGCTGCTGAGCGACGACGCTTATGGCGCGGCAGAGGACGGCAACGTGTACACCGTGCCGTACTCGGCGCTCAACGGTGAGCTCGGCATGAACATCGTCTACAACAAGGACTACTTCGAGGAGAACGGTCTCGAGGTCCCGGAAACCTATGACGAGTTCATCGCCCTGCTGGAGGCCATCAAGGCGAACGGTGACGAGCCCCTCGCGACCGCCGCCGGCGAGGTATGGCCGAGCGACCAGCTGTGGAAGCCGCTCGCCGCTCCCTACTTCGCGGAGTACAGCGACGAGGGCGGATTCTGGAACGCCGTTGTCGAGGGCACGGCGTCGGTCGAGGATCTGCGCGAACCGCTGCAGGAACTGCTCGACATCACCAACGAATACGTCCTCACCGGTTGGCAGTCGACGGCCGACGCCCAGACGACGACCCTGCTGGTGAACGGTCAGGCCGTCATGGCGACGTCGTCCGCCGGCCTCGGCCGCCTCAACGACATCAACAAGGTCAACCCCGACTTCAACGCGGGCATGTTCATCATCCCGGCAGAGGACGGCACGATCAACGTGCTGAAGAACTCCGTGACGGGCGACACGGCCGGTGGCCTCGCCATCTCCGCCCAGGCGCAGGAGGACGGCGCGGAGTACGACTCCGCCGTCGAGTTCCTCGACTACTTCTACTCGGTCGACGGCGCGAACATCCTCGAGGCACAGGGCTGGCTGGCCCCGAACATCAAGAACGCCGATCAGGTGACGCACAACACCTCGATCCCGGGCTCGGAGGACTTCTTCGGCCTGCTCGAGAACCCGAAACTGAAGTGGTACCAGAACGATTCGTCCTCGGCCGCGTTCAGCGCGTTCAACACCTTCTTCCGCCAGACCCGAATCGAGATGCAGGACGGCCAGATCACCCTCGATGAGGCGATTGAGAAGGCGCAGACCGAGTTCGACAAGACGGTCGACTCCGCGTCCTGACCCTGCTGGTGCCGGGCGCTCGCGTCCGGCACCAGCCCCACCCCGTTCCGCACTTCCCGAGGAGTTCCCATGAGCGCAACCCTCAGCGCACCGGCCCGGACCCGCCGGCGCTCGCGCCAGATCCGCATCCGCTGGACGATGTTCGGCTTCGTCGTTCCCGCGCTCATCGTGTACCTGGCGATGGTGATCGTGCCGTCGCTGCAGTCGATCCAGCTCAGCTTCACGAACTGGGACGGCATCGCCGACGACTACGACTACGTCGGCTTCGCCAACTACACCGACATGCTCACGAGCGGCCGGTTCTGGAACGCCGTGAAGAACACCCTGCTGCTCGGCATCGGCTCCGCGATCATCATCAACGTGATCTCGCTCGGCATGGCACTGCTGCTGGACCGGCTCGTGCACCTGCAGGGCCTCTTCCGCACCGCGGTCTACCTGCCGGCGCTGGTCTCGGCGTTCATTGTGGCGACGATCTGGAAGTACCTTCTCAACTACAACTTCGGCTTCGTCAACACGTTCCTGCGCGATGTCGGCGTTCCCGACGCCGCGCGAGACTGGCTCGGCGACAGCGACATCGTCGTCTGGGTGATCCTCTTCATCGTCTGCTTCACGCTCGGCGGCAACACGACCCTGATCTACCTCGCCAACCTGCAGTCCGTGCCGCAGGAGCTTCTCGAGGCCGCACGCATCGACGGCGCAGGCAAGGTCCAGGTCTTCCTCAACGTCACCTGGCCCATGATCGCGGGCGGTGTCACCATCAACGTCACGCTCGCGCTCATCGCTGGGTGGACGATCTTCGATCAGGTCATGGTGCTCACTTCGGGCGGCCCCGGCTTCGTCAGCGAGACGATGGCGTTCTTCATCTACAAGGTCGGCTTCGGCGAGTATCGCGCGGGCTTCGGATCCGCGGCGGCCGTCGTGCTGTTCCTCGTCGTTCTCATTTCGTCGGCCGCCACCAACGGCTACATGCGCAAGAGGGAGATCCAGGCATGACGACAAGTAGCGAGACGAAGGCTCTCGTGGCCGGCCTGACCACGAAGCCGTTCAAGGAAAAGAGGCGCTGGACCGTCGGCGAGATCGTCACGATGGCCGTCATCACGGTGCTCGTGCTCATCGTCGCAACCCCCGTGCTCTACGCGCTCGTCAACTCGTTCCGCAGCTATGCCGAGATCACGGCCGACCCCATGGGCCTGCCGACGACGTTCAACTTCGACAACTATGTGCAGCTGTTCCAGCAGACCGATTTCGGCGAGGCTGTGCTGAACACGCTCATCATCACCGTCGTCACGGTCGTCCTTCTCGTGATCCTCGTGCCGATGGCCGCATACGGCATCGAACGCGTCGGCGGCAAGGCGGGCCGCTTCCTCTACCTGCTGTTCATCGCGGGGCTCATGATCCCGTTCCAGGTGCGCATGATCCCTCTCGTCGAGGCGTTCAACGAGGTCGGCCTCTACTCGACCCTGACGAGCGTGATCCTGGTGCACCTCGGCGGCGCCGCCAGCTTCGGCGTGTTGCTGTACTCGAGCTTCATCCGCGGCATCCCAATGGATGTCGAGGAGGCCGCGGACGTCGACGGCGCCGGGCGCCTGCGCACCTTCTGGCAGATCGTCTTCCCGATGCTGCTGCCCGCGACGAGCGCGTTCGTCATCACGCAGGCGCTCGGCCTGTGGAACGACTTCTTCATCCCGCTCGTGTTCCTCGACTCGTCTTCGGCGGGAACGATCAACGTCGCCATCAACCGCATGGTGGGCCTGCTGACGTCGCAGTGGCAGCTGATCTACACGGGTGCGATCCTCGCGATCATCCCGTCGGTCGCGATCTTCGCGGGCTTCCAGCGCTTCTTCGTGAAGGGCCTGGCCGTCGGCGCGGTGAAGGGATGAGCTCGCTCACGACGCGCGCCCGCGCGCTCGTCGCCTACGACGGGGCGCTTGCACACCTGCTCATCGGCATCCTGCAGGTCTTCCTCGTCTCGGTGTCGTTCCTCGCGGCGACCTCCCCGCTCGCGGCCTTCGTGCTGCTCGTCGGCTGGCAGTCGACGCACCTCGCGGTCGCTCTGTTCGCCATCTCAACCGTGACGATCTCACCGGCGATCGCGGGCGCGATCGCGGCGGCCGAGCGGATCCTCGACGAGCGCGCCGACGCGCACGCTGGCCGCGCATTCTGGCGGGCGTTCGCCGGATCCTGCGGCGCGCGCTGGCAGGTCGCGATCGGCACTGCCGCGATCGTCTGGATCCTGAGCTACGACGCGGCGCTGTTCTCGAGCGTCGACGGCGTCCTCCTTATCGCGATCGCCGGCGCCGCGCTGCTCGTCATCGCGCTCGTCGCTGTCGGATCGGCGCCCGATTCGTCGCTCGCCGCCGCGTTCCGCGCCGCCGCTCGCCGGCCGCACCTCGCGCTCGCGTGGCTACTGCTCGCGGGTATCGCCGCCGCGCTC
>Ga0302349_1001139_pt1 | contig 22786 bp, 22 predicted proteins | sample PhyAR1_FD_202176 | JGI IMG/M metagenome (GOLD analysis project Ga0302349, IMG submission 202176) | Leaf surface microbial communities from alfalfa plants in UC Gill Tract Community Farm, Albany, California, United States - DLSL A.R1... | ecosystem: Host-associated > Plants > Phyllosphere >...
TAAAGCACCGGGCACGTGAGGAGCATCACGAGTCCATCCCGTCGACGCCACCGGCACCTTGACCCGTCGACACTCGCGAGCACGAATCACTCGCCCCTTACGAGGACCCCCGCACCACGAGCGTGGGGGAGACCACCTCGCGCTCGGGCACTCCGCCGTCGAGCAGGCCGAGCGCCTGCGCCATGGCGGCGGCGCCCATTTCGCCGCGCGGCTGATCGACGCTCGTGAGGCCGGGGCGGATGAGGTCGGCGAGTTCGGTGTTGTCGTAGCCGACGACGGCGAGGTCGTGTGGCACGCGGATCCCGCGGTCGATCGCCTCGGCGACGATTTGGGCGGCGATGCGGTCGTTCGCGGCGAACGTGGCCGTGGGGCCGCCCGCCGCCACCGCGTCCAGCAATCGCGCGATGCCGTCATCGTGCACGTCGTACTCACGGGCCTCCGCCACGAGCGCGCGGTACGCGTCGCGGCGTGCGATCGACGCGGGGCGCGAGGATCCGTGCACGTAGGCGATGCGGTCGTGCCCGCGCTCCTGCAGGTGCGCGACGGCGAGCCGGGCGCCGGTCTCGTCGTCGTTGCGGATCCACCCGGCCGCGTCGGGCACGGACGCGGGGCGCCCGACGACCACGATCGGGACGCGATCGGCGAGCGCCGCGAGATCGTCGGCGTCGAGGTGGCCGGTAACGGCGATGACGGCGTCGACGCCGAGGGCGGTGAGGCCGGCGAGGCGCTCGCGCAGCAACTCGCGGTCGCGTCGGCCATGGCTGAGGACGACGTCGAATCCGGCCGCGGCGGCCGCATCCTCGATGCCGTTGACGATGTCGGTCTGATACGCGTTGCGTAGATCGGTGAGGAGCACGCCGACGAGGCTGCTGCGCCCGCTCACGAGGCGCTGCGCCCACCCGTTCGACCGGTAGCCGAGCTCGTCGGCGGCGGCGAGGATCCGGGATCTGCTCGCGGCGCTCACCCCGCGCTCGCCGCGCAGAGCCGCCGAGACGAGCGACTTCGATACGCCCGCGGCGCGGGCCACGTCGACGATCGTGGGGCGTCGCGCGGTTCCGGTCATGCCTCTCATTCTGACAGCGGGGAGCGGCGCTTTCGCGGAGGCGGGCCATCGCGTCTGGAACGTTCCGGATCCGTTCACTGAGGAGCCACCGGGATGTCACCCCGCGACCGTAGCGTCGCTGTCGTGACCGACTCGCAGACAATCCCCACGACACCATCCTGGAACGTTCCAGAAGCGCTGTTGCTCGACTTCGGCGGCGTGATCTTCCAGACGCGAAAGGATCCGGCGGGCAAGTGGCGGCTGGCCCGCGCGCTCGTCGCCCGCCTCGCGCGGGCGGGGACCGTCGCCGATCTCGACCGCGTGCACTCCTCGATCGAGGCGGGGCTGACCGCGCTGAAGCATTGGAAGCACGCGCAGAGCCGGCGGCGCCTGCCGCGGGAGCTCCCACCGCGCGAGATCGTCGGCGACTTCCTCGTCTCCGACCTCGACGACGCCTCACGGGCGCTCCTTACCGCGGAGGCGAGCGACGTGCTGCTCGAGGTGACGACGACCCTCTCGACACACGAGGTGCGCCCCGGAATCCGAGAGCTTCTCGATCTGGCCGACGCGCACGGAATCCCGGTCGGGATCGTCTCGAACGCGCACTCGGGCCGCAGCCACCGCGCCGTGCTGGCCGAGCACGGGCTCGCAGACCGCTTCGCGGTGCAGTGCTACTCGGACGAGGTCGGTCTGCGTAAGCCGCACCCGGGGATCATCGAGCTCGCGGCCGAGGCCTGCGGCACCACGCCGGATCGCTGCTGGTACGTCGGAGACACGCAGGACCGCGACGTCGTCGCCGGGCGCCGCGCCGGCGTCGCCGCCGTCATCCTCACCCGCAGCGCCCACACGGACGCCCCACCCTTCGCGGTCGACGCGACGGCTGATGCGGTCTATGCGACTCCCGAGGGGCTCGCCGGCGCGCTTCGCGACGCGCTCGCCGCCGGGAAGCAGGCGGCGCCGATGCGTGGTCTGACCCACGATGACGACACGCTCGGCCGTGCGCTGTTGATCGACCACGGCGGTGTGATCTCGCTCTCGGTCGACGACCACGAACGGGTCGACGCCTTCGCCGCCTGGTTGTCGCGCCTGCTCGCCGGCCCCGAGGCGGGGCCCGGTCCGGCCGAGGTGACGACGCTGATCGCGCACGCCCGCGTGGCGCACGGGGCGTTCAAGCGCGAGGCGACGCGGCGCTTCCTCGACGACGCCGCACCGCTCGCCGAGGCGGATCCGGTCGCGTTCTGGCGCGACTGGTTCGGAGGCTCCCTCAGTGCGCGCCAGCGCGCCGTGCTGACGGCCGAGGCGCACGACGTTATGGCCCGCTACGGCCGCGCGAAGTCGCGCCGGAGCCTTCGGGCGGGCGTGCGCGAACTGCTCGAGACGTGCCGCGCCGAGCGCGTGCCGGTCGTGGTCGTGTCGAACACCGTCAGCGGCCGCGCCGTGCGGGCGGAGTGCGCGGCGCACGGCATCGACCACCTCATCGCGGCGTCGGTGTGCTCGGACGAGGCGGGCGTGCGCAAGCCCGACGCGTCGCTCGTCCGGGAGGCTCTCGTGATCGCACGCGCGGATCCGGCGCGCACCTGGTTCCTCGGCGACAAGCCGCAGAACGACGCCGTGGCCGCGCGCGCGGCAGGCATCGCCCACCGCGTGATCGTGCGCGGCGGATCCACCGCCGACGCCGACGTCGACGCCGCCCTGACGACGGGCCTCGCCACGCACGCCGTCGGCGAGCCCGGCGACCTCGTCTCCCTGATCTCGGCCGTGCCCGCGGCCGCGTCCGCCTGACCCCGATCCGAAAAGGAACTCCCCGATGTCCCTCTCCCAGACCGATGTCCGCCGCGGCGAGTTGCGCGGTGGCGACGCTCCAACGACGAACACACCGCAGAACCTCATGGTGTTCGTGCTGTCGATGGCACTGTTCGGGCTCTCGAACATCATCCTCGAGGTGATTCCCGACATCACCATCGGGCCCGTCGACTTCTCCGTCAGCTACTTCGTCTTCGTCCCGATCACGCTGGCGGCCCTCCTCAGCCCGTTCTGGGTCGCCCTCGGCGCCCCGCTCGGCGAGATCATCTTCACCGACCTCCTGATGGGCGACTTCTCCGGCCTCGCCGAGGTCGAGGGATTCATCCAGATGTTCCTCGCGATCTACATCGCGGGCTCCGTGATCCGGAACCCCCGCAGCAAGGGCCAGATCGTTCTCGGCTCGCTCCTCGTCGTCGGCATCGACAAGTTCCTCTCGGCGACCGTCGATCTCCTCAAGGTCTGGGTCGGCGTGGAGGACGCGGAGTTCGTCGAGGGGCTACCCGAGTCGGTCCTCCTGCTCGAGGGCATCGGCTTCGGCATCGACCTCATCATGTCGGGCGTGCTCTTCGGCGCGATCCCCGCACTCTGGCTCATCCCCGCCCTCTATCAGCGCATCGAGCCGATGCTCGGGCTGCAGCCCCGCGAGCCCGGCAAACGGATCCCCGGATCCGTCCCGCGCGGCGGCTGGTTCGTCGCGGTCGCGATCCTCGCCGGCATCGGATCCTTCTTCTTCGCCTTCCTCGAGGCCTGGGACGTCGAGGTCGGCTCCGTCGGCGGGGAATTCCGCGATCGCTTCGGCGACGGCTTCCTGTGGGTCAGCGTCGGCGCCATCGTGGTCGTCCTCGTCATCGCCGTCATCCTGTTCGCCGTGTGGCGCGGCCGCCGCGGCGCGGGGGAGCGCTGATGGCGGATCCGATCATCGAGGTGCGCGAGCTCAGCTTCCGCTACCCGGGTGCCGAGTGCGACACCCTGCGCAACGTCGACCTCACGATCGAGCGTGGCGACTTCGTCGCGATCGTCGGCGGCAACGGATCCGGCAAGACGACGCTCTGCAAGACCTTCAACGGTCTCGTGCCGCACTACTGGTCGGGGGAGTTCGCCGGCTCGGTGCGCGTCGCGGGGGAGGACACCTGGGAATCGTCGGTGGCGCGGCTGTCGTGGACGGTCGGATACGTTTACCAGGACTTCCAGAACCAGCTCGTACGCCCCACGGTGCGCGACGAAGTCGCGTTCGGCCCGATCAACTTCGGCTTCGACGACCACGCCGAGCGCACGGAGGAGGCGCTCGCCGCGGTGGGCATCGCCCACCTGGCGGACCGCTTCGTCTGGCAGCTATCCGGCGGGCAGGCTCATCGCGTCGCGCTCGCGTCGGTGTTGGCGATGCGGCCCGAGGTGATCGTCGTCGACGAGCCCGTCGCCGAGCTCGACCCCGCGGCGGCGCACGAGGTCTACGAGCAGCTCACGGCCCTGAACCGCGAGCGGGGCATCACGGTCATCACGATCGAACACCACGCCGAGTTCATCGCCCAGTACGCGCGGTCGGTGGTGCTGATGAGCGACGGCGCACCGGTGTGGCACCTGCCCGCCGACGAGGCCCTCGAGCGCGCGGGCGAGCTCGCCGACCACGGGATCCCCGCGCCGCAGATCGTCGACGCGATGCGCGTCGCCGGCGTGGGCGGCGTCGCGCGCTCCGTGGACGCGGCGGCGGCGCGGATCCGCGCGGCGCGGGCCGCGGCGCCGGTTGCCGGGGCCGCGGTGCCGGAGCCGCGACCCGATCGGGCGGTGGTCGTCGAGGCGCTCCGCGTCTCGCACGGCTTCCGCAGTGTCTCGGGCGAGGTGCAGCCCGTCATCGACGAGCTCGATCTGGCGCTCCGGGAGGGCGACCGCGTCGCGATCATCGGCGGTAACGGCGCGGGCAAGACAACACTCATGCGCTTGCTCGCGGGGATCCATGTGCCCCGCTCGGGCGAGGTCGTGTTGGACGGATCCAACACCCGCGCCTCGCGCGCCGGCCGCCTCGCGGAGAAGGCCGCGTACCTCTACCAGCAGCCGGAGCGAATGTTCCTCAAGGAATCGGTGCGCGCCGACATCGAACTGTTCCCCCGCAGCCGGAAGGAACCGGAGACGATGGCGATCGTCGACCGGATCCTCGAACGGGTGCGACTGACCGAGTTCGCCGAGCGAGACGGCCGGACCCTCTCGGGCGGCCAGCAGCGGCGCGCAACGCTCGCGATCGGGCTGGCGATGCGGCCCGCCCTCCTCCTGCTCGACGAGCCGACCGCGAGCCTCGACGTCGCCAGCCGCGACGACGTCATCGACATGCTCGCGGAACTCGACGGCGCGATCTCCTGCGCCGTCATCGCGACGCACGACATGCACCTCGTCTCGGAATGGGCCACCCGCGTGATCGCGCTCGAAGACGGGCGCGTCGTCGCCGATACGACACCGCGCGCCCTGTTCGCCGATGACGAGCTGCTCTCTCGCGCCCGCCTCGTTCCGCCGCAGGTCGTGCAGCTGGGGCGCGCGCTCGGCATGGATCCGCTTCCGCTCACGGTCGCCGAGTTCGCGGCCGCATTCGACCCCATGGAGGTTCCGGCATGAGCGTCGCCCGAAAGCAGCGCGATGTGGTGAGCGTCGAGTGGGTCAAGCTCGAGCTCATCCGCACCGCCTACTCGACCCGCGGCGGCCTCTTCGCCGCCATGGATCCGCGCGCCGTCCTGGCCTGGTACGTGATGCTCGCGCTCGCCCCGTGGTTCACCCACAACCTCACGACGATTGCCTGCCTGTTCGCACTGGGCGTCGTCTCCGTCGCCGTCGCGCGCGTCGGCCCGCTCGTGCTCGGCCTGTTCGTGATTGGGCTCGGTTTCGAGCTCGTGTACCTCGTCTTGGCCGCGACCCTCTTCGGCGGCGATTTCACCACCTTCGTCGCCCTGACGGAGGTGACGATGAAGATCGGTGTCGTCTCGCTGGCGAGCCTGGCCGCCTTCGTGTCGCTCGACCCGGAGAAGCTGTCGGACGCGCTCCTGGCTCTGCGCTGCCCACCGACGATCGCCTTCGCCGTGTCGTACGGATACCGGATGATGCCGATCCTCGTCGAGGAGTTCTCGACGGTGATGGAGGGGTACCGCCTGCGCCAGGCGCCGCCCGCGAAGGCCGGGTTCCTCGGCTGGCGGCATCTCGTGCACTGGGCGACGCTCGCGGTGAAGGCCTTCTACCCGATCTTCCTCAACACGGCCAAGTCGGTGCGGACGACCGTCGAGGCGCTCGAGGCGCGGGGCTTTACCTTCGCGACCATCGACGGCCGCGGTCGCCGGATCCGGATCGCCGGGCTCCGGTATCGGTGGCTCGACCTCGTGGTCGTCCTCGCGACGGCGGCGCTCATCGCCGCCGGCTTCGCCATCGGCGCGGAGTGGCCCCTGTATCGCGGTTGACCAGGCTGTATCGCGGGTGAACAGGCTGTATCGCGGGTGACTCGCCGGTATCGTGGGCGACGCGCCGAGGTTCCTACAGCGTCGCCCCGAGCTCCGCGCACCGCGCCCGCGCGGCGTCGAACTCGGCATCCGCGAGCGCACGCTCGGCCTCGCTCGCCGCGAGCGTGCGCGAGGCGGCGACGACCGCGACGCTCATGCCGAGGCTCTCGCCGAGCATGATGCGCAGCGACTCGGTGCCGTGGTCCCAGCCCTCGCGGCCGGAACCGGCATCGTAGGACATCCCCGAGGCGGTGACGATCACGGCCGGCCTGCCCGCGAGGGGGCGCACGGACCCGGCCGTGACGCCCGGGATGTGGATGTGATCGACCCAGGCCTTCAGCACCGACGGCATCGAGTAGTTGTACATCGGCGCTCCGACGACGAGCGCATCGCACGCGAGCAGCTCGTCGAGGAGCTCCTCCTGGATCCGCCAGGCGCCCTCGCTCGCCTGCTCGCGGGCACCCGGCGCGTCCGGCCAGTGTTGCGCGGCCGCTTCGAGGTGCGGCACGGGGGTGCGGACCAGGTCGCGCGTCACGACGGTGTGTCCGTCGCGCGCTCGCCATGCCGCGCCGAGCGCGGCCGTCAGCGCTCGCGTGCGCGAGGATGCGAGGTCGGCCGAGGAATCGATGTGCAGGAGCTGGGGCATAGAGCGCAGACTATCGCGGTTCCGGAACCCGGACACGGCCCGCCGCGAAGGCGGACACGGCGACCGTGATCAGCGCGCCGAACAGGATCCCGGCGCCTTCGCCCGGTGCGAGGGCCGAGGTCTCGATGCCGAGGGCGACGGCGGCGATCGGGATGCCGAGCTGGCCGGAGGAAGAGATGGCCTGCATCCACGGAAGACCGAAGGCGCGAGCCGCCAGGTGGGCGACCACGGCCCCCGTCGCGAGCGCGAGCCCCAGGAGGATCTTGTCGGGATGCTCGGCGAGGTCGCGCAGGTTGATCGACGCGCCGAGCCAGACGAAGAAGAGCGGCCCGAGGAAACCCTCGGTGACGCCGAACAGCTGGCGGGCGAGCCGGCGCGGCTGCCCGATGCTCGCCAGCACAAGGCCGAGTGCGAATCCCGCGAGCATCACCGAGACGTGCGTCGCCTGCGCGATCGCCGCGAGGAGGCACAGGATCAGCACGCTGATCCGCATCTCGAGCGCGAACTCGCGCGACTCGGAGAACCGGTGCAAGCGCCGCGTCCACCCGCGGCGCCCGGCGAAGCGCACCGCGAGCGTGAGCACGACCGCGAACACACCGATGGCGACGGCGCCGAGCGCCGCGACCGGCGCGCGGGACGGCACGATCACCAGCGGAAGCGCCGCGATGCAGGCGATGTCGGCGATGGCGATCTGCGCGATGAGCTGCGCGATCTTGCCCTGCTCGATGTTGAGCGACTGCAGGATCGGCAGGACGAGCGCGGCGGAGGAGGAGGAGAGCAGCACGCCGTATAGCGCGGCGTGCTCGGTGCCGAACCACAGCGAGATGAGGGTCCCGAGCACCGCCCCGACGATGCCGACGGCGATCGCCCCGAGGAAGCCGCGCCCGATCACCGCGCGCACCTCTCGGTCGCGCACCGGCACCTGCGAGCCGATCACCAGCATCGTGAGCCCGAAGCCGGTGTCGGCGAGGAAGGCGAGCGTCGCGTCTTCCGGGTCGATCCAGTTCAGGGCGGTCTTGCCGATCGCGACGCCGGCGAGGAGTTCGCCGATCACGACGGGCACGCGCCACGACTTTCGTGCCGCCAAGAGAGGCCCCAGCATGCCGACGGCCACGATGAGGGCCAGGGTCGTGAAAGTCATAGCCACAAGGTAGCGCCCGCGCGAGCGCGAGCGTGGGGCTTGCGGTCAGGCGGGCGATGTGCGTCGGCGCGCGGGCGCCGGATCACGCGGGATAGTGGCTGATCTTCAGCGATCGCGCGAGATGGGCGGCGTTCGCCGCGGCGGTCTTCATGGCTTGCGCGACCTTCTCCGGCGTGTGCGGGAGGTCCTGATAATCGACACCCTGCATCGCCTCGCCGTTCCAGTACACGCTGCCCTGCGCGGGTACGGTGAAGCCGACGTCGTTCAGCGACTGGAAGAGGATGGCGGCGATGTGGTGCGCGCCGTCCTCGTTGCCCACGATCGCCGCGAGCGCGACCTTGTCGAACAGGATGGGGCGGCCGGATCCGTCGGTTTCGCTCAACTCGGCGTCGAGCCGCTCGAGTACTCGCTGAGCGACGCTCGAATGCTGTCCGAGCCAGGTGGGGGTCGCCAGGATCAGGATGTCGGCCGCGAGCACCTTCTCGCGTATCTCGGGCCACTGGTCGCCGTCGCCCATATCGGTCTCGACGCCCGGGGCGATGGCGAAGTCCACCGCACGGACGCTCTCACCCGTCGCCCCGAGGGCGCGAAGTTCGTCGAGGATCTGTTCCGCGATCTTCTCGGAGCTCGAGGCGTCCGGAGACGGCTTCAGGCTGCACGTGATCGCCAGGCAGCTCAATGTGAGGTCCATGGCGCGAGCGTACGGCGGTGTCGCGCGCGCGGCAGCGGGGTTTCAGGATGCGGCCCGGTGCGATAAAGGCACGCGGCCACCGCCGCGGGCATATCCTGACCCCGTGACAGTCCTCATTGCCTTCCTCGCCAACGTGCTCGTCGCGGTCGCCAAGACGGTCGCGGCCGTCTTCACCTCGTCAGCGTCGATGGTGGCAGAGGCCGCGCACTCGTGGGCCGACGCGGGCAACGAGGTCTTCCTGCTCATCGCGGACCGCCGCGGTGCGCGCCCGAAGGACGAGCGGCACCCGCTCGGCTTCGGCAGGAGATCCTTCGTGTGGGCGCTGATCGCCGCCTTCGGAATCTTCACCGCCGGCGCGATCGTGTCGATCATGCACGGTGTGCAGGAGCTCCGCGAAGACGAGGCGGTGGAGTCGCCTCTCGTCGCCTATATCGTGCTCGCGATCTCCTTCGTGCTGGAGGGGATCTCGTTCGTGCAGGCCTTCCGCCGTTCGCGGCGGCTCGCGCGCGAGCGCGCGTCCTCCACGTGGGACTTCGTGCTGAGAACGAGCGATACGACCCTGCGCGCCGTCTTCTTCGAAGATGGCGCCGCGCTCATCGGCCTGCTGATCGCCGGATCCTCGATCGCGCTGCATCAGCTCACGGGGGTCGCCGCGTGGGACGCCGTGGGCTCGATCCTGGTGGGCGTGCTGCTCGCGGTCGTGGCAATCGTGCTGATCGCGCGCAACATGGCGTTTCTCGTCGGAACGACGATCTCGGCGAAGGAGCGGCGGCAGATCGTAGAGGCGCTCCTGCGCATGCCTCAGATCGAGCGCATCACCTATCTCCACGTCGAGTACGTCGGCCCCAACCGGCTCTTCGTCGTCGCGGAGGTCGACCTCGCGGGCGACGAGAGCGAGCACCGGGTCGCGTGGCGGCTGCGCGATGTCGAGCGGACGATCGAGAAGCACGAGGCCGTGGAAAAGGTCGTTCTCTCGCTCTCCGTTCGCGACGAGGCGTCGCTCGCGTTCGACGCCTGACGCGCCCCGTACGCCGTAGGCCCGGATCCGTCAACCCTCGCGCGACCCACGCGCGCATTCCCTATCCTCGGTCGGACCGACACCGGCAGTGCCGACACCGGCACGGACGACGAGGAGAAACGATGACGGATAACCGGCTGAGGGAGATCATCGAGCGGGCAGGCTCCTGGACCAGCGCATACGTGGACGGCGACGGGCCGCGTCCTCGGGTGGAGGAGGAGTCTCGCGAACGTGCCGTCGGCGATCGCCTGCTCGAGATCGGCGCGCCGGCGGAGGACGCTGACGCGATCGCGCAGGCCCTGGGTGAGCGGCGCGGAGTCGCCAGCCCATCCGCGCGCATCGTGCTCGCGAGCGCGGGCGAGGTTGTGCTCGACGAGAGCTTTTCGGGCGCGCGGCGCGGCCCCGAGCGGCTCGTACACGGGCCTCTCCCGCTGATCGTTCCGCTCTTGCGACACGAGAGCGATGACACGCGGTACCTGGTCGTGGAGGCGAGCCGCGACAGCGCCGACATCCGCCTGGAGACGGCGACGCGGGGAACCTCCTCCCGCACGCAGGTCGAAGGAGATTCCGACGACATCACCAAGGTGCAGGCGGGCGGGTGGTCCCACGCGAACTTCCAGCGCTATGCGGAGAGCACGTGGAAACGCAATCAGGCGGAGGTGGCCGAGACGGTGCGCGAGATCGTGCGCGAGTCGCGCCCCGTCTTCGTCGCCGTCGCGGGCGATGTGCGGGCCCGACAGCTGCTCATCGAGGAGTTGGGAGACCTCGAGCACACACAGATCGTCGAGGCCGGTGCCCACACCCACGCAGATGGCGCCGACAGCGCAAAGCTCGACGACGCGATCGCGAGCGCGCTCGAGGATCATGCGCGCGACAGGATCCAGCGGATCCGCGACGGCGCCCTCGCGGACAACGGATCGGCCGGTGCCGAGGGAATCCCTGCGGTCGTCGCGGCGCTTCAGCAAGCGCGCGTCGAGGCGGTGGTCCTCGACAACCGCATGCTCGACGCCGACGAGGAACTCCTCGCCCTGGACGCCGCGCCGTGGGTCGCCTCGGATGAGTCGGAGATGCTGGACGCGAACCTCATCTGCCGCACATCGGCGGCCGAGGCCCTGGCGCGCGCCGCCGTGCTGACCGATGCCGAGTTGGTGATCGAGGAGGAGCCCGCTTCCGCCGAGGACGCGCCGCGAGAGGAGCGCCCCGTGCGCGAGCCACTCGCGAGCCTGCGCTGGCCCGACCCCGACGACGCCACCGAAGGCGCCTGATCGCAATATCGGGCCGACGAAGATATTCGCTTCGGATACCCGCTGTCAACACTCTCGGCCGGAATGCTCGCCGGGAATAGCGTCGCACTCACACCAATCGAGCTAAGGAGCGATCGTGAACAACACAGCAGCACCCGGCGGATACGCCGCCACTCTCATCCAGAAGACGGCACTGGCGTTCGGCATCGTCTTCCTCATCGTCGGAATCGCGGGCTTCGTTCCCGGGCTGACCCACTCGGCCGAGCACCTGCACGCCGCCGGCGCTGACTCCGATGCACTCCTGCTGGGGGTCTTCCAGGTGTCGGTCCTGCACAACATCGTGCACCTGCTCTTCGCCGTCCTCGGCATCGCCCTCGCGGCCCGCGCCCGCGCGTCGCGCTACTACCTGATCGTCGGCGGCATCGTGTACCTGCTGGTCTGGGTGTACGGGCTCATCGCGGTCACCAACGACGACCTCAACTTCCTGCCCGTGAACCATGCGGACAACTGGCTGCACCTCGGCCTCGCCGTCGTCATGATTCTGCTCGGTCTGTTCGTCGGCCGCGACCGCCGCGCGCAGGGCGTGCGCCGCGATCACGGGCCCGCCGTGCGCTGAGCATCCCCGAACACGACTCCCCGCCGTTCGCTTTCCGGCGGGGAGTCGTTCCGCGTCAGCGCCCCGGCCGAAGCTCGAAGCCCTCGCGGCCCTCGAGCGCGGCGAGGGCGCGCATGCCGGGCGAGGGGTGCGATTGCACGAACGACCAGTCGCCGAGCAGATAGAGGGTGCTCTTCGTGCGCGTTAGCGCGACGTTCAGGAGCTTCGCGGCGGCGACGGCATGGGCGGATCCGGCGAGGTCCGCGGCGGCCACCCAGCGCGGGCGATCGTCCTGCATCAGGTCGACGATGACGGTGCCGAACTCCCGGCCCTGGAACCGGTGCGAGGTGCCGGCCTCGAGGATCACTCCCGCCTCGCGGGCCGCGCGTTCGACGGCCGAGGCCTGTGCCGCGTATGGCGTGATGAACCCGACGTCGCCGTCGATCCGTGCCGCGAGATCCACGGCGATCGCCGCCGTTGACGGGCACGCCCAGCTGGTCCCCATGCGTTCGAAGTTCCCCGATGCGTCGATGAACACGACCCGGCCCGGGGAGCTGACGGCCGAGCGGAGCAGCCCGTCGTAGCAGAACGCGTTGACGGCGTCGGCCACGAGGCCGGGGAAGCGATACTGGACCGACAGCGCCACGCACCGCGGGTGCGCCTCCGCGCTGGCGCGATCCGTCACGCCCGCGAGCTCGAAGATGTCGCGCGGCGCGGGGCCCTCGGCGATCGGCGCGTTCTGCAGGAAGTCGCCCACGACGGCGAGCGTCGTGTCGGCCTTCGCGGCGGCGTAGACGATCGTGTGCGCCTCGGCGCTCGCCGCCTCGTCGACGATCACCACGTCGAATCGGCGGCCGCGGAGGATGGGGTTGAACACCAGAGCGGTGAGCGTGGTGGCGACCACGGGGGCGTGCGACAGCGTGTTGCGATGCGTGTGCGAGAGTTCCTCGTCGAGGTGCTCGCGCGCACGCGTCAGCGCCGCCTCTTCGGCATCGAGATGCTGGATCTGGGTGAGCACGCGGTCGTACTCGCCCATCGCCCGCCACAGCGGCGTGTCGCGCAGCGCGCGGAACTCGTCGAGACGGGAGATCGAGCCGCCGGCCGCCTCGCGCAGCGACGCGGCCTCGCGAGAAAGCGACCGGATCCGCTCGGCGCGGGCGCGCCGCAGCCGCTTCTTCTCGTCGATGCGGGCCCTGAGGCGGTCGTAGGCCGCTTCCTCCTCGCGAATCCCGGCGACGCGCGCGTCGAAGCGGCGGATCCGCTCCCGGACCTGATTCAGCATCTGGTCCGCGCGGCGAACCTCCGCCTCGGCGGCCCGGCGCGCCTCGACGAGCGCCTCGGCCTTCTCCCGAGCCTGTTCCGCCTCGCGCCGCCGCTCCCGCGCGACCCAGGGCATCACGGATCCCGCTCGCGCCCCGGCGGCCTCGGCGTCCGAGCGGGCGCGCGACAGCGCCGGCCCGATCTCGTCGAGGATCGTCGCCTGCTTCTTGCGATGGGCCTCGAGCGTCGCGCGTGCGCGCTCGAGCCCGCGCGCCTCGGCGCGGATGGCGTCGAGCGAGGCCTCGAGACCGTCGAAGCGCGATGCCTGCTGCGTGAGGGCGAGGATCTCGCGATCGGTGACGACGGTGGCGTCGCGCAGCTCCTCGATATGCGTGAGCACCTCGTCGAGCTTCGCGAGCTGTGATTCCGCGTCGCGGGCGCTCCGTAACCGGTCGAAGCCGATCTCGGATCCGGTGAGGATGCCGTGGAGCTCGCGCTCGCGCGCTCGCGCCGGGTGCCGCGCGTTGACGTCGAGGGCGTTGTCGATCTCGACCGAACGCTCGGGGAAGCCCATTTCGATGCCGGCCGCCTTGCCGGAGAGAAGGAACGGGTGCTCACGGATCTCGGTGCGCACGCGCTCGGTGGAGGATCCGCTGTACCGGATCACCTGCCCGGGCCGCAGCTCGCCCGCGGCGAGCGCGGCGAGCGCGGTGTCGACCGCGGCATTGGTGTGCGAGACGAGGAGAACGCTCTGACCGCGCCCGATCGCCTCGCGGATCGCCCGGGCGATCACCGTCGTCTTGCCGGTGCCGGGTGGTCCCCAGACGAACCAGCCGCCGGGCGAGGTCATGGCGGCTAAGGCCCGGGCCTGATCCGCGTTGAGGAACGGATCCGGTGCCGGCGCGAGCGACGCCTCCTCCGACGACCACAGGTCGGCGACGCGCGGGCCGCGATCCATCTCACCCAGCGCATCGCGCCATCGCACGGCAAGGTCCATCGCGACGGGTTCCGCGCGGAACACGTTGACGGTGCGGGTGTGCGCGAGCGCGCGCCGCGTCTCGTCCGACACCGAGAGGATCAGCACACCCGTCGTCGGGTTGTACGCGTGGTACTCGGCGACGTGCCGATTCGCGTCGTCGCTGGCGTCGAGAGCGGAGTCGACGAGGTAGAAGTGCGACTGCTTCCAGTAGATTCCGCGGGGCGCTCCGACGTCGACCGTGAGGCCTCGCCCGAAGGGATCCCACGCGATCGGTCGCTCGGAGATCAGGGCGCCGCGGGTCTTGCGGATCTCGCGGTCGAGCTTCTCCTGCGCAGCGGCAAGGGACCGACGCCGGATCTCCTCCCACGAGAGCGGCATCGAGAAGAGTTCCGCGTCGCCTGTCATCACCTCTCGACTCTACTGGGGGTCACGCCTCACCCGGCGGCGGGCGCCAAGGATACGCCGCGCGGTCGCGCATCTCCACCCCGAAGCATCCCACCCGTGCGGGGCCGTACAGTCGCCGCACGGCCGGATCGGGTCGGACCCCCTCGGACAGGAGCGACATGTTCTTCCACACGCAGGAAATGCAGTTCACCGCCAGTCCCTCGCAGCCGGATGCCGTGTTCGCCCGGCGCCTTCAGGAGGTGCTCGGCGGCCAGTACGGCGAGATCACCGTCGCGATGCAGTACGGCTTCCAGTCGTGGAACTGCCACCTCCCCGGAAAGTACCGCGATCTCCTCTACGGAATCGGAGCCGAGGAGTTCGGCCACGTCGAGATGCTGGCGATCATGATCGCCCAATTGCTCGAGAAGGCCCCCGTCGAGCAGTCGGAAGCTGCCGCGGAGGCGGACCCGGTGCTGGGCGCCGTCCTCGGTGGTACGGACGTCCAGGCGGCGATCGTCGCGGGAGCGGGCGCTCGACCCGTCGACAGCAACGGCAACCCGTGGCAGGGGTCGTACATCACCGCGAGCGGTAACCTCCTGGCGGACTTCACGGCGAACGCCAACGCCGAGATGCAGGGGCGTCTGCAGGTCGCGCGCCTCTACAACATGACCGATGACCACGGCGTGCGCGACCTGCTCTCCTTCCTCCTCGCCCGCGACACGATGCACCAGAACCAGTGGATCGCCGCGGCGCGAGAACTGCAGGAGGAGGGCGCGGAGGACCTGCCGGTGCCAAGTAACTTCCCGCTGTCCAAGGAGGCCCGCGAGCACAGCTACCAGTACCTGAACTTCTCCGACGGCGAGGAGGCCGCGAACGGATCGTGGGCATCGGGACCGAGCCCCGACGGCAAGGGCGAATTCAGCTATCACGACGGCCCCGAGTCGACCGTTCCGATGCCGCCGCCCACGCGGCCGGATCCGCGCCTGTACGGGACCGATCCGGCCCCCAACATCGTGGACAAGGCCACCGGAATGATCAAAGACGCGTTCAGCGAGAAGTGACGGCGACATGACGATCTCCCTCTGGCAGGACGGCGCCGCCGCGGTGCCCACGGATCCGTTCCCCGCGGGCGGCCGCTTCGACACGGTCGTGGTCGGCGGCGGGCTCACAGGCCTCGCGACGGCCGTCATGCTCGCCCGCGCCGGCCGCTCCGTCGCCGTGCTCGAAGCGCGCTCGATCGGCGACGTGACGACGGGCCATTCGACCGGCAAGGTGAGCCTGCTGCAGGGGTCCGTCATGTCCGGCGTCCGGCGCAGCCACTCCGACGAGGTGCTGCGCGCGTATGCCAACGGCAATCGCGAGGCCCAGGACTGGCTCCTCGGCTTCCTCGGCGAGCGCGGCGTGCCGGTCGAGCGGCGAGACGCCGTCACCTACGCGACCACGCCCGAGGGCGAGGCGCGCCTCGAGGGCGAGATCGAGGCGGCCCACGTCGCCGGTCTCGACATCGAACGCGAGACGGAGACGGACCTTCCCTTCGACGTACGCTCGGCGATCCGCCTGGCCGACCAGGCGCAGATCGATCCGATCGCCGCGCTGCGCGCGCTCGCCGCCGAGGCGCGATCGAGGGGCGTCCGGATCGTCGAGTGCGCGCGAGTGACAGACGTGCACCCGGGCGAACCCACGACCGTCGTCACCGCCCGCGGCGAGATCGCGGCGCAGCACGTGATTCTCGCGACCGGCATCCCCTTCCTGGACCGCGGCATGTACTTCGCGAAGGTGCAGCCGTCGCGGTCGTACGTTCAGGCCTTCCGCACGACCGAGCCGTTGCCGACGGGCATGTACCTCTCGCTCGACAAGGCGAGCCGCTCCCTCCGCACCGCCACCATCAGGGGCGAGGAGATGCTGCTCGTCGGCGGCGGCGGCCACGTCGTCGGCCGCGAGGACGACACCCTCGCCGTCGTCGACGAGCTCGGATCCTGGACGGCGCAGTGGTTCCCGGGAGCCGTTCGCACCCACGCCTGGTCCGCGCAGGACTATCGCTCGGCGAACATGACGCCCTTCGTGGGCTGGATGCCGCGGACCGACGGCCGGGTCGCCGTGGCAACCGGATACAACAAGTGGGGAATGACGAATGCGGTCGCGGCGGCGCTCAGCATCACGGCCGACGTCCTCGGGGAGGAGCTGCCGTGGGCGCAGGTTCTGCACCACCGCGTGACGAAGCCGTCGGCGGTGGCGTCGGGCATCGCGATGAACGCGGAGGTCGGCGGTCATCTCGCGGCCGATTGGGTGGGCGCGGCCCTACACGCGCTGCCGGAGGACCCGCCCGCCGAGGGCGAGGGGGTCGTCGGCCGCGACGGCGTGCGGCCGGTCGCGGTGTCGCGCGTGCGAGGAGAGGTGTGTCGCAGGTCCGCGGTGTGCCCGCACCTCGGCGGGATCCTGACCTGGAACCGGGCTGAGGCATCGTGGGACTGCCCGCTGCACGGATCCCGCTTCGACCACCGGGGCCGCCTGCTGGAGGGCCCCGCGACCGACGATCTCGCCCCGGTGGAGTGATGCCGCACTACTCGTGGCGACCGCGGCGCGTCAACCCGATCCCCGGATCCGCGGCGCGCCGCTAGCGTGCATCGCGTGGTGAATCTCCCCGCACGTCATCGCGTCGAGCGCGCGGCGTCCGCGCTGTGGTCCTCCGTTCGCGCGGCGTTCCGCGCGCCGCGTCTCATGCTCGCGGCGAAGACGGCCCTCGCGGTGGGGATCTCCTGGTTCATCGCGCTGCGGATGCCGGGGGTCACCGACGAGTACCCGTACTATGCGCCGCTCGGCGTGCTCGTGAGCATGTACCCCACGCTCATGGACTCGCTGAAGACGAGCGTGCAGACGCTGTTCGGACTCCTCGCGGGAATAGGGCTGGCCTTCCTCGTGCTCCTCACCTGGGGCCCGAACGTGTGGACGATCTCGCTGGTCGCCGGGGCCGGCATCGTGCTGTCGGGCACCGGCTGGTTCGGCGCCGGGCGGGAATACGTGCCGATCGCGGCGCTCTTCGTGCTCATCATCGGCGGCGCCGACTTCGACGACTATTCGCTCGGTTACGCGACGCAGATGGGCGTGGGCGCGGTCGTCGGTCTCGCCGTGAACCTGCTGATCGCCCCGCGGACGCTCACGGCCTTCGCCGCGGAGCGCGTCGATGCGTTCCGTCTCCAGCTGGCGGAGCACCTGCGCGACATCGCCGAGGTTCTGGGCGGCGAGTGGCCGCCGCAGCGCGAGGACTGGGCGCGCAACGCGGCGTCGCTCGGCGACACGGCGCGCGATGTGCGCGACGCGCTCCGCCAGGCCGAGACGAGCCGGAAGGGAAACCCTCGCGCCCGCCGGGACCGCCAGGATCCGCAGGCGCAGCGCGAGCGACTCGAACAGCTCGAGCGCATCGCGTTCGTCATCCGGGACGTGTCCGAGGCGCTCGCCGACGCGCTCTGGGAGCGGCCCGGGCGGCTCGATCTCGATGCATCGCTCGCGGATCCGCTCCGCGCCGCGTGCGCGCGCGTGGCGCTCTGCGTCGAGCGGTCGGGCGAGGGTACCCGCGAGGCGCACGAGGCGCGCGCCTACGCCGCCGCGGGGCTTCGCAGCCTCGCGGCGGCGGTCGACGATCCCGAGCGGCGAGCTCACGGATCGTTCGGGGCGGCGACGCTCATCGCCATGCACCTGCGGCGGATCCTCGAACTCTCGCGACGCTGACGCCCGGAGGATGCGCCGACGGGCACGCCCGCGACGTCAGTCGCTGCCGGGATGGAGGACGACCTTGATGCAGCCGTCTTCCTTCCGCTGAAAGGTCTCGTAGAGCCGCGGCGCATCCTCGAGCGGCGCATGGTGCGTCGCAAGGTCCATCACCCCGAGCGGATCCGACGGATCCTCGACGAGCGGCAGGAGGTTGCCGGTCCACCGCTTGACGTTGCACTGGCCCATCCGCATCGACAGCTGCTTGTCGAACATCGTCTTCATCGGCATGATGTCGGCGTCTCCCGCATAGACCCCGCTCAGCGAGATCGTGCCGCCGCGGCGCACGGCATCGATCGACGCATGCAGGGCGCTCAGGCGGTCTACCCCCGCGCGATCGAGCATGCCGCGGGCGAGCGGATCCGGGAGGAGGCCGACGGCCTTCTGCAGCAGTTCGACGCCGGCGTTGCCATGGGCCTCCATGCCCACCGCGTCGATCACCGAATCCGCGCCGCGCCCCTCGGTCGCATCGCGGATCTCGTCGACAACGCTCTCCGAGAAATCGAGCGTCTCGACGCCGTGGCGTTCGGCGAGCGCTCGCCGTTCCGGCACAGGGTCCACGGCGATCACTCGCACGCCGCGATGGACGCCGATGCGCGCCGCGAACTGGCCGACCGGCCCGAGGCCCATCACGGCGAGCGTGCCGCCGTCGGGTACGGCGGCGTACTCGAACCCCTGCCACGCCGTCGGAAGGATGTCGCTGAGATAGAGGTAGCGCTCGTCGGGCAACGACGATCCGACTTTGATGTGGTTGTAATCCGCGAGGGGGACGCGCAGATACTCGGCCTGCCCGCCCGGCACCTGGCCGTAGAGCTTCGTGTAGCCGAAGAGCGCCGCGCCGGATCCGTACGCCGTCACCTGCGTCGTCTCGCACTGCGACTGGAGGCCCCGGCGGCACATGACGCACCGGCCGCAAGAGATGGTGAACGGCACGACCACGCGGTCGCCGACGGCGAGCTCGGTCACCGCCGAGCCGACCTCCACGACGATCCCCATCGGCTCGTGCCCGAGCACGTCGCCCGCGTCGAGGAACGGCCCGAGCAACTCGTACAGATGCAGATCGGACCCGCAGATCGCGGACGAGGTGATCTTGACGATCGCGTCCGTCGACTGCTCGATGACCGGGTCGGGGACGTTCTCCACGCTGACGCTGCGCTTCGCCTGCCACGTGAGTGCTCTCATGAATATCCTCCTTATTCCGCGTGTGCCGAGCCTGTCGCTTTCGCGAGACTCCCACCAGCGCCTTGACAGCGGGTCGTACCGGTGCGACACATCTCGACATCAGCGCCTTACGGGGCTGTTTGTGTCACGATGAGATTCGATCTCACGCCGCGGGCTCCACCCTTACTTCGCGCGGCGGAGGTGGGCACGAGGCAAGCAGGAGGTCTCATGGCGCACAAAATGCGTTTTACATCGCGCGATCATTCGACCGTCGAGGAGACGTGGCAGAGGTTCGTGCCGTCGGCAGAGCTCCGGGGCGTTGACCCGAAGAGCTTCCGTTTCGAGTGGCGGTCGTCCGAGGTCCCCGCTCTGAGTATCGTCCGGTATGAGCTGTCCGCGGAGGTCTTCTCGGCCGTTGAACCCGAGGATCAGATTCTCGTCTGCCGGGTAGACACGAAGGACGGCTCGATCGAAGGCCCTCGGGGCGAACTCGCCCTCGATCAGCCGTGGATCACGGACGGCCCCCGGATCGGCGCCCACTGGAAACAGAACGCTCGCGTGGATGCGTTCATCTTCGGCCGCGACGACGCGGAGGAACTCGCCAGGGACATCTCCGGAAACGATCGCCTACGGTTGCGCGTCAGGGGCGCGTCACCGCTGAGCTCGTCGAGCGGCGCGCACTGGGAACGCACCTTCGATTACCTCCTGGCCTCCGCAGAGGCGCTGGAGCCCGAGGACGAGATCCTCACCGCCGGCCTGCGTCGGCATGCGCTGTGGACGACGCTGACGACCTTCGACACCTCCCTGCGCGACGAGCCGAGCGCCTCGCCGCAGTCGCGGCCGGCACCCGCCGCGGTGCGGCGCGCCCTCGACTTCATCGATGACAACGCGCACCTGCCGATCACGGTCGACGACATCGCCGCCGCCGCGTTCATGTCAACTCGGGGCCTGCAGTACGCCTTCCGTCGAGAGCTTGACACGACACCCGCCGATCGCCTCCGCCGCGTCCGGCTGGAGGGGGCGCGACGCGAGATCCGCGCCGGCTGCAAGGATCCGATCGCGACGATCGCGAGGCGCTGGGGATTCGCGCACGCGTCGCGTTTCGCGGCGGCCTACCGCGAGGCGTTCGGGCGATCGCCCGCGGCGGAGGCGGGGCGCCGTGCCGGTTCCTAGCGGATAAGCATGACCGCGCGCGCAGGAGCTCTTCGTTTTCCGGCTGAAGCCCACAATTCCGGGGGCGATCGGGTACCGTGAGAAGCGGTGGGGAGACCGGTCGGTCTTCCCACTTTTCTTTTTGAGGGAGGCCCCATGAACATTCGACTCTTCCCATGCGGAGGCGCCTGAGATGGGCCGGCTGCTTTACGGCGACGCCCAAGACCCGATCAGCATCGAAGATCGCGCGCTCGCCCACCTCAAGATCGTCATCGCGACCAAGCTCCGCCGAAACGAGAGCTTCACGCTGTCGTGGCGCCACCCCAATGGCACCCCGGAGGGGCGCAGCACGATCTGGATCCACCCGTCGATCCCGATGCGGTTCGTCTTCGATGAGGTGGAGCCCCCCGAACTGAGCCGACAGTGGATCGAGGACCTCGCGCACTCGGCGCACTCCACGGGCGGGATCGTGCTGGTCGAGGAACACATCGAGGCGGCCGTCTGACAGCCCCATATACGGATGCGCGGTCGCGCGTCAAGGGGGTAACGAGCAGAAAGCGCGCCCTCATAGTCTGGCCTTCCAACCCGCACGACGGAAGGAAATGCCATGAGCGCTGAAGACAAGGTCAAGGCAACGGCTGACAAGGTTACGGGCAAGGTCAAGGAAGCGACCGGCAAGCTCACGGACAACGAGAAGCTCGAGGCGGAAGGCAAGGCCGACCAGGTCAAGGGCCACGCGAGGGATGCGGCCGGCGACGTCAAGGACGCGGCGCGCGGAGTGCGCGACTCGTTGAAGGATTAACGAACCCCTGAGGTGAGGAGAACATCATGGGATTCTTCGGTTTTCTACTGTTGGGCCTGATCGCCGGCGCGATCGCGAAGCTGATCCTCCCGGGCAGGCAGGGCGGCGGATGGATCGTCACTCTGCTCCTCGGAGTCGTCGGGGCGTTCCTCGGCGGCTGGTTGGGCAGCTTGATCTTCGACGTCGGATTGAACGAATTCTTCTCGCTCTCGACCTGGCTGCTCGCGATCGGCGGTTCGCTGATCGTGTTGCTCATCTGGGGCCTGATCGTCGGCCGACGCAAGGCTGACTGAGCATGAACCTTCAGTGGCCCGCGGAGAGAAATCTCCGCGGGCCACTGCCATGCGCTACATCCACTTGCGCCACTTGAAAATCAGGTAGAGCGCAATCGTGAACACGAGCATCACCGCGAGCGAGAACGGGTACCCGTAGGCCCAGTCGAGTTCGGGCATATCACGGAAGTTCATTCCGTAGATCGCGGCGATGAGCGTGGGCGCGAAGAAGATTGCCGCCCAGCCGGAGACAACCTATTCCCTGGCGGAATGACGTCAGTATACGCGAAAAGGCCCCGCGGCTCACGAGGAGCTACGGGGCCTAGATGTGACTACTTCGCCATGGAAAGCCGTGCGATATGGTCGCGATATGGCGCGTCTAACGATCGAGTACACGGGGCTGTCTGCTGACGGGCGCGGGATCTTGCCGCCTGTCACCTTTGATGTCGAAGGCGCGGACAATGCACCGTTCGCGACGACAGCGTGGGGGTATCTCGGACCGGAGCATTCGCGGGAGAGATTCATGTTGCGGTTGCCCGTTGATGCCGCCATCATCGGCCCCGTCGACGTTACGGACAAGATTACGCTGGCCGAAGCGGCAGCGTTCGCCGATGGCGAGGTGCTACGCCTCACATTCGCGCGCGTTGGGGGCCAATGGATCAGTGAGCTGTGGACGTTCGCGGGCGAAGGTCTCACATGGCTGAGCTTGATCGAGATGGCGCGGGCGCTTCGTCGTGGCACCGGTCGAATCGCCTATCGCCGGCACCGTGAGGTGGCGAACGAGTGGGCGAATCACGGCGTCGATAGCGTGCCGTCGCTGGAGCTGACGCGGTTCGTGAAGGCTCAGCGGGCGTGGCCGATGGCGACGTTCATGTCGTTGTTCGGACTCGATCGCCAGGAAGCACGCGCGTTGCTCGTCGTGCTCGGCTACCGCTACGACAGCACTGACGACGACGTGTGGGTCGAGGACGTCGAGGACTGAGCGCGACGCCGTCGAGCGATGCGCGGCGACGGTGCGCCAGCAAGCCCTAGCGGGCCGTTAGTGCCCGTATGTCCCCCGGACCGGCGTTGCGAGAGTTACGGGCGTCTACGGTGCCCTCTAAGGCCTCCTGTGGTGCTACGTCTCTAGGAGCTTCGCCGGCGTGATGTCCTCGATCACGGCGTCGGCGGGGAGGTCAAGGATGACTTCGAGAGCTGCGCAAGTGTGCAGAGGCTGGTAGTACTCGGCGAGGATCCACTCAGCGGGGGCGTCGACGGCATAGATATGGGGCGTGCCTGGGCGTGCTTCGGAGCCCGGTCGTTTTTGCTTCCGCTCCATCATGTAGCGGCGGTGCGAGGTGGCGAAGTCGTAGTCGACGGTC
>Ga0302349_1001145_pt1 | contig 22663 bp, 18 predicted proteins | sample PhyAR1_FD_202176 | JGI IMG/M metagenome (GOLD analysis project Ga0302349, IMG submission 202176) | Leaf surface microbial communities from alfalfa plants in UC Gill Tract Community Farm, Albany, California, United States - DLSL A.R1... | ecosystem: Host-associated > Plants > Phyllosphere >...
CTCTCACGCACTGATGCTGGAAACCGCCCGTCGCGACGTGATCCTGCCCTACTGGCAGCAGCTGATCGCCGCCGTGAAAGGCCTGGCGAATGAATACCGCGATATCCCGCTGTTGTCCCGTACGCACGGTCAGCCTGCGACGCCCTCCACCATGGGTAAAGAGATGGCGAACGTCGCTTACCGTCTGGAACGTCAGCTGCGTCAGCTGAGCCAGATCGAGGTGCTGGGTAAAATCAACGGCGCCGTCGGTAACTATAACGCCCACATTGCTGCCTATCCGGAAGTGGACTGGCATCAGCTGAGCGAGCGCTTTGTCACCTCGCTGGGTATCAGCTGGAACCCCTACACCACCCAGATTGAGCCGCACGACTACATTGCAGAGATGTTCGACTGTATTGCCCGCTTTAACACCATCCTGATCGATTTCGATCGCGATATCTGGGGCTACGTGGCGCTGAATCACTTTAAACAGAAAACCATTGCCGGCGAGATCGGCTCTTCCACCATGCCGCACAAGGTGAACCCGATCGATTTCGAAAACTCCGAAGGCAATCTGGGACTGGCCAACGCAGTGATGCAGCATCTGGCCAGCAAACTGCCGGTATCACGCTGGCAGCGTGACCTGACCGATTCCACCGTGCTGCGTAACCTCGGCGTCGGCATCGGCTATGCACTGATCGCCTATCAGGCGACGCTGAAAGGCATTTCGAAGCTGGAAGTGAACCGTGACCGTCTGCTGGACGAGCTGGATCACAACTGGGAAGTGCTGGCGGAACCGATCCAGACGGTGATGCGCCGTTACGGCATCGAGAAGCCTTACGAGAAGCTGAAAGAGCTGACGCGCGGCAAGCGAGTGGATGCAGCAGGCATGCAGGCCTTTATCGACAGCCTGGCACTGCCGGAAGAAGAAAAAGTGCGTCTGAAGCAGATGACGCCAGCAAACTATCTCGGTCGGGCTATCCAGATGGTTGACGATCTGAAATAATCCCCTCCGCAGGCCGGTTCAGGCCGGCCTGCGTTAACATCTTGTTTAGTTCATTTCGCGTATACTTTCTTCAATTTGACTCATTCAGATAGTAAGGAATTCCTATGCGTGTTCTGGTTGTGGAAGACAATGCCCTGCTGCGCCATCATCTCGCCGTCCAGTTACGTGATATGGGCCACCAGGTTGATGCTGCCGAAGACGCCAAAGAAGCCGACTATTTTCTTCGCGAGCACCTGCCCGACATTGCGCTGGTCGATTTAGGCCTGCCTGATGAAGATGGCATGTCACTGATCCGTCGCTGGCGCAGCGATGCCGTTCGGCAGCCCATTCTGGTGCTGACCGCTCGCGAAGGCTGGCAGGCTAAAGTGGAGGCGCTGGAAGCCGGTGCCGATGATTACGTCACCAAGCCGTTCCATATTGAAGAAGTGGCGGCGCGGCTGCAGGCGCTGATGCGCCGTAACAGCGGTCACGCCTCGCAGATTATCGACATGGCGCCGTTTCAGGTTGATTTGTCACGTCGCGAACTGACGGTGAATGAGCAGCCGGTTAAACTCACGGCCTTTGAATACACCATCGTGGAAACCCTGATTCGTAACGCCGGCAAAGTGGTGAGTAAAGACTCGCTGATGCTGCAACTCTATCCCGACGCTGAACTACGCGAAAGCCACACCATCGACGTGCTGATGGGTCGCCTGCGCAAAAAAATTCTCGCGTTGCATCCCGCTGAAGTCATTGCCACCGTCCGTGGCCAGGGTTACCGCTTTGATCTCTGACCATGTCCTGGTTTAATCGTTATCGCCCGATTTCGCTGCGCGCCCGTTTTCTGTTGGCCTCCGCAGCGATTGTCCTGTTCCTCTCCCTCTCCTATGGCATGGTCGCCGTGATTGGCTATGTGGTGAGCTTCGATAAAAACACCTATCGGGTCATGCGCGGTGAAAGCAATCTGTTCTTTACGCTGGCGCAGTGGCATGACAATCGGCTCACCATTGCCCAGCCGGAACGGATGACGCTTAACTTCCCGACGCTGGTATTCATTTATGACGAGCACGGCAAGCTGCTGTGGCAGCAACGCGACGTGCCGGAGATCCGCCAGAAGATCCGGCGTGACTGGCTGATAAAGCCCGACTTCTATGAAATTGATACCAGCAACGGCACCAGCCTGGCGGCGATGGGAGATAACCTGAGTGCCAAACGGCGACTGCACGCCTGGGATACCGACAGTGATGACACCTTCACCCACTCGGTCGCGGTTAACCGCTATGACGCCACCACCAATCTGCCGGCGCTGACCATTGTGGTGGTCGACTCGATCCCGCAGGAGCTGCAGCATTCGGACGTGGTCTGGTCGTGGTTCAGCTATGTGCTGGCGGCGAATCTGATCCTGATTGTGCCGCTGCTCTGGCTGGCGGCACACTGGAGCCTGCGCCCCATTGGCGCACTGACTCAGCAGGTGCGGGAACTGGAGACCAGCCAGCGCGAAAAGCTGGATGACAATCCGCCGCAGGAGCTGCGCAGTCTGGTACGCAACCTGAATCTGTTGCTGACTAACGAACGACAGCGCTACACCCGCTATCGCACCACGCTTTCAGATCTGACGCACAGCCTGAAAACCCCGCTGGCGGTACTGCAGAGTACCCTGCGATCGCTGCGCAGCGGCAAAGAGCTGACGGTTGAGGAAGCTGAGCCGGTGATGCTGGAGCAGATCAGCCGCATCTCGCAGCAGGTCGGTTATTACCTGCATCGCGCCAGTATGCAGGCCGATCATAATCCGCTGCAGCGCGACCTGCATTCGGTATCCGGGCTGCTCGACAGCCTCTGTTCGGCGCTGAATAAGGTCTATCAACGCAAAGGCGTGGCTATCACGCTGGATATCTCCCCGGAACTCACTTTCGTCGGCGATCAGAATGATTTCATGGAAGTGATGGGTAACGTGCTGGATAACGCCTGTAAATATTGCCTGGAGTTTATTGAAGTCAGCGCTTATCAGAGCGAGAAAGCGCTGCATCTCTATATTGATGATGACGGTCCCGGCATCCCGGAGAGCAAGCGCGATCTGGTGTTTGTCCGCGGTCAGCGCGCCGATACGCTCCGTCCGGGTCAGGGACTGGGGCTGGCGGTGGCACTGGATATCCTGGAGCAATATGCGGGTAAGGTCATCGCCTCCAGCAGCGCGCTGGGTGGCACCCGGATGGAAGTGGTGTTTCAGCGCCAGGAAGTCGAACATCGCCGCGAGTAGAAACCGGTCCGGGCTGTTATACTTGCTGGCATTTACAGCCCTAAGCGGAACCCTTGTATGGACTATCAGCTCGATCTCAACTGGCCCGATTTTATTCAACGCTACTGGCAAAAACGTCCGGTCGTGCTGAAGCGTGGCTTTAAAAACTTTGTCGATCCTCTCTCCCCGGATGAACTGGCCGGACTGGCGATGGAAAACGAGGTGGATAGCCGCCTGGTCAGTCATCAGGATGGCAAATGGCAGGTCAGTCACGGCCCGTTTGAGAGCTACGATCATCTGGGTGAGAATAACTGGTCCCTGCTGGTTCAGGCAGTTAATCACTGGCATGAACCTTCTGCCGCCCTGATGCGCCCTTTCCGTTTTCTGCCTGACTGGCGTATCGATGATCTGATGGTCTCATTCGCCGTGCCGGGTGGCGGTGTCGGCCCGCATTTCGACCAATATGACGTGTTCATTATTCAGGGCAGTGGTCGCCGTCGCTGGCGTGTCGGTGAAAAAGTGCCGATGAAACAGCACTGTCCGCACCCTGACTTACTGCAGGTGGAGCCGTTCGACGCCATCATCGATGAAGAGATGGAGCCGGGCGATATTCTCTATATTCCACCTGGATTCCCGCATGAAGGCTATTCGCTGGAAAATGCGCTGAACTATTCGGTGGGCTTCCGCGCGCCGAGCGGCCGTGAGCTGATCAGCGGCTTTGCCGATTACACGCTGGCGAATGAGCTGGGTAGCCTGCGCTTTAGCGATCCTGATGTGCCGTCGCGCGATTGCCCGTCACAGATCCTGCCGCAGGAAATTGAAGGGATTCGTCAGGTGATGCTGGACGTGATTAACCAGCCGGAACATTTTGCGCAGTGGTTTGGCGAGTTTATTTCGCAGTCGCGTCACGAACTGGATGTTGCGCCACCAGAGCCGCCTTATCAGCCCGATGAGATCTATGACGCCCTGCAACAGGGTGATGCGCTGAGCCGGCTAGGTGGCCTGCGCGTGCTGACGATTGGCGATGCCGTTTACGTCAACGGTGAGCGGGTTGAGTGCTCGCATCCTGATGTCATGGCCGTTCTGGCCCATCATTACCGCATTACGCTGGAAGATCTGGGCGATGCGCTGGACGATCCGGCGGTACTGGCGCAGATCGCCGGGCTGGTGAATGCCGGTTACTGGTACTTTGGCGAAGAGTAACTGATCCTGAGGGCAGGCACGCCAGCCGCCAGCCCTCAGCAAGCCCATCAACTCAACAGGCTCTCCGCCGTTAGCGGCAGAGAGCCTGCCTCAGTAAAAAGCCGTTCGCAACTTAACCTTTCTTCTGCGCCGCCAGTTCTGACAACCGCACAATCACGTCTACTGATTTCGCCATGATATTCAGCGAAGCAAACTCATGCTTGCCGTGATAGTTGTAGCCGCCGGTAAACAGGTTCGGGCAGGGTAAGCCTTTCCATGACAGCGCGGAGCCATCCGTGCCGCCACGAATCGGTTTCACCACCGGCTCAATTCCGCAGTCACGCATCGCCTGCAGCGCCAGTTCGATGATGTGCGGGAACGGCTCAACCTTCTCGCGCATATTACGATAGCTGTTGGTGATCTCTACGGTGACAGAGCAATCCTTGTGCAGGGTTTTGGTCATCTCCGTCGCAATCTGCTGCAACGTCTGTTTGCGCTGCTCAAAACTGTCGGTATCAAAGTCGCGAATAATGTAGTGCAGCTCAGCATGTTCAACCGTGCCTTTCATCTGATGCAGATGATAGAAGCCCTCATAGCCTTCGGTGTACTGCGGCTTTTCACTGGCGGGTACGGCGGCATGAAACTGATTAGCCAGATCCAGCGCATTCACCATCACCCCTTTGGCTGAGCCTGGATGGACATTGTTGCCCACGATTTTGACCGTGGCTGAGGCGGCATTAAAGTTTTCATACTCAAACTCACCCAGATCGCTGCCGTCGACGGTGTAGGCCCAGTCAGCGGCAAAACCTTCGACATCAAAATGCGAGGTGCCACGGCCGATCTCTTCGTCAGGCGTAAAGGCCACGCGGATGGCGCCATGCGGAATATCGCTCTCCACCAGCCGGGCCATTGCGGTCATGATTTCGGCGATGCCCGCTTTATCGTCCGCGCCCAGCAGGGTTTTGCCATCGGTGGTGATCAGCGTGTGGCCGATCAGCTTGTGCAGCACCGGAAACATCACCGGCGACAGAATCTCATCGCCATTGCCCAGCGCAATGTCACCGCCGCGATAGTTTTCAATAATCTGTGGATTAACGTGCTTCGCAGTGAAATCAGGCGAGGTATCCATATGGGAGATAAAACCAATCACCGGGGTAGGCCAGTCAACATTGGCGGGCAAAGTGCCCATCACACAGCAGTGGTCGCTTAACGTGACATCAGCAAAGCCCAACGCCAGCAGCTCTTCCTGCAGCTGACGCGCCAGCGTCCACTGCCCTTCACTGCTCGGCACCTGACGCGCCTGCGGTTTCGCCTGGGTTTCGACTGCGACGTAGCTCAAAAAACGCTCTAGTAACTGTTCCATATCCCATCCTTTAAAAGTGCTGTCCGTTATTATTCACGGACCAGCCGGACGCAACGTTGCGTCAAATCATTAGCTGACAGGTTAGCGCTGTCGATCCCCTTTGGGAAAGCGATCCCGTCGAAAAAAAGCCGGATTGTGAGATTATTGCGGCAGGTCTCGCAATGTGTTGTTAACAATCCCGATTATCGGCTGCCCGGCGTGGTCAAAACATGGCAATGACACAGTTTTCAGGTATCATCCGCCCCTTCTTGCTGGCTGGCTGCGGTAGGCGGCTATGCTGTAACCTGATCGACCTTTGACAGACTGAGACTAAAATGACGCAAACACGCGCACAGCAGGCGCTGGTTACGCTTTCTGGCATCAGTAAAGCTTTCGATGGCAAAACCATCATTGATGATTTTAATCTGACCATTCACCATGGCGAATTTATCACGCTGCTTGGCCCCTCGGGCTGTGGCAAAACCACCATTCTGCGCCTGATTGCCGGGCTGGAAGAGGCCGATAGCGGGCGCATCCTGCTGGACAACCAGGATATTACCGATACCGTTGCTGAACATCGTCACGTCAATACGGTATTTCAGAGCTACGCACTGTTCCCGCATATGACGGTGTTTGAGAACGTCGCCTTTGGTTTGCGGATGCAAAAAACTCCGGCGGCGCAGATCACTACCCGGGTCACTGATGCGCTGGCGATGGTGCAGCTGGAGAGCTTTGCCGATCGCCGTCCGCATCAGCTGTCGGGCGGACAGCAGCAGCGTGTTGCTATCGCCCGTGCGGTGGTCAACCGGCCAAAGGTGCTGTTGCTGGATGAGTCGCTCTCTGCGCTGGATTATAAGTTGCGTAAGCAGATGCAGAACGAGTTGAAAGCGCTGCAGCGTAAGCTGGGTATTACCTTTGTTTTCGTCACCCACGATCAGGAAGAGGCGCTGACCATGTCCGATCGGATTGTGGTGATGCGCGACGGAAAAATTGTGCAGGACGGTACGCCGCGTGAGATCTACGAAGAGCCTGATAATCTGTTTGTCGCCCGCTTTATCGGTGAGATCAACGTTTTTGATGCTGAAGTGATCGCCAGCGAAAACGCCCCACGGATTCGGGCGCGGGTAGAAGGCCGTGAGTGCGATATTCACTGCGCTTTCCCGGTCCGGACAGGTGACCGGCTGCATGTGATGCTGCGCCCGGAGGATTTGCGCGTGGAAGAGATCCACGGTGACAGCGCAGTGGATGGCCTGATCGGCTATGTCCGTGAGCGTAACTACAAAGGCATGACGCTGGAATCAACCGTTGAACTGGAGAACGGCAAGCTGGTAACGGTGAGCGAGTTCTTCAATGAAGACGATCCTGACTTTGACCACTCACTGAACCAGAAGATGGCGGTGAACTGGGTGCCCAGCTGGGAGGTGGTGTTGCCGTATGAAGCTGATGCGTAACGGTTTCCAGAAGAGCGTCATTGCGCTGATCGTCAGCTGGCTGGCGCTGTTTGTCTTTCTGCCTAACCTGATGATCTTTATCACCAGCTTTCTGACGCGTGATGATGCGCACTTTGTCAGCGCGGTCTTTACCCTCAGCAACTACACGCGGCTGCTTGATCCGCTCTATGCCGAAGTGCTGCTGCATTCGCTCAACATGGCGCTGATCGCCACCCTCTGCTGTCTGCTGCTGGGCTACCCGTTCGCCTGGTGTCTGACAAAATTACCGGCGCGTCTGCGTCCGCTGATGCTGTTCCTGCTGATTGTGCCCTTCTGGACTAACTCCCTGATCCGCATTTATGGCCTGAAAATATTTCTCAGTACCCGTGGCTGGCTGAATGATTTTCTGCTGACGCTTGGCCTGATCGATAAGCCGTTTCGGATAATCTACACCCCGGAAGCGGTGGTGCTGGGCCTGATCTACATCCTGCTGCCGTTTATGGTGCTGCCGCTCTACTCCAGCCTGGAAAAGCTGGACAAGCCGCTGCTGGAAGCGGCGCGTGATTTAGGTGCCGGAAAAATACAGACCTTCTTTCGCATCATTCTGCCGCTCACCATGCCGGGCATTATTGCCGGCTGCCTGCTGGTGTTGATCCCGGCGATGGGGCTGTTCTACGTGGCCGATTTAATGGGCGGCGCGAAAAACCTGCTGATTGGTAACGTGATCAAAAGTCAGTTCCTTAATATTCGCGACTGGCCGTTTGGTGCCGCCACCAGCATCGTGATGACGCTGCTAATGGGCCTGCTGCTGCTGATTTACTGGCGCGTTGCGCGTCTGCTGAATAACAAGGTGGATTTAGGATGATGGCACGCCTGTTACGCGGCAGTTTTATGGCGGTGATTTACGCCTGGTTTTATATTCCGATTGTGATTTTGATCGTCAATTCGTTTAACGCCTCGCGGTTTGGCATTAACTGGCAGGGATTCACGACGCAGTGGTATCACCTGCTGCTGAACAACGACAGCCTGCTGCAGGCGGCGCAGCATTCGCTGATCATGGGGGTGCTGTCAGCCAGCTGTGCAACGTTGATCGGCTCGCTTACCGCCGTGGCGCTCTACCGCTACCGCTTTCGCGGCAAGCCTTTTGTCAGCGGTATGCTATTTGTGGTGATGATGTCGCCGGATATTGTGATGGCGATTTCGCTGCTGGTGCTGTTTATGCTGCTGGGGATCTCGCTGGGTTTCTGGTCGCTGCTGTTCTCACACATCATCTTCTGTCTGCCGTTTGTGGTGATCACCGTTTACTCGCGGCTGAAAGGCTTTGATGTGCGGATGCTGGAGGCGGCAAAAGATCTGGGTGCCAGCGAGACCACGATTCTGCGTAAAATTATCCTGCCGCTGGCGATGCCCGCCGTCGCGGCCGGCTGGTTGCTGAGCTTTACCCTCTCCATGGATGATGTGGTGGTCTCTTCGTTTGTGACCGGCCCGACCTTTGAAATATTACCGCTGAAGATTTACTCAATGGTCAAGGTGGGCGTCTCACCGGAGGTGAATGCGCTCGCCACCATTCTGATGCTGCTGTCGTTGCTGCTGGTAGCCGGCAGTCAGTGGTTACTGCGTGACAGAAATAAATAACCGGGGAATGATAATGAAAAAATGGTCTCACTGGCTGGCGGCTGGCGCGCTGGCACTGGGGATGCAGTCTGCCCAGGCGGACGACGGTAAAACGCTCTACTTCTATAACTGGACCGAGTATGTCCCGCCGGGCCTGCTGGAACAGTTTACTAAAGAGACCGGCATCAGGGTGATCTACTCGACGTATGAATCCAATGAGAGCATGTATGCCAAGCTCAAAACCTGGAAAGATGGCGCCTACGATTTGGTGGTGCCTTCAACCTACTTCGTGGCGAAGATGCGTAACGAAGGCATGTTGCAGAAGATCGATAAGAGCCAGCTGAGCAACTTCAGCAACCTTGATCCAAATCTGCTGAACAAGCCGTTCGATCCCAACAACGATTACTCCATCCCCTACATCTGGGGCGCAACGGCGATTGGCGTCAACCGTGACGAGATCGACCCTAAGAGCGTCACCCGCTGGGCCGACTTGTGGAAACCGGAATATAAGCAGAGCCTGTTGCTGACCGACGATGCGCGGGAAGTGTTTCAGATGGCGCTGCGTAAGCTCGGTTACTCCGGTAACACCCGCGATCCGGCGCAGATCAAGGCGGCTTATCAGGAGCTGAAAAAGCTGATGCCGAACGTGCTGGCGTTCAACTCCGACAATCCGGGCAACCCCTACATGGAAGGTGAAGTGAATCTGGGGATGATCTGGAATGGCTCAGCCTATGTGGCCCGTCAGGCGGGAACGCCGCTGGAAGTCGTCTGGCCCGAAGAAGGCGGCATTTTCTGGATGGATAACCTGGCCATTCCTGCTAACGCGAAAAACAAAGCGGGCGCGCTGAAGCTGATTAACTTCCTGCTGCGCCCCGACGTAGCGGCAAAAGTGGCAGAGACCATCGGCTATCCAACGCCGAATCTGGCCGCCAGAAAACTGCTGCCAGCGGCGGTGGCGAACGATCCGTCACTCTATCCGTCCGATGAAATCATTCAGCACGGCGAATGGCAGGATGATGTCGGCGATGCCAGCGTGCAGTATGAGACGCTGTTCCAGCAGCTGAAAGCGGGCCGTTAAGCCTGATAACCGGGCGGCAACAGCCGCCCGATTTATTTGTACAGGCCGCGCAGCAGCGTATGCACGAACTCCGGCACCACTTCGCTGGCCAGGCCGTAGTGACGCTCGGCAAACTCATTGCCCACCTGGCTCGGCTCCAGGTTCAGCTCGACGGTGTGCGCGCCCTGCAGTTTGGCTTCATGCACAAAACCGGCTGCCGGATAGACATGGCCTGAGGTCCCGATAGCAATAAAGTAGTCGGCCTGCTCCAGCGCCTGATAGATCTGCTCCATGCCCAGCGGCATCTCACCGAACCACACCACATGCGGACGCAGCGCGGATGGAAACTGGCAGCAGGTACAGCGGTCATCCGGGGTGATATCACCGGTCCACTCAATCACCTGGCCGCTGTTGACACAGCGTACCTTCAGCAGTTCGCCATGCATATGCAGTACCCGCGCATTGCCGGCACGCTCATGCAGATTATCGATATTCTGCGTCACCAGCAGAAAGTTATCACCCAGCACCTGTTCCAGCTCCGCCAGCGCCAGATGGGCGGCATTGGGCTGAATCTCCGCCTGTTGCAGCTGCTGACGACGGGCGTTATAGAAACGTTGCACCAGCGCAGGATCGCGCTGGAAACCTTCCGGCGTGGCAACATCCTCAACATGATGTTCTTCCCACAAGCCGTCAGCGGCGCGGAAGGTACGGATGCCGGACTCAGCAGAAATGCCAGCGCCGGTCAGCACCACCACATGCGGCTGCGGATGGGCGGCCAGTTCGGCCTGACGATCACGCTCGAAAATTCGCTGGCGAAAGCGCTGATGCACCTTTCTCCGGGTCTTTTTAAGGCGGGCAAGTCGTATGCGGCGACGTGGTGTACGCATAAAATCTCCTGGAGCAGCGGCTTCGGCGAGCCGCTATAAACAAATTCTGGGCTGAAAACACCCGATAATAACGGTTGCGCATGACAGCGCCATGCAGCAGAGGCCGAAAATGTGCGCGGCGCGAAGAGTGGATTCGCGCCGCGTGTCATTACTGTCCGCTCAATACCCGAGCCGGGTCGATGCGGCTGGCGCGTCTGGCAGGATACCAGCTGGCGACCAGGCTCAACACAATGGCGGTAATCAGAACGGAGAACACATCGATCCAGTGCAGCTCCGACGGCAGGAAGTCGATAAAGTAAATATCGCCCGCCAGCAGATGATGGCCGGTGAGTGACTCCAGCCCGCGTACCAGATGTGTCAGGTTGAGTGACACCAGCACGCCCACCACCACGCCGCTGACGCTGCCGAGCAGGCCTGCCAGCAGACCGTACCAGATAAAGATGGCGCGAATCAGACGATCTTTGGCACCGAGGGTACGCAGCACCGCAATATCACTGCTTTTGTCTTTGACCGCCATCACCAGCGTGGAAACGATATTAAAGCAGGCAACGCCAATCACCAGCACCATCGCCAGATACATGATGGCGCGAATCATCTGGATATCGCGATACATGTAGCCGTAGGTGCCGATCCAGCTTTTGATATAGACATAAGAGCGGGTCGCTTCGCCGGCATCCCGTACCAGCTTTACCGCCTGGAACGGGTCATTCATTTTTAACGCAATGCCGGTGACGCTGTTGCCCATATCCAGATAGTGCTGTGCATCAGCCAGCGGCACCAGCGCCAGACTGTGATCGAGCATGCCGCTCAGCTGCAGGATACCGCTGACCTGAAGCCGGATACGCTTCGGCTGCAGCAGCTTATTCTCCCCGTCGTTATTCGGGATCATGATGGTAATCCAGTCACCCTGTTTAACCTTCAGCGTATCCGCAATGCCGCCGCCGAGGATGATCTGCTGTTTACCGGCGGCAAAAGTGGACCAGGCGTTGCTGGCGACAAACTGCGGCAGCGCGCTGAGACGCGGCTCCTGCGCCGGATCGACGCCTTTCACCTGCAGCGCTTCCAGCCGCGCACCGCTTTCAATCAGCCCGGTGAAGTTGATATAAGGCGCCGCCGCCGCAATGCCGGGGACCTTTTCAATCGGTGCAATCATCGACTGCCAGCGCTGAAACGGCTGATTCACCGCTTCAATCTCACCGTGCGGTACCACCGCCAGAATGCGGTTATTCAGCTCACGCTCAAACCCGTTCATCGCGCTCAGGCCGATAATTAACACCGCCACGCCCAGCGCAATACCGATGGTTGAGATCACCGAAATCAGCGATACCATGCCGCCACGGCGACGACCCCGGCTAAAGCGCAGACCTAACAGCAGCGATAACGACGATCCCATTACACCGCTCCTGCCATGCTCAGCTGTTCGCTTAACTGCCCGTCACGCATCTCCATCTGGCGCGACATCCGTTTCGCCAGCTGCAAATCGTGGGTCACCACCAGAAACGCGGTGCCCTGACGCACGTTAAGTTCACCCAGCAGGGCAAAAATCGCATCGGCATTGCGCGCATCGAGGTTACCGGTGGGCTCATCGGCCATCACCAGACGAGGACGGTTGACCAGCGCACGGGCAATCGCCACGCGCTGACGTTCACCGCCCGACAGCTCCGATGGCCGGTGAGCGGCGCGGTGATCGAGTCCCACCGCGGCCAGCATCTCGCGGGCGCGATCCTGCGCTTCAGCTTTGGCCACTTTGCCAATCAGCAACGGCATCGCCACGTTCTCCAGCGCGCTAAAATCGGGCAGCAGATGATGAAACTGATAGATAAAGCCCAGCTCGCGGTTGCGCAGATCCGCTTTAGCCGAGGAGGACATGGCGTTCAGTGACTGACCATCAAATATCACATCGCCCGAGGTCGGCGCATCCAGACCGCCCAGCAGGTGCAGCAGGGTACTTTTGCCCGATCCCGAACTGCCGACGATGGCCGTCAGTTCACCAGGCTGCAGGCTGAAAGCCACATTGCGCAGCACATCGGTCTGCACGCTGCCTTCCTGATAGCGTTTACACAGGTCGCGACACTGCAACAAAGGAGAGTTACTCATAACGTAAAGCCTCAGCGGGTTGAACGGCGGCAGCGCGCCACGAAGGATAGAGCGTAGAAAGCAGCGCCACCACCATCGCGCTCAGGGCGATGGTCACCACTTGCCACAGATTAATGTCGACCGGCAGCGCGGCACCATCAAGGAACAGGCCGATCAGCGGCATCAGATTATTCAGCTGACTGGCCAGCAACACGCCCAGCAGCGTACCGAGTAAGGTGCCGATAATGCCGGCGCTGGCGCCCTGCACCATAAACACCGCCACAATCTGTCGGCGCGTCAGCCCCTGGGTTTGCAGGATCGCTACCTCGCCCTGCTTCTCCATAATCAGCAGGCCCAGTGAGGTGATGATGTTAAAAGCGGCAACGGCGATGATCAGGCTCAGCAGCAGCCCCATCATGTTTTTCTCCATCCGCACCGCCTGGAACAGATCGCCCTTGCGCTCACGCCAGTCTTTCCATACCAGCCCGGCTGGCAGGGTCTGCTGACTCAGGCTATCAACCTGCAGCGGCTTATCCAGCCACAAGCGCCAGCCGGTAATATTCCCGGCCGGGTAGCGCATCACGCGCGACGCATCCTGCTGATTGACCAGAATCTGATAGCCATCAACTTCACTGTTGGCGGCATAGGTACCCGCCACGGTAAACAGACGCTGGCTCGGGACCCGTCCCATCGGGGTAAACTGGCTGACCGACGGCACCATCAGACGCAGCTGATCGCCGCGCTTCACGCCGAGCTGTGACGCCAGCTGCTCGCCGAGGATCACATTATATTGTCCGGGTTGCAGTACGCTCTGTTGGGTATTGACCAGAAAAGGGGTGAGCGGATCTTTTTCATCCGGCTGAATGCCGAGCATCACGCCCACCGAGACGCTGTGCGGGCTTTGCAGCACCACGTTGGCGGTGGTCAGCGGCGCAATGCGGCTGATGCCCTGCAACGCCAGGCTGGAAGCCGGTTGTTGTTGCGGGTTGATACTGCCTTTATCGCTGGTCACCAGCGCCTGAGGCATCAGCCCAAGAATGTTGCCTTCAAGCTCACGTTCAAAGCCGTTCATGACGGACAGAACCGTCACCATCGCCAGCACGCCAAGCGTAATGCCAATAGTAGAAAGCCAGGAGACAAAGCGACCGAAGCGATCCGATGCGCGTCCGCGCATGTAACGCAGACCGATAAATAGCGCGACAGGTTGATACATGGAATCCAGTAAGCCGTTGCCTGAAAATAGGTAGGGGGATGATAAAGGAGCCGCTGCCTTTATGAAACCTCTAACCCTCTGAGTCGGCGGCAAAGTTGTATCAGAACGGGTCAGGCTGCGCGACAAAGCGCCAGTATAGCGGCTAAAGCCGCGGGTTATTGGCGGATTATCCCGCAGCGATCGGGGTAGACTACAATCAGTAAGACGATAAGGCGTGACGTTATCGCACAGCGGTAAGAGGTAGCGACCATGTTTAAATTTCCCAAAGGCAGCATCGTAAAACATAAATCCGGGGAGATCAGAGGCGAAGTGATCAACGTCTTCGGGCAGGGAGATGCGCCCGCCGGCTACTACGTAAAATGGGATGATGGCAATCATAGCTATCATTCTGAGCAGGAATTAACCTGGGCGAACATTGACCGCCCGCGCATGTATTACACACAGCAATCCATAAAATAATCCTCAGCCCTGTCCGGCTGTTTACCCCGTCGCCACCGTGCGACGGCGGTTTTCCCCCGCCCTTCTCCTCGATTTGCCATCTACGCTGACCCTCGCTTATCCCGCCCGAACCGCGGGTTCCGCTCGCTGCCGCAGGAAAATTGTGCCGCAGAGGTGATCGCCATGACGTAATATGGAATGATTACGTCCTGGTAAAAATGGAGCAACCCCGAGATCCCATGTCCGAACAGACTCGCTATACCCTGCCCGTTAAATCCGGCGATCACCGTCAGCTCGGCCAGCTTATTGGCGCTGCGCACGCGGTGGAGTGTGCCAGCATTACCGAGCGACATGCCGGTCCGGTGTTAATGATTACGCCCGATACCCAAACCGCCCTGCGTCTGCTGGACGAGATCCGCCAGTTTACCGATCTGCCGGTGGCGCATCTTGCCGACTGGGAAACGCTGCCTTACGACAGTTTTTCACCGCATCAGGATATTATTTCCGCCCGTCTGTCGACGCTGTATGGATTGCCGGTAATGCAGCGCGGCATGCTGATTATGCCGGTCAATACCCTGATGCAGCGTGTCTGCCCGCACAGTTTCCTGCACGGCCATGCGCTGGTGATGAAACAGGGACAGAAACTGTCGCGCGATCGGCTGCGCGATCAGCTGGAGCAGGCGGGTTACCGTCATGTCGATCAGGTGATGGAGCATGGCGAATACGCCACGCGCGGTGCGCTGCTCGATCTCTTCCCGATGGGCAGCGACCAGCCCTACCGCATCGACTTTTTTGATGATGAGATCGACAGCCTGCGCCTGTTTGATGTCGACAGCCAGCGTACGCTGGAAGCGGTAGCGGAAATCAATCTGCTGCCTGCGCATGAGTTCCCCAGCGACAAGGCGGCGATTGAGCTGTTCCGCAGCCGCTGGCGCGAAATTTTTGATGTGCGCCGCGAGTCGGAGCACGTCTATCAGCAGGTCAGCAAAGGGACGCTGCCCGCCGGTATCGAATACTGGCAGCCGCTGTTTTTTGAGCAGCCGCTGCCCAGCCTGTTCAGCTATCTGCCTGACAATACGCTGATTGTTAACTGCGGCGATCTGGAAGGGAGCGCGACCCGCTTCTGGCAGGATGCCGAAGCCCGCTATGAGAATCGCCGGGTCGATCCGATGCGTCCGCTGCTGGAACCCACCAACCTGTGGTTACGGCCTGATGCGTTAATGGGCGAGCTGAAAAGCTGGCCGCGTATCCAGATGACCAATGAGCAGCTGCCCGCGAAAGCCGCCAACACCAATCTGGGTTACCAGCCTCTGCCCGACCTGACAGTACAGGCGCAGGCTAAAGCGCCGCTGGATCATCTGCGTCAGTTCATCGAAACCTTTAGCGGTGCGGTGGTGTTCTCGGTTGAGAGTGAAGGTCGTCGCGAAAGCCTGCAGGAGCTGCTGGCGCGCATTAAACTCCGTCCTCAGGCGGTCAAACGCTTCGATCAAACCGGCGAAGAACGGTTCAGCCTGATGATTGGCGCCAGCGAGCGCGGCTTTATTGATACGCAGGGCAACCGGGCGCTGATTTGTGAAAGCGACCTGCTGGGTGAGCGCGTCAGTCGCCGCCGCCAGGATACCCGCCGCACGATTAACCCGGACATTCTGATTCGTAACCTGGCCGAGCTGCATCCCGGCCAGCCGGTGGTCCATCTTGAACATGGCGTTGGCCGCTACATTGGCCTGACTACGCTGGAAGCGGGCGGCATTCAGGCTGAATACCTGATGCTCTCCTACGCCAACGACGCCAAACTCTATGTGCCGGTCTCCTCGCTGCATCTGATCAGCCGTTACGCTGGCGGTGCCGACGATAATGCGCCGCTGCATAAGCTCGGCAGCGATGCCTGGTCACGCGCCCGGCAGAAAGCGGCCGAAAAAGTCCGTGACGTGGCGGCAGAACTGCTGGATATCTACGCTCAGCGTGCCGCCAAAACCGGTTTTGCCTTTAAACATAATCGTGAACAGTACCAGCTGTTCTGCGAAAGTTTCCCGTTTGAGACTACGCCCGACCAGGCGCAGGCGATCAATGCGGTGCTCAGTGATATGTGCGAGCCGCTGGCAATGGACCGCCTGGTATGCGGTGACGTGGGCTTTGGTAAAACCGAAGTGGCAATGCGCGCCGCGTTTTTGGCGGTTGAGAACAATAAGCAGGTGGCGGTGCTGGTGCCGACCACCCTGCTGGCGCAGCAGCACTACGATAATTTCCGCGATCGCTTCGCTAACTGGCCGGTGCGGATTGAAATGTTGTCGCGCTTTCGTACCGCCAAAGAGCAGGCCCAGGTGCTGGAGCAGGCCAGCGAGGGCAAGATCGATATTCTGATCGGTACCCATAAGCTGCTGATGAGCGATCTCAAATGGCGCGATCTCGGCCTGCTGATCGTCGATGAGGAGCACCGCTTTGGCGTGCGTCACAAAGAGCGGATTAAAGCGATGCGGGCCGATGTCGATATCCTGACCCTGACCGCAACGCCGATCCCGCGGACCCTGAATATGGCGATGAGCGGCATGCGCGATCTGTCGATCATTGCCACCCCGCCGGCGCGCCGTCTGGCGGTGAAGACCTTTGTGCGTGAGTTTGACGATCTGGTGATTCGTGAGGCGATCCTGCGCGAAATATTGCGCGGCGGGCAGGTCTACTACCTCTATAACGACGTCGAAAATATCGAGAAAGCGGCACAGCGCTTAACCGACCTGGTGCCGGAAGCGCGTGTCGCCATTGGTCACGGTCAGATGCGTGAACGCGACCTGGAACGGGTGATGAATGATTTCCATCATCAACGGTTTAACGTGCTGGTGTGTACCACCATCATTGAGACCGGCATCGATATTCCAACCGCCAATACCATCATCATTGAGCGTGCGGATCACTTCGGTCTGGCGCAGTTGCATCAGCTACGGGGACGCGTCGGCCGATCGCATCATCAGGCCTACGCCTGGCTGCTGACGCCGCATCCTAAAGCGATGACGGCTGATGCGCAGAAGCGGCTGGAAGCGATCGCGTCGCTGGAAGATCTGGGTGCCGGTTTTGCGCTGGCGACGCACGATCTGGAGATTCGCGGTGCCGGCGAGCTGTTGGGTGAGGAACAGAGCGGCCAGATGGAGACGCTGGGCTTTTCGCTCTATATGGAGCTGCTGGAAAATGCGGTGGATGCCCTGAAAGAGGGTCGCGAGCCGTCGCTTGAAGATCTCACCAGCAACCAGACCGAAGTCGAGCTGCGGATGCCCGCCCTGCTGCCGGAAGAGTTTATTCCGGATGTCAGTACGCGCCTCTCCCTCTATAAACGCATCGCCAGCGCGGAGAGTGAGGATGAATTGCAGGAGCTGAAGGTAGAGATGATCGACCGCTTTGGCCTGCTGCCCGATCCGGCACGCAACCTGCTGGACGTGGCAATTTTGCGGCTTAAAGCGCGGGCGGTGGGCGTACGCAAGATTGAAGCCAGCGACAAAGGTGGCTATTTCGATTTTGCGCCAGATAACAGCGTTGATCCGACCTGGCTGATTGGCCTGCTGCAGAAAGATCCTAAACAGTGGAAGCTGGAAGGTCCGACGCGCTTACGCTTTACCCGTGAACTGTCGGAAAGGAAAGTCCGCATGGAATGGGTGCAGGGATTCGTATCACAACTGGCTGAAAATCGGGCCTAGCGCCCTTTCATTGCGGTGTTCGGCAAAGTGGAGTAAAAACAAAAAGGCGCATCTCAGGATGCGCCTTTTCTTTACTACTGTGCTGTGTGGCCGCTAATGCGGCAAAGCTTTGCCCAATTACGCCTGGTCGCTATTAAGAATCAGCTGACCATTGCGGTCCAGTGGGATACGTGTGCCAGGGTCATTTTCCATGCGGATTTTGCCCTGCTGGTCGCCTATTTTATAGGTCACGTCATATCCCAGCATTTTCTCTTGTTTATCATATACCGTTTTGCAGCGCTGCTCGGTTGTGGTGTAGGTATCACGGTTCTGCATACCGGCCTGGACCTGATTACCGGCATAACCACCGGCAACGGCACCTGCCACCGTCGCTACATCTTTACCGCGACCGCCACCAAACTGATGACCTAATACTCCACCCGCTACTGCACCTAATACCGAGCCAGCCAGACGGTTTTCATCCTGTACCGCACGACGATGCGTCAGCGTCACATTACGACACTCCTGACGCGGCTGCTTAATGCTCTCTTTGATGGGCGTTGCAGCCAGCACCTGTGCGTATTGTGGACCGCGATCAAACACATTCATGCCTGCCACGGCGGCAACACCTAACGCCGCTGCCACACCAATACCGATACCCGCTAACATTGATTTATTCACAGGAAGTTCCTCCTGAAAGTGTTACCGCGCATTCCTGCCGCTGAAGCATCCTCTTCAACTGAGGCAGATCGGCGTGCGCGACTCGCCGTGTTTCATGGGATTAAGTTTTACAGATGGACCGAAATTGCAACATCAGATAAATGGAGGAAAACGGTCACTCTGGCAACAGTGCCAGCTTTTAGGAGAGTTCCGAGGCGGAAAAAGCAGCAGCAATAACGGGTGAAAGAGAGGAGTCAGACCTGAAAAATCAGTGGGATAGCCGCTGCGCTAGCTGAAATTTAAGCGTGACGCCGCAGGGTGCTTGACGTTGCCTTAGTCAGGCTCCGTAACGGCACTTTACCGTAGCCCGTGTCACGCTTGCGGTAAATTAGCTGAGAGTGGCGGGCAGCTACACTGTTTTGTGGTGAACAGGATAAGCATTCCGGTTCCGTACCGTAATGCTTATCCTCTCGGCGATTTAGAAACGGTAGCCAACGGCGATATTAAAGCCATTGATGGCGACATCATCGTTATATTTGACCCTGGTACCTTCATAGCCAACACTGATGGACAGTGCGCTTATCGGGTTAACCACTACGCCTGCACCGTAAGCAAAGGAGGTTTTGCTTTCGTTATACTCTTCAGAGTATTGCGTCAGATAAGTGGTTTTATCTTCAACTTTGGTATGAGCCAGACCGATCAGACCATACAAGCTGACATAGTCATTGATACGATAGGCCGGACCCGCCATCAGTGAATAATATTTCAGCTCTGTTTTGCTGTCATACCCACCAATTTCATTAAAATAATCATTACGCTCGGAATAGGTGTCATCGCCTTTCATGTAGCTGAATGACCCGATAACGCTTAATGGGGAATCCCATTCATAACGATACTGAACATTCACCCCACGGATATTTTTAAAATCGTCCACCTTACTTTGCGCATAACCGACCGAGACGGTATGGTTATCCGCCAGCGCAGCGCTACCGGTAAACAGGCCACCACAAAGTAATGCCATTAACGCAATTTTGCTTTTCATTCCCGGATTATTCCTTTCAATAATTTAAAATTATTCCCCTGCGCTTCACGCAGGACTTCGTTCCCTGAATCACCAATATCCGACGGAAAGAGAATGTCGACTATCCATCCGCCTATACCGGACAGGAATTTCTTAGCGCACGCCGCGATTCGCTATCAGTGCGGAATCACCAGGTGCGCTGTTTAAGCACGTTAAGACTTCATGTACAAAAGACCGCTGCATTTTAAATTTTGTGACGCGACTACGCTTTTAAATTACTGGCATATGATATCAGTTGACAACCGCTAATTAATCAAAAAACCAGACCTTGAATCTGAACTCTATAGGCGATCTGCATTAATAAAATATGAAGTTAGCTCTTTTCAACTCTCATATAATTCGTGCCATCATTAAATCAAAAGCCGACCAGCGCATCAAGACCGGATATCGGTAAAATAAGCATTTTGGGAATATTATTAATGCACTTCTTACCTGTCTATTTGATTCTCAGACACGTTCAGCTTACCGATTCATTTAAATGCCTTATCGCGCTAACAACAGCTTCTGCGTTTCAGTAACAGAGATGTGTAACCCCGCCTTCGCTTGCTGACAGATAATCTGACACTCTTGCTATAAAGCATGACTTCGATAGCCTGGTTATTTGTGCAGAAACGCCGGTGAACATATTTTATAAAGCCGGTTTCGTAGCGTTGCAGAGTTTTTAGTAGTCGCTGCTCAGCCACTGCTTCTGATTAACGAAACGCGGATCGGTCTCCACCAGACAGTGACTGTCGCTGGAGGGTTTTCGCTGCCGGTCGCCTTCAGTAAGCCGCTGTATTTACCCGCAGGAAAATCCCTTCGTTACCGGTTTCGGCGGCGATACAGGCGTAATCCGGAAGACTGGCTCAAGGCGGGTTAACGCGGATTTACAGCATGAAAGGCTGCCTGCAACTGATATTCCAGATGGCGACACGACGAAGGGATAAGCGAATTGCAGACCGGAAAAAAACAGTCCATTTTTCAGAGGTGCCTCGCAATTTATGTCTTAGCTATCAGCGAGTTCACCCGGAAGAAGGTGTATATTTGAACAGGATAAAACAGGAAAGGAAGAGCATAACGAGAGATTATTAGCGCGGGCTGAAGGTGTCTCACCACCGACAGCCCGCTGACCACAACCAACTATCAAGGAGTTGATTATGGCTGAGACACATCATAAGCCAGGCACCACCACACCCACAACCGCCGCCAGCAGATCGCAGGCACATTATTACAGAGTGGGGTACCGGCCTAACAGAGGCCAGCCGAGCCCGCTGCCACAGCTCACCATCAACGGCCGCTGGCTGGAAGCGCTGGGTTTTATGACCGGGCAGAAGATTGAGGTGATCACCGGGCCAGGACAGCTGATTATCCGGCTGGCTGAAGAGTGATCGGCAGGTAAAAATATCCCGGCCTGATTGGGCCGGGATCGCTGTTTACTGCGGATCGGATGGGGGAGATTTTCGGGCTTTACGTTCATCTATTTTGGCGAAGATCCATGATCTTATGGCAGCCGCTGTTCCTGCTATAGTACTAGCAACCAAAATGTGTTTGATATCTGATTGTTCAATATGCACGTTATGGTTAATGATAAGTTTTACAGTTACCAAGGCTAGAGAAAAAAATATTAAACAGCAGAAAACCATATATGCAACACTCAGAAATAATAAACCTATAGTAGGACTATTTTTTCTTTTCATTTATCCCATCCTTTACAGCGTTACCAATAAACTCTCCTCCTATCGAACCGATTATATCGCCAACAGGAGCTGAGCCTGTACCTAAAACAGGGTCAAATAAAGGTGGCGCAATAAGGCCAACTGCTGTACCAAATGCCCAGCCAGCTCCTGCGCCAGTTAAAGCACCTTTATCAGGCCCATCAGTAAATAGGGTTCCACCCGCCGCGATACCAGCATTTGCCCACACGCCCCGCCCCGGTGCCAGCGCACCAGTCACAGCCGCAGAAGCGCTTCCCCAGTAATCCCATGTTTTCTGCTGATTTTCAGGCAAGCTCTGATTCTTCTCACTGTTTATATCAAACCACTGGTAAGTTCCATTCGCTATTTCAGCGATGGTTGCACCTGCCACAACTTTACCCACCGAGGCCGCCGGACCTAAATAAGCCGCCCCTGCTATCAACACACCATCTTTATATCCATTCACGATGACTTTGGTGATATTAGCGCCTTCCGGTAAGTCTCCCTTCGCCAGTTTGTCCAGACCCGCCTGTTTCTGCTCCGGCGTCAGACCATTAGCTTCCGCATACTGGTTCCAGGATTTTACTGCCGCACCGTAGCTGTTCATCCCCGTACCAAAGCTCAGCGCATTATTCTCAACCGCGTTCTTACCCGCCTGCGCACCCGCCACAACATCCGCCGTGCTGTCTCCGGCCACGCCGCCCGCAAGGCCCGCCGCCAGCGTCCCCAGCGCGCTGATGGTCTGCCGCTGCTCCTCACTCAGGTCTTCGCGCTTAACTCCCGGATACATCTGCTGCGCGATGTACTCGCCCATCGCCGCACCCGAGGCACCCGCAAGTGCAGGATTACCCGACGCGTATGACGTCACCGCGCCTACCACCGCGTGCGCAATCAGGTTTGCCTGAACGTTCACCACCTCTTTGCCGTCCGGGCCTTTTGTGGTCGTCAGCGTATGTATCTGCTCCGCCAGATAAGGTGCGGCCGCCCCGCTCACCGCCTGGGCAATGTTGCCCCCCGCCAGCCCCTGAATCGCTGCCGTCGCCGCCTGGATACCCTGCTGCACCGGCCCGCCGGTTCCCATTCCGCCAGCCAGCATCTCCCGGTTGTACAGCGTCTGATAGACCTGTCCGGTGATGTCGGCCACGGAC
>Ga0302349_1001146_pt1 | contig 22654 bp, 18 predicted proteins | sample PhyAR1_FD_202176 | JGI IMG/M metagenome (GOLD analysis project Ga0302349, IMG submission 202176) | Leaf surface microbial communities from alfalfa plants in UC Gill Tract Community Farm, Albany, California, United States - DLSL A.R1... | ecosystem: Host-associated > Plants > Phyllosphere >...
ATGACGCCAACCGTGCATTGATGGGTGCGAACATGCAACGTCAGGCCGTTCCAACTCTGCGTGCTGATAAGCCGCTGGTTGGTACCGGTATGGAACGTGCTGTTGCCGTTGACTCCGGTGTTACTGCAGTTGCTAAGCGTGGCGGTACCGTACAGTACGTTGACGCATCCCGTATCGTTATCAAAGTTAACGAAGACGAGATGTATCCGGGCGAAGCGGGTATCGACATCTATAACCTGACCAAATACACCCGTTCTAACCAGAACACCTGTATTAACCAGATGCCATGTGTGTCTCTGGGTGAGCCAATCGAGCGCGGCGACGTGCTGGCAGATGGTCCATCTACCGACCTCGGTGAGCTGGCGCTTGGTCAGAACATGCGCGTAGCGTTCATGCCGTGGAACGGTTACAACTTCGAAGACTCCATCCTCGTATCCGAGCGTGTTGTTCAGGAAGACCGTTTCACCACCATCCACATTCAGGAACTGGCATGTGTGTCCCGTGACACCAAGCTGGGGCCAGAAGAGATCACCGCTGACATCCCTAACGTGGGTGAAGCTGCGCTCTCCAAGCTGGATGAGTCCGGTATCGTTTACATCGGTGCAGAAGTGACCGGTGGCGACATTCTGGTTGGTAAAGTTACGCCGAAAGGTGAAACCCAGCTGACGCCAGAAGAGAAGCTGCTGCGTGCAATCTTCGGTGAGAAAGCGTCTGACGTTAAAGACTCTTCTCTGCGCGTACCAAACGGTGTTTCCGGTACGGTTATCGACGTTCAGGTCTTCACCCGTGACGGCGTTGAGAAAGACAAACGCGCGCTGGAAATCGAAGAGATGCAGCTCAAGCAGGCCAAGAAAGACCTGTCTGAAGAACTGCAGATCCTCGAAGCGGGTCTGTTCAGCCGTATCTACGCGGTACTGGTTGCCGGTGGTATCGAAGCTGAGAAGCTCGACAAACTGCCTCGCGATCGCTGGCTGGAACTGGGCCTGACCGACGAAGAGAAACAAAATCAGCTGGAACAGCTGGCTGAGCAGTACGACGAACTGAAACACGAGTTCGAGAAAAAACTCGAAGCGAAACGCCGTAAAATCACTCAGGGCGACGATCTGGCACCGGGCGTGCTGAAGATTGTTAAGGTTTATCTGGCTGTTAAACGTCAGATCCAGCCTGGTGATAAAATGGCAGGTCGTCACGGTAACAAGGGTGTTATCTCTAAGATCAACCCGATCGAAGATATGCCGCACGATGCTAACGGTACGCCGGTAGACATCGTACTGAACCCACTGGGCGTACCGTCTCGTATGAACATTGGTCAGATCCTGGAAACTCACCTGGGTATGGCTGCGAAAGGTATCGGCGACAAGATTAACGCCATGCTGAAACAGCAGCAGGAAGTCGCGAAACTGCGCGAATTCATCCAGCGTGCCTACGATCTGGGTACCGACGTTCGTCAGAAAGTCGACCTGAACACCTTCAGCGATGATGAAGTTCTGCGTCTGGCGGAAAACCTGCGTAAAGGTATGCCAATTGCAACGCCGGTATTCGACGGTGCAAAAGAAGCTGAAATCAAAGAGCTGCTGCAACTGGGTGGTCTGCCATCTTCTGGTCAGATTACGCTGTTTGATGGTCGCACCGGCGAGCAGTTTGAGCGTCAGGTAACCGTAGGTTACATGTACATGCTGAAACTGAACCACCTGGTCGATGACAAGATGCACGCTCGTTCTACCGGTTCTTACAGCCTGGTTACTCAGCAGCCGCTGGGTGGTAAGGCTCAGTTCGGTGGTCAGCGCTTCGGGGAGATGGAAGTGTGGGCGCTTGAAGCATACGGCGCAGCATACACCCTGCAGGAAATGCTCACCGTTAAGTCTGATGACGTCAACGGTCGTACCAAGATGTATAAAAACATCGTGGACGGCAACCATCAGATGGAACCGGGCATGCCAGAATCCTTCAACGTACTGTTGAAAGAGATTCGTTCGCTGGGTATCAACATCGAACTGGAAGACGAGTAATTCTCGCTCAAACAGGTCACTGGTGTCGGGTTAACGCCCGACACCAGATTGTGCTAACTCCGACGGGAGCAAATCCGTGAAAGATTTATTAAAGTTTCTGAAAGCGCAGACTAAAACCGAAGAGTTTGATGCGATCAAAATTGCTCTGGCTTCGCCAGACATGATCCGTTCATGGTCTTTTGGTGAAGTTAAAAAGCCGGAAACCATCAACTACCGTACGTTCAAACCTGAGCGTGACGGCCTTTTCTGTGCGCGTATTTTCGGGCCAGTAAAAGACTACGAGTGCCTGTGCGGTAAGTACAAGCGCCTGAAACACCGCGGTGTGATCTGTGAGAAGTGCGGCGTTGAAGTGACCCAGACCAAAGTACGCCGTGAGCGTATGGGCCACATCGAGCTGGCTTCTCCAACTGCTCATATCTGGTTCCTGAAATCCCTGCCGTCCCGTATCGGCCTGCTGCTGGATATGCCGCTGCGCGATATCGAACGTGTTCTGTACTTCGAATCTTATGTCGTAATCGAAGGCGGTATGACGAACCTGGAACGTAACCAGATTCTGACCGAAGAACAGTATCTGGACGCGCTGGAAGAGTTCGGTGACGAATTCGACGCGAAGATGGGTGCGGAAGCTATCCAGGCCCTGCTGAAGAGCATGGATCTGGAGCAAGAGTGTGAAACTCTGCGCGAAGAGCTGAACGAAACCAACTCTGAAACCAAGCGTAAGAAGCTGACCAAGCGTATCAAACTGCTGGAAGCGTTCGTTCAGTCTGGTAACAAACCAGAGTGGATGATCCTGACCGTTCTGCCGGTTCTGCCGCCAGATCTGCGTCCGCTGGTTCCACTGGATGGTGGTCGTTTCGCAACGTCTGACCTGAACGATCTGTATCGTCGCGTCATTAACCGTAACAACCGTCTGAAGCGTCTGCTGGATCTGGCTGCGCCAGATATCATCGTTCGCAACGAAAAACGTATGCTGCAGGAAGCGGTTGATGCCCTGCTGGATAACGGTCGTCGCGGTCGTGCGATCACCGGTTCTAACAAACGTCCTCTGAAATCTTTGGCCGACATGATCAAAGGTAAGCAGGGTCGTTTCCGTCAGAACCTGCTCGGTAAGCGTGTTGACTACTCCGGTCGTTCTGTTATCACCGTAGGTCCATACCTGCGTCTGCATCAGTGCGGTCTGCCGAAGAAAATGGCACTGGAGCTGTTCAAACCGTTCATCTACGGCAAGCTGGAACTGCGTGGCCTGGCCACCACCATCAAAGCCGCTAAGAAAATGGTTGAGCGTGAAGAAGCTGTCGTTTGGGATATCCTGGACGAAGTTATCCGCGAACACCCGGTACTGCTGAACCGTGCACCAACCCTGCACCGTCTGGGTATCCAGGCATTTGAACCGGTACTGATCGAAGGTAAAGCTATCCAGCTGCACCCGCTGGTTTGTGCGGCATATAACGCCGACTTCGATGGTGACCAGATGGCTGTTCACGTACCGCTGACGCTGGAAGCCCAGCTCGAAGCGCGTGCGCTGATGATGTCTACCAACAACATCCTGTCTCCAGCGAACGGTGAGCCAATCATCGTTCCTTCTCAGGACGTTGTATTGGGTCTGTACTACATGACCCGTGACTGTGTTAACGCCAAAGGCGAAGGCATGGTGCTGACTGGCCCTAAAGAAGCTGAGCGTATTTATCGCGCTGGCCTGGCCTCTCTGCATGCGCGCGTTAAAGTGCGTATCACTGAATACGAAAAAGATGATAACGGCGAGTTCGTTGCGAAAACCAGCCTGAAAGACACGACCGTTGGCCGTGCCATTCTGTGGATGATCGTACCGAAAGGTCTGCCTTTCTCCATCGTCAACCAGGCGCTGGGCAAGAAAGCGATCTCCAAAATGCTGAACACCTGTTACCGCATTCTGGGTCTGAAGCCGACCGTAATCTTCGCTGACCAGACAATGTACACCGGCTTTGCTTATGCAGCGCGTTCAGGTGCATCTGTTGGTATCGATGACATGGTCATCCCAGAGAAGAAACACGAGATCATCTCTGAAGCGGAAGCTGAAGTTGCTGAGATCCAGGAGCAGTTCCAGTCTGGTCTGGTAACCGCAGGCGAACGCTATAACAAAGTTATCGATATCTGGGCAGCGGCGAACGATCGTGTATCCAAAGCGATGATGGATAACCTGCAGACCGAAACCGTGATTAACCGTGACGGCGTAGAAGAGCAGCAGGTTTCCTTCAACAGCATCTACATGATGGCCGACTCCGGTGCGCGTGGTTCTGCAGCACAGATTCGTCAGCTGGCTGGTATGCGTGGTCTGATGGCGAAGCCAGATGGCTCCATCATCGAAACGCCAATCACCGCGAACTTCCGTGAAGGTCTGAACGTACTCCAGTACTTCATCTCGACTCACGGTGCGCGTAAAGGTCTGGCGGATACCGCACTGAAAACGGCTAACTCCGGTTATCTGACGCGTCGTCTGGTTGACGTTGCACAGGATCTGGTTGTTACCGAAGACGACTGTGGCACCCTTGAAGGTATCACCATGACCCCGGTTATCGAGGGTGGTGATGTTAAAGAGCCACTGCGCGATCGCGTACTGGGTCGTGTAACCGCGGAAGACATTCTGAAGCCGGGTACCGCAGACATTCTGGTTCCACGCAACACGCTGCTGCACGAGCACATGTGTGATCTGCTGGAAGCCAACTCTGTTGACTCAGTGAAAGTGCGTTCCGTTGTATCTTGTGACACCGACTTCGGTGTATGTGCGCACTGCTATGGTCGTGACCTGGCGCGTGGCCACATCATCAACAAAGGTGAAGCAATCGGCGTTATCGCGGCACAGTCAATCGGTGAGCCGGGTACACAGCTGACGATGCGTACGTTCCACATCGGTGGTGCGGCATCTCGTGCGGCTGCTGAATCCAGCATCCAGGTGAAGAACAAAGGTAGCATCAAGCTCAGCAACGCGAAGTCTGTTGTTAACTCTGCAGGCAAGCTGGTTGTGACCTCTCGTAACACCGAGCTGAAGCTGATCGACGAATTCGGTCGTACCAAAGAGAGCTATAAAGTGCCTTACGGTGCTGTTATGGCGAAAGGTGATGGCGAGCAGGTTGCCGGCGGTGAAACCGTTGCAAACTGGGATCCACACACCATGCCGGTTATCACCGAAGTAAGTGGTTTCATCCGCTTCACTGACATGATCGACGGCCAGACCATTACTCGTCAGACCGACGAGCTGACCGGTCTGTCATCTCTGGTGGTTCTGGATTCTGCTGAACGTACTGCCGGTGGTAAAGATCTGCGTCCTGCACTGAAAATCGTTGATGGTCAGGGTAACGACGTTCTGATCCCAGGCACCGACATGCCTGCGCAGTACTTCCTGCCGGGTAAAGCGATCGTTCAGCTGGAAGATGGCATTCAGATTGGTGCGGGTGATGCTCTGGCGCGTATTCCACAGGAATCCAGCGGTACCAAGGATATCACCGGTGGTCTGCCACGCGTTGCGGACCTGTTCGAAGCACGTCGTCCGAAAGAGCCTGCAATCCTGGCTGAAATCAGCGGTATCATTTCCTTCGGTAAAGAAACCAAAGGTAAACGCCGTCTGGTGATCACCCCGGTTGACGGTAGCGAGCCGTACGAAGAGATGATTCCTAAGTGGCGTCAGCTCAACGTGTTCGAAGGTGAACGTGTAGAACGTGGTGACGTTGTTTCCGATGGTCCAGAAGCACCGCACGACATTCTGCGTCTTCGTGGCGTACACGCGGTAACGCGTTACATTACCAACGAAGTACAGGACGTTTACCGTCTGCAAGGCGTTAAGATTAACGATAAGCACATCGAAGTTATCGTTCGTCAGATGCTGCGTAAAGCAACCATCGAAAACGCAGGCAGCTCCGACTTCCTGGAAGGCGAGCAGGTTGAATACTCTCGCGTTAAGATCGCTAACCGCGATCTGGAAGCGAACGGCAAAATCGCTGCGACCTTCGCACGCGATCTGCTGGGTATCACCAAAGCGTCTCTGGCAACCGAGTCCTTCATCTCTGCAGCATCGTTCCAGGAGACCACGCGTGTCCTGACCGAAGCGGCTGTTGCAGGTAAACGTGATGAACTGCGCGGTCTGAAAGAGAACGTTATCGTGGGTCGTCTGATCCCGGCTGGTACGGGTTATGCGTACCATCAGGATCGTATGCGTCGTCGTGCAGCGGGCGAACAGCCAGCAGCACCGCAGGTCACTGCAGAAGATGCATCCGCGAGCCTGGCAGAACTGCTGAACGCAGGTCTGGGTGGTTCCGACAACGAGTAATCGTTGATGCCCGGTGATGAACATTACCGGGCATGTGCCTCGTAGGTCGGGTAAGCGCAGCGCCACCCGACAATAAAAAACCCGCCTCGGCGGGTTTTTTTACATCTGCATGTTGTCAGTTTATCAACGGGATCCGCCGATAAAGCTCAATCATATCGCCCGCCAGATCCTGAATGACCATCGCGTTCATCAGGTGATCCTGCGAGTGAACGGTGATCAGGTTAACCGGAAGCTTTCCGGTGCCTTCATCAAGACCAATCAGCTGCGTCTGGATGGTGTGCGCATGCTTCACATATTCACGCGACTCTTCCATCGCTTTTTCGGCTTCGTCAAAATCGCCTTTGCGCGCCATCTGCAACGCCGTCAGCGCTGCGCTTCGCGCCGCACCGGCGTTGACCAGCAGTTCCATGATCGTGGTTTCCAGGTCTTCCATTATGACTCCAGTAGCTTGAGGGCTTTTTCCAGTACGACATCGCCTTTCATCATGCCGTAATCCATCATGTCGATCACCGCGACCTTTTTGCCCAGCGGCTCGGCCTGTGCCTGAAGTTTTGCCTGCTCGTATTTAACCTGTGGCCCCAGTAATACGATGTCGGCCGTCGCGATGTTGTCTTTAAACTCCGCAACCGGAACGGCTTTAATGGTGACTTCAACCCCTTTTTTCTGCGCGGCATCTTTCATACGTTGAACCAGCATGCTGGTTGACATTCCCGCTGCACAGCATAAAACGATGTTCTTCATAATCAGCCTCGATCTACATGTGTTTATTGATAATTATCCCGTGCAGACCGCTTCAACAACCGGTTTACCACGATTGTGTGTCAGGCATCACAAAGAAATCGGCATTTTTCTGAAACCGGTTACAATTTTGTGTCTGAAAGTAATCAGCCCGCTGAAACGGGCCGATTGTGAGGAGGGGAGTTAGCTGTCGGTCGTTCTTAAGATACGGTTTTTGCCCTGCTGCTTGGCTTTATAGAGCGCGCCATCAACGCTGCCCACAAACTTCTCGAGCGGTTCAAAATGCCATTCCCCCAGTCCCGCACTGAAGGTGACGTGAAGGTTATCTTCTCGCCAGATGCGGCTTTCAACGGCGGAGCGCCACGCTTCCAGCAGTTGGAGAGCGGAGTCAATCTGTCCGTCCGGGAAGATCACTGCAAACTCTTCGCCGCCGTAGCGATAAACAGAGATGTGCTGCGGCTGCATAATCTGGATCCCTTCGCGCGCCACATTTCGCAGAACAATATCACCACTCAGGTGGCCCCAGGTGTCATTTATCGATTTGAAATTATCAATGTCGATCAGCGCCAGCGCAAAAGGCTGGTGACTGTCGAGCAGTGCGGCAATGTCCCCGTCAAAGGCGCGGCGGTTCTTGCAGCCCGTGAGCGCGTCGTGAGTGGCCTGGCGCACGTAGGCCTGCTCACGCTCTTTGTTCGACTGAATGGTATGGCTGAGCATCGCTTCAAGACGGGGAGCCTGGTTGACGTCCCCGGTTTTTATCGCATTGATGATGTTCATCAGCACGGTACGAGAGGCATGGCGCAGATATAACCCGAACAGAATGATGATAATCGCGGCCAGCGCAAACCCCCAGCCAACGATGGTGGTTTCGTGGCGGGTGATATCGGTTAGCGTCGCTCCCGATACCCGGTAGATGACAAACCAGTCCGGGTTGGTGAAGGAGTAGTAATAATACCAGGCTTTGGTTTTACGATCGTAGAGATGCCCTTCGCCGCTGGTCATTTTGTCCATCAGCGCTTCGCTCACGTACTGTTTAAAGAGTGCCCCCGTATCCGGATGCAGCACCACGGCACCGTCGCGCTCAACGATAAAGAACTCCCCTTGAACGGGGGCGACCATCTGGCGCAGGGTATAGCCCATTGAGGTGAGATCGAGATGGAAAGCGAGCGTTCCCTTCAGCCTGCCTTCGGGTGAAATCACCGGCTTATAGAGGGTCACGGTGGGGTGTCCAGTAAAGTAATCCATGTAGGGACGCGTGTAGTGGCTGAAGGTACTGGCTTCTGCCTGGGCAACAAACCATGGTCGGGTTCGGGCATCAAACGTCTTGCTTTTGTCCGTTGGTAAAACTTCCGGCGCGCGAAGGTAACGCCCCTCGGTGTCGGCCAGAGAGATGGATGAGACGGTCGGCATCAGGTTCTGGAGATGCATTAAGACCTGCAGGCCCTCAACGGGATTGACGTTTACCGTTTCATTCAGCCTGTTATTGCGGGCAAAGAACGTGGCCGAGCGGCCAAGGATGTAGTCATTTTCACGCAGGATGGACTCGGTATAGTTGACCGCAAGGTTATGCGTAAAATTACCATTAATTTTATGATAATCCTCAAGAAAATCCTTTCGCTGCGTCAATGTGATAAACACGGCGATCAAAATGAAGCTGACCAGAATTCCCGCGAAACTGATCATGATTGGCCGGGTAAAAGAGAGTTTTCTGCTGTGAAGTGCCATGAGTCGTAAAAACCAGTCCAGATGGTATGACGCGCTGCGTCAATCGATATCCTCTCAGCATAGTCGCTGCATGGATGCTGGCTGCGAATTATACAGAGGATGGTTTACGGGTTAGATGATTTGTCTTAAGAATAGATAAGAAACTACGCATTTATTTTATGAATTAAATTTTCTGTGGCAAATGAGAAGGCAGGGCGAAACAGAGGAAGAAGCATTTCGCCCTGGTCAGCATCCGTTGCTGACCCACCAAGCATAAGAAACCGGGCATGCAGGGACAATCTCCCGGTTCCCTTCTTACGAGCCGCTTCGTAACCTTTATGCGCTATTGCATTGTGTTTCAGCGTAACTGCGAGGCTCTTCCCAGCCAGTTGTCCCAGTCTTTCCAGACCGGCTGAAGCCCTTGCGCTGTCAGCGCTTCCGCTACCGCCTCCGGACGTCGTCCATCGTGCGGGGCAAACTGCTCAAGCTCCGGATGGTTGTCGGCATAACCGCCCGGCTGCGTTTTGGAAAACGCGCTGACGTTATTGATCGCAATGGGGATAACGCGGTCGCGAAACGCCGGGGATTCTCGCGTGGAGAGAGACAGCTCGACCTCAGGCGCCAGCAGGCGAAACGCGCAGATGGTTTGCACCAGCTGGCGTTCATCCATTAGCGAGGCCGGCTCAATCCCGCCAGCACACGGGCGCAGGCGCGGGAACGAGATGGAGTAGCGGCTCTGCCAGTAGTGCTGCTGCAGCCACAGCAGATGTTCCGCCACCATGTAGCAATCCACCCGCCAGCTGTCAGACAGACCAACCAGTGCCCCCAGGCCAATTTTATCGATCCCGGCGCGCCCCAGCCTGTCCGGCGTTTCCAGCCGGAAGAGGAAATCCTGTTTTTTCCCCTTCAGGTGATGCCGGGCGTACGTCGCCTCGTGATAGGTTTCCTGATAGACCATTACGCCATCCAGTCCGAGGGTTTTGAGCTCCGCGTATTCCTCCTGCAGCAGCGGCTGTACTTCCATCTGCAGCGACGCAAACTCCCGGCGAATAGCCGGAAGATGCTGACGAAAATAGTCCATTCCCACTTTGCTTTGATGCTCGCCCGTGACCAGCAGGAGATGCTCGAACCCCATTTCGCGGATGGCCGCACACTCGCGCGCGATTTCGCGCTCATCGAGGGTTTTGCGCTTGATGCGGTTACTCATGGAGAAGCCGCAGTAGGTGCAGTCGTTCGCGCACAGGTTTGAGAGATAGAGCGGGACGTAAAAACTTACCGTGTTGCCAAACCGCTGGCGGGTAAGCCGCTGCGCGCGCTGGGCCATCGTCTCAAGATACCCACCCGCGGCGGGGGAGAGCAGGGCCATCATGTCATCGCGGGTCAAATGACGGGCATTCAATGCCCGTTCTACGTCTGCCGCCGTTTTGCCGTTGATGCGCAGGCGAATATCGTCCCAGTCGAGCTGCTGCCAGCGTTCGGTAAAGGTCGGCATCATAACGCCTCCAGAAAACCGGTGAGCGGGCTGGTGGCCTGCGCCTGAAGGCTGCGCGAGCCGGGACCAGACTGCCGTGCCAGCAGACCCGCCTCCACGGCCAGACGAAAGGCGCGCGCCATCGTCACCGGGTCGTCAGCGACGGCAATTGCCGTATTGACGAGCACCGCGTCGGCGCCCATCTCCAGCGCCTGCGTCGCATGGCTTGGTACGCCGATACCGGCGTCCACCACCACCGGCACGGTGGCCTGCTCAATGACGATCTCCAGCATGGCGCGCGTCTCCAGCCCCTGGTTGGAACCAATCGGTGCGCCGAGCGGCATGACGGCAGCGCAGCCAGCCTCCTCAAGCCGCTTGCACAGAACGGGGTCGGCACCGCAATAGGGCAGGACGGTAAACCCCTCCTGCACCAGCTTTTCCGCCGCTTTCAGGGTTTCAATGGGATCGGGCAGAAGCCAGCGGGCATCCGGATGAATTTCCAGCTTTAGCCAGTGCGTACCCAGCGCCTCGCGCGCCAGCCGGGCGGCAAAAATCGCCTCCTCAGCGGTTTTGGCTCCGGACGTGTTCGGCAGCAGCGTCACGCCAGCCTCCAGCAGCGGCACCAGAATGGCATCGCTATGATGACGCAGGTCAACGCGCTTTAGCGCCAGCGTCACCAGCTGGCTGCCGCTTTCACGAATGGCATCCACCATCAGCTGCGGGGAGGCGAATTTTCCGGTTCCGGTAAACAGATGCGAATCAAAGACTTTATCAGCAATACGTAACATCTCAGCCCCCTGCGATAACCTGAAACAGCAGGATCTGGTCGCCTTCATTGACCTGCTGATGTTCCCACCGCTCGCGCGGCAGGATCTGTTGATTGAGCGCCAGCGCCGTTCCCGGCTTAAGCTGGCGGAGCTTGTCGAGCAGCGCGGCGACGGTAAGTCCGTCATCGCACTTTATTGGCTCATCGTTAAACAGAATGTGCATCGTGGCCTCCGCATACCGGGCAGCGGCTGGCGCGGTGTAATGCCAGCTGGCGCCAGCCGCCGGAACGCGCATCAAACAGCCGCAGCCTGTTGCGCTCGGTCTCCATGCCGCTGAGCAGCTTGATGGCTTCCAGCGCCTGCAGGGTGCCCATTACCCCCACCACCGGGCCAACAATGCCTGCGGTGCGGCAGTTGCGTTCCGGCTCGACGTCATCTGGCCACAGGCATCGGTAGCAGCCCTGCGCCCAGGGGGGCGTCAGCACCATCATTTGCCCGCCGAAGCCGACCGCGCTGGCCGTAATTAGCGGCGTGTTCTGCGCCACGCAGGCGGCATTGATCGCCTGGCGCGTCGCCATGTTGTCGGTGCAGTCCAGCACCACGTCGGCAAGAGCAATTTCCCGTTCAAGCTCCGCGCCGCCGAGCCGCGCCTGGAGGGCGATGAGCTCGATGTCCGGGTTCAGCTGCGCCAACCGCTGCCGGGCGATCTGCGCTTTAGGCTGGTTGATGTCTTCGCTGGTAAAGAGGATCTGCCGCTGCAGGTTGCTAAGATGCACCTCGTCGTCGTCGGCCAGCACCAGCGTGCCGATACCCGCACCGGCCAGATAGAGCGCGGCGGGCGCGCCTAGCCCCCCCAGGCCGACAATCAATACCCGGCTGGCGAGCAGCTTTTGCTGCCCGCCGATGGCGATATCCTCCAGCAGGATCTGGCGGCTGTAGCGCATAAAATCGCGATCATTCATCGCCTGCTCCTGCCAGCTGTAAAAGCTGCGCGGTGGCAGCCTGCCAGTCTTCCGCCTGCGTGATGGCACTGACGACGGCAATGCTGCCGACGCCGGTCTCCAGCACCGCAGGGGCGCGTTCAAGGCTGATTCCGCCGATGGCGACGGTGGGGTAATCTGCCAGACGCTGGATGTGGCGCGTTAGCTGCGTCAATCCCTGCGGCGCGGAGGGCATCTGCTTGGTTTGTGTCGGGAAAACGTGACCGAGGGCGATGTAGGAGGGGCGAGCGGCCATCGCTACGTCAATCTCCATATCATCGTGAGTCGATACGCCCAGACGCAGACCGGCCTTCCGGATGGCGTTCAGGTCGGTTGTCTCAAGGTCTTCCTGACCCAGATGCACGCCATACGCCTGGTGCTTAACGGCCAGCCGCCAGTAGTCGTTGATAAACAGGCGTGCGTTATATCGACGCCCAAACGCGATGGCGGCAACCACATCCGCTTCCACCTCGTCATCGCGTTTATCTTTGATGCGCAGCTGGAGAGTGCGAACGCCAGCCTTCAGCAGGCGCTCTATCCACTCTACGCTGTCCACCACCGGATAAAGCCCTAAGCGGAAGGGCACCGGGGGAAAATCGGGCTGGTACATTACGCCTCCTCTTTTTTGAGGTAGATTTCGCCGCCTTTGGCACGGAAGTTGTCTGACATGTCCGCCATACCGACCTCAATCGCCTGTGCGGCGGCGTAGTCACGCACTTCCTGGCTGATTTTCATCGAGCAGAATTTCGGTCCGCACATGGAGCAGAAGTGGGCCACCTTGCCGGACTCCTGCGGCAGGGTTTCGTCGTGATAGGCGCGGGCGGTGAACGGGTCCAGCGCCAGGTTGAACTGGTCTTCCCAGCGAAATTCGAAGCGCGCCTTCGACATGGCGTTATCGCGGATTTGCGCGCCGGGATGGCCTTTGGCCAAGTCCGCCGCGTGGGCCGCAATTTTGTAGGTAATCAGCCCCTGCTTCACGTCTTCTTTGTTTGGCAGGCCGAGGTGCTCTTTCGGGGTTACGTAGCAAAGCATGGCGCAGCCGAACCAGCCGATCATCGCCGCGCCAATACCCGAGGTGAAGTGGTCATAGCCCGGCGCGATGTCGGTGGTCAATGGCCCCAGGGTGTAGAACGGCGCTTCGTGGCAGTGCTCCAGCTCCTCGGTCATGTTGCGGCGGATCATCTGCATCGGCACGTGGCCCGGGCCTTCAATCATCACCTGCACGTCATACTCCCAGGCAATTTTGGTCAGCTCGCCAAGGGTGTGTAGCTCGGCAAACTGCGCTTCGTCGTTGGCGTCGCGGATGGAGCCCGGGCGCAGGCCGTCGCCGAGTGAGAGTGAGACATCGTACGCGGCGCAGATTTCGCAGATCTCGCGGAAGTGTTCGTAGAGGAAGTTTTCCTGATGATGGGACAGGCACCACTTCGCCATGATCGAGCCGCCGCGCGAGACAATGCCGGTCAGACGCTTCGCGGTCATCGGCACGTAGCGCAGCAGCACGCCCGCGTGAATGGTGAAGTAGTCCACGCCCTGTTCAGCCTGCTCCAGCAGCGTGTCGCGGAATGCCTCCCAGGTGAGGTTTTCGGCGATGCCGTTCACCTTCTCCAGCGCCTGATAAATCGGGACGGTGCCAATCGGCACCGGGCTGTTACGCAGGATCCACTCGCGGGTTTCGTGGATATACCGCCCGGTGGAGAGATCCATCACCGTGTCCGCACCCCAGCGCGTGGACCAGACCAGCTTTTCCACCTCTTCCTCAATGGAGGAGGTGACGGCTGAGTTACCGATGTTAGCGTTGACCTTCACCAGGAAGTTGCGGCCAATGATCATCGGCTCGGATTCCGGGTGGTTGATGTTGGCGGGGATAATCGCGCGGCCAGCGGCCACTTCGTCACGTACAAATTCCGGCGTGATGTTCTCCGGCAGGCGAGCACCAAACCCTTCGCCCGGGTGCTGGTGGCGAAGCACTTCGCTACGGATGCGCTCGCGTCCCATGTTTTCGCGGATGGCGATGAACTCCATCTCCGGCGTGACGATGCCCCGGCGCGCGTAGTGCAGCTGGGTCACGCATTTGCCCGCTCTGGCGCGTTTCGGCGTCAGCAGGCCGGTAAAGCGCAGCTCGTCCAGACCGTCGTCGGCCAGGCGTTCTTTCGTGTACGCAGAGCTTTGCTCGTTTAGCGCTTCGCTGTCGTTACGCGCCTCAATCCAGGGCTGGCGCAGTTTTGCCAGGCCCTGCTGGACGTTAATCGCCACATCAGGATCGCCGTAGGGCCCGGAGGTGTCATACACCGGCACGGCTTCGTTGTCTTCAAACTGCGGGTTTTCTTTGCTGCCGCCGAGAAGCGTCGGGCTGAGCTGGATTTCGCGCATCGGGACGCGGATATCGGCCTGCGTGCCGGATATGTAGATGCGTTTCGAGTTCGGGAAAGCGGTGCCTTCGAGGGTGTCGATGAAGCGTTGTGTGTGTGCGCGCTGTTCGCGGCGGGTCAGTTTAGCGGTAGACATAGCTCATTCCAAAAGTGAAGGACATGGCTTGTCAGACGACGGATGAAGCAAGAGGAGATCGCCCCTGGGGCGATACAACAGCAGTGTAACTCTTGTTCCCTTCGCAGGTATTAGCCTGATCAGGTTCCGCGGATCCCGAATTAACGGTCTCAGCCCGCGTTTTACAAACGCTGGGCACTCCGACAAGAAAAATCCCCCTCGTGAGAGGGGCGAATGGTTGTAAATTACTCGTTAACGATTAAGAACTCAAGCGGGTCGCGCGACGTTCTCTTCGCTGCGGATGTTCAAATCATTGTCCAGCGCGAGGGCGATCAGCTTGTCTTCCAGCGTGAATCGCTCTTCCAGCGCCTCACCGAGATCGGATAGCGCCTGCTGAAACTCAAGATAGTTATCGTGATCGATCGCGTTCTCGAGCGTGGAATCGTAGTAGTCCATGATCTGCTGGGTATTGGCTTCCAGCAGCGGGTAGAGTTTTGTTGCGGCTAAAAACGGGCTTGTGCCTTCCATTTCGCGGATAATGCGTTCATAAATGTTGAAATGGCCGTCGGACAGGTAGTCGACCAGGCTCTGACAAAAATCGTCCAGCGCTTTTTCGTTCAGTCGCATATAGGATTCTTTGCCAGGCTTAATACCGACCAGATTGTAATAAGCCACGAGCAGATGCTTGCGTACATGTAGCCAGCGATCCACCAGTTTGTTACTTCCTCCAACGCGCTCAGTCAGGCTTTCTAGCTGGTTTAACATGTTCGACTCCACAAGGTTTAGAATTGAATCTGCTTACCCAAAATGTAACCACAATGCTAACAACATGTCAGTGAAGCGAAGGTAGTGCAATAGATATGGATCGTATTATTGAAAAATCAGATCTTGGTTGGTGGATCGTCAGTCATGAACAAAAATTATGGCTGCCTGCCGGAGAACTTCCTTATGGCGCGGCGGAGACGTTCGATCTTGTTGGCCAGCGCGCGCTGAGGATCGGCGAGTGGCAGGGCGATCCGGTGTGGTTGATCCAGCAGGCTCGTCGCCACGATATGGGATCCGTTCGTCAGGTGCTGGATCTGGACGTCGGGCTGTTCCAGCTGGCAGGGCGCGGCGTGCAGCTGGCGGAGTTTTACCGCTCGCATAAATACTGCGGCTACTGCGGTCATCCCATGCACCCGAGCAAAACCGAGTGGGCGCTGCTGTGCAGCCACTGCCGCGAACGTTATTACCCGCAAATTGCACCGTGCATCATAGTGGCAATCCGTCGCGATGATTCCATCCTGCTGGCGCAGCACACCCGGCATCGTAACGGCATTCATACCGTGCTGGCCGGGTTCGTCGAAGTGGGCGAAACCCTGGAGCAGGCGGTGGCGCGTGAGGTGATGGAGGAGAGCAGCATTAAGGTGAAGAACCTGCGCTATGTCACCTCTCAGCCGTGGCCATTCCCAATGTCGCTGATGACGGCGTTTATGGCCGAATACGACAGCGGCGAGATCGTTATCGACCAGAAAGAGCTGCTGGAGGCGAACTGGTATCGCTACGACGATTTACCCCTGCTGCCGCCGCCGGGAACGGTAGCGCGTCGCCTGATAGAAGATACCGTGGCAATGTGTCGGGCCGAGTATGAGTAGTGTTACACTGGCGGACTGACGCAATAAGGAACTGCAAAATGACCGAACTGAAGAACGATCGTTATCTGCGTGCGCTGCTGCGCCAGCCCGTTGATGTCACCCCGGTGTGGATGATGCGCCAGGCGGGCCGCTATCTGCCAGAGTACAAAGCCACGCGCGCGCAGGCCGGCGATTTTATGTCGCTGTGCAAAAACGCCGAGCTGGCCTGCGAAGTGACGCTCCAGCCGCTGCGCCGGTATCCGCTGGATGCGGCCATTCTTTTTTCGGACATTCTGACCATTCCGGATGCGATGGGCCTTGGGCTCTATTTCGAAACCGGCGAAGGCCCGGGCTTTAGCTCACCGATTAAGAGCAAAGCCGATATTGATAAACTGCCGATCCCCGATCCTGAAGGTGAGCTGGGCTACGTGATGAATGCCGTACGCACCATTCGCCGTGAGCTGAAGGGCGAAGTGCCGCTGATTGGCTTCTCCGGCAGCCCGTGGACGCTGGCAACCTACATGGTGGAAGGCGGCAGCAGCAAAGCCTTTACCGTGATCAAAAAAATGATGTACGCCGAGCCGCAGGCCCTGCATGCGCTGCTGGACAAGCTGGCGAAGAGCGTCACGCTCTATCTCAACGCGCAGATCAAAGCGGGCGCGCAGTCGGTAATGATTTTCGACACCTGGGGCGGCGTGCTCACCGGGCGTGATTACCAGCAGTTCTCCCTGTATTACATGCATAAAATCGTCGACGGCCTGCTGCGCGAAAACGAAGGCCGCCGGGTACCGGTCACGCTGTTCACCAAAGGTGGCGGCCAGTGGCTGGAAGCGATGGCGGCCACCGGCTGTGATGCGCTGGGCCTGGACTGGACAACCGATATTGCCGATGCGCGCCGTCGCGTGGGCGATAAAGTGGCGCTTCAGGGCAACATGGATCCCTCCATGCTCTACGCGCAGCCGGCCCGTATTGAAGAAGAAGTATCGACTATACTGTCTGGTTTCGGCCAGGGTGAAGGCCACGTGTTTAACCTCGGCCACGGCATTCATCAGGATGTGCCGCCAGAACACGCAGGCGTATTTGTGGAGGCGGTGCACCGGCTTTCTGCCCACTATCACAAGTAAGGAGTCGTTATGGATCTCGCGTCGCTACGCGCTCAACAGATTGAACTGGCCTCATCGGTGGTCCGCGAGGATCGGCTGGACAGGGATCCCCCGCAGTACATTGGCGGGGCGGACGTCGGGTTTGAGCAGGGCGGTGAAGTGACGCGGGCGGCGATGGTGGTGCTGAAGTACCCCTCGCTTGAGCTGGTGGAGTACAAGGTGGCGCGCATCGCCACCACCATGCCCTACATTCCCGGTTTTCTCTCCTTCCGCGAATATCCCGCGCTGCTCGCAGCGTGGGAGCAGCTTTCGCAAAAACCTGACCTGCTGTTCGTTGACGGACACGGTATTTCCCATCCGCGCCGCTTAGGCGTCGCCAGCCACTTTGGGCTGCTGGTGGACGTACCGACCATCGGAGTTGCCAAGAAACGCCTCTGCGGTAAGTTTGAGCCCCTTTCTGACGAGCCGGGCGCCCTGGCGCCGCTCATCGATAAAGGCGAACAGCTGGCGTGGGTCTGGCGCAGCAAGGCTCGCTGCAACCCTTTGTTCATCGCCACGGGGCATCGGGTAAGCATGGACAGCGCCCTGGCATGGGTACAGCGCTGCATGAAGGGTTACCGCTTACCGGAACCGACGCGATGGGCCGATGCCGTCGCCTCCTCGCGTCCGGCATTCATTCGTTGGCAGGAAATTCAGCCATGATTCAGGTAAACTGCGGCTAATTTTCGATTCGAGACATCATCATGTTACAAAACCCGATTCATCTGCGCCTTGAGAAGCTGGAAAGCTGGCAGCACGTTACCTTCATGGCCTGCCTGTGCGAGCGCATGTATCCCAACTATGCCGCGTTCTGCAAGCAGACCGAGTTTGGCGAAGGCCAGATTTATCGCCGTATCCTGGATTTAATCTGGGAAACGCTGACGGTTAAAGATGCGAAGGTGAACTTCGATTCCCAGCTGGAGAAGCTGGAAGAAGCCATTCCGGCTGCGGATGATTTTGACCTCTACGGTGTCTACCCGGCCATTGATGCCTGCGTGGCGTTAAGCGAGCTGATCCACTCCCGTCTGAGCGGTGAAACCCTGGAGCATGCTATCGAAGTCAGTAAGGCTTCCATTACTACCGTGGCGATGCTGGAAATGACCCAGGAAGGTCGCGAAATGACCGACGAAGAGCTGCGCGCAAACCCGGCCGTTGAGCAAGAATGGGACATCCAGTGGGAGATTTTCCGCCTGCTGGCAGAGTGCGAAGAACGCGATATCGAGCTGATAAAAGGGCTGCGCGCGGACTTACGTGAGGCCGGTGAGAGCAATATTGGTATAATTTTTAACCAATGAGACAATAAAACGTGATTTAACGCCTGTTTTGTCGCACCTCGACTCTTCCCTTCTGCCCCCCGTCTGGTCTACATTTGGGGGGCGAAAAAAAGTGGCTATCGGTGCGTGTATGCAGGAGAGTGCTTTTTTGGCATTTTCGTCGCACTCGATGCTTAGCAAGCGATAAACACATTGAAAGGATAACTTATGAACAAGACTCAACTGATTGATGTAATTGCGGACAAGGCTGATCTGTCTAAAGTGCAGGCTAAAGCTGCTCTGGAATCTACCCTGGCTGCTATTACTGAGTCTCTGAAAGAAGGCGATGCTGTGCAACTGGTTGGTTTCGGTACCTTCAAAGTGAACCACCGCGCTGAGCGTACTGGCCGCAACCCGCAGACCGGTAAAGAAATCAAAATCGCCGCAGCTAACGTGCCGGCATTTGTTTCTGGTAAAGCACTGAAAGACGCAGTTAAGTAAGACGCGTGGCAGTGAACAGTTTTAACGAAGGGGCGGCAACGCCCCTTTTGTCTTTCTGGCGTGGAACGCTCGCGCTGGCAGGCGTGCTGTTGCTGTCTGCCTGTAGCCACGATTCCTCCCTCCCTCCGTTTACCGCCAGCGGCTACGCTGATAACCAGGGTGCGGTCAGGATCTGGCGCAAAGATTCAAGCGATGACGTTCATCTGCTCTCCGCTTTTAGCCCGTGGCATAACGGCAGTACGTCCACTGCGGAGTACCGCTGGCTGGGCGATAGCCTGTCACTGATCGAACTGAACATCTACAGCAAGACCCCCGAACACGTGAAGGTGCGTTTTGACGATCGCGGCGAGCTGAGCTTTATGCAGCGCGAAATCAGCGGTCAGAAACAGCAGCTTTCCAGCGATCAAATCGCCCTCTACCGCTACCGTGCCGAACAAATCCGTCAGACCAGCGATGCGCTGCGTCAGGGACGCGTTGTGCTGCGCCAGGGGCGCTGGCATGCCGACAGGACGGTGACAACCTGTGAAGGCGCGACGGTGAAGCCTGACCTCGAATCCTGGGCCATAGAACACATTGAACGCCGTCAGCGTCATTCGTCAGTGGAAGTGAGCGTGGCGTGGCTTGACGCGCCGGAAGGCTCTCAGCTGCTGCTGGTAGCGAACGAAGACTTCTGCACCTGGCAGCCGACAGAGAAGAGTTTTTGATTTAAGTCCCCTCTCCCTTGAGGGAGAGGGTTAGGGTGGGGGGAAATTACTCCCCCTGCTCACGCGCAATCGCGCGATAGCCAATATCCTGGCGGCTGAAGCTGCCGTTCCAGTGAATATCCGCCATCAGCGCGTAGGCGCGCTTCTGCGCTTCTGCCACGGTATGGCCCAGCGCCGTGGCACACAGCACGCGGCCACCGTTCGTCAGTACGCGATCGTCGTCTGAGAGCGTCGTGCCCGCATGGAATACCTTCGCGCCGTCGATCTCTTCCAGCGGCAGGCCGTGGATTTCATCCCCGGTGCTGTAGTTGCCCGGATAACCGCCCGCAGCAATCACCACGCCCAGAGACGCGCGCTCGTCCCACTCGGAGGTTTTCTCGTCCAGCTTGCCTTCGCAGGCCGCCAGGCACAGTTCGACCAGGTCAGACTTCATGCGCAGCATGATGGGCTGGGTTTCAGGGTCACCAAAGCGACAGTTGAATTCGATAACCTTCGGGTTGCCCTGCTTGTCGATCATCAGGCCCGCGTAAAGGAAACCGGTGTAAGTATTACCTTCCGCCGCCATCCCTTTTACGGTAGGCCAGATGATGCGGTCCATGGTGCGCTGGTGCACTTCATCCGTCACCACCGGGGCAGGGGAGTAAGCGCCCATCCCGCCGGTATTCGGGCCGGTATCGCCGTTGCCCACGCGCTTGTGATCCTGGCTGGTGGCCATCGGCAGAACGTGTTCCCCGTCGACCATCACGATAAAGCTGGCCTCTTCACCGTCGAGGAACTCTTCGATCACGATGCGGTGGCCTGCATCGCCAAAGGCGTTGCCCGCCAGCATATCCTGAACCGCGGCTTCTGCTTCTTCGAGGGTCATCGCGACGATAACGCCTTTACCAGCCGCCAGACCGTCTGCTTTGATAACAATCGGCGCGCCTTTTTCACGCAGGTAGGCCAGGGCTGGCTCTACGTCGGTGAAGTTCTGATATTCCGCCGTCGGGATGGTATGGCGCGCGAGGAAATCTTTGGTGAAGGCCTTGGAGCCTTCCAGCTGCGCGGCGCCTTCCGTTGGCCCGAAGATTGTCAGGCCCGCCGCGCGGAAGGCATCAACGACGCCAATCACCAGCGGCGCTTCCGGGCCGACGATGGTCAGGTCGATTTTCTCGCTCTGGGCAAAGCTCAGCAGCGCCGGAATATCGGTCACGCCGATGGCGACGTTCTGCAGAGTCGGCTCCAGGGCGGTCCCGGCGTTACCCGGCGCCACAAAGACGGTTTTCACCCGCGGAGACTGCGCCGCTTTCCACGCCAGGGCGTGCTCGCGCCCGCCGTTACCAATCACTAATACTTTCATTTTCTGCTCCGGGAATTAATGGCGGAAGTGACGCATGTCGGTGAAGATCATCGCAATGCCGTGCTCGTCGGCGGCGGCAATCACTTCGTCATCGCGGATTGAGCCGCCGGGCTGGATCACGCAGGTGATCCCTACAGCCGCCGCCGCGTCGATACCGTCACGGAACGGGAAGAAAGCGTCGGAGGCCATAGCGGAGCCTTTCACTTCCAGCCCTTCGTCGCCTGCTTTAATGCCCGCGATTTTCGCCGAGTAGACGCGGCTCATCTGGCCGGCACCTATCCCGATGGTCATGTTCTCTTTGGCGTAGACAATGGCGTTGGATTTAACGAACTTCGCAACCTTCCAGCAGAACAGCGCGTCACGCAGCTCCTGTTCGCTCGGCTGTCGTTTGGTTACCACGCGCAGGTCGGCTTCTGTCACCATACCCAGATCGCGGTCCTGAACCAGCAGACCGCCGTTCACGCGCTTGAAGTCCAGGGCCGGCACGCGTTCTGCCCACTGGCCGCAAATCAGCACGCGCACGTTCTGTTTCGCCGCGGTGATTTTCAGCGCATCTTCGGATGCGGATGGCGCGATGATCACTTCAACGAACTGGCGAGAGATGATGGCCTGAGCCGTTTCAGCATCCAGCTCGCGGTTGAAGGCAATAATGCCGCCGAACGCGGAGGTCGGGTCGGTTTTGTAGGCGCGGTCGTAAGCATCAAGGATAGAGCTGCTAACCGCAACGCCGCATGGGTTGGCGTGCTTAACGATAACGCAGGCCGGCTCGCTGAACTCTTTCACGCATTCCAGCGCGGCGTCGGTGTCGGCAATGTTGTTATAGGAGAGTGCTTTGCCCTGAACCTGCTGGGCAGTCGCAACCGAGGCTTCTTTTACCTCTTCTTCTATATAGAAGGCAGCCTGCTGGTGGCTGTTCTCGCCGTAGCGCATATCCTGCTTCTTAATGAAGTTCAGGTTCAGGGTGCGCGGGAAGCGGCCAGAAGGGTCTTTGCTCTCACCGTGGTAAGCCGGTACCAGGCTACCGAAGTAGTTGGCGATCATGCTGTCGTACGCTGCGGTGTGTTCGAAGGCTTTGATGGCGAGGTCGAAACGGGTATCGAGAGTCAGTGACCCTTCGTTGGCATCCATCTCAGTAATAATGGTTTCGTAATCGCTGCTCTTCACCACGATAGCCACATCTTTATGGTTCTTGGCCGCGGAGCGCACCATGGTCGGGCCGCCGATGTCGATATTCTCTACGGCATCCTCCAGAGAACAGCCTTCGCGGGCAACGGTCTGTGCGAATGGGTAGAGGTTAACGACAACCATATCGATTGGGGCGATGTCATGCTGTTCCATAATACCGTCGTCCTGACCGCGACGACCCAGAATGCCGCCGTGCACTTTCGGGTGCAGGGTTTTGACGCGTCCATCCATCATTTCCGGGAAACCGGTGTAATCGGACACTTCGGTTACCGGCAGACCTTTATCTGCTAACAGGCGAGCGGTACCGCCTGTGGAAAGCAGCTCCACACCGCGTGCAGAAAGTGCCTGAGCGAATTCGACGATACCGGCTTTATCAGAAACACTGAGCAGAGCGCGGCGGACTGGACGACGTTGTTGCATGGTAAATCCCCTGGATTTCACGATTACAGAGAGCGTTAGATGAA
>Ga0302349_1001148_pt1 | contig 22615 bp, 19 predicted proteins | sample PhyAR1_FD_202176 | JGI IMG/M metagenome (GOLD analysis project Ga0302349, IMG submission 202176) | Leaf surface microbial communities from alfalfa plants in UC Gill Tract Community Farm, Albany, California, United States - DLSL A.R1... | ecosystem: Host-associated > Plants > Phyllosphere >...
CCGTGAGCGCCGTATTGCTGCGCCTGACGAGACGGTCGCCACCATGGGATTCAGCGCGGCTCAACGCGCCCTTGAAATGGCCGGCGTTGAAGCGAACGATGTTGGGCTGATTATTGTCGCCACAACCTCTTCCAGCCACGCCTTCCCAAGCTCCGCCTGCATGATCCAGCAAATGCTGGAGATCAAAGACTGCGCGGCGTTTGACCTTGCTGCCGCCTGTGCGGGCTTTACCTACGCCCTGAGCGTGGCCGATCAGTACATTAAAAATGGCGCGGTGAAGCATGCCCTGGTAATCGGCGCAGACGTGCTGGCGCGCGCGCTCGATCCCGAAGATCGTGGCACCATCATTCTGTTTGGTGACGGCGCAGGTGCGGTAGTGCTTGGCCCAAGCGAAGAGCAGGGGATTATCTCCACCCATCTGCACGCCGATGGTCGTTATGCTCAGTTGCTGACTCTGCCTTATCAGGATCGCGCCCATCAGGATAAACCTGCCTACGTGACAATGGCCGGCAACGAAGTGTTCAAAGTGGCGGTTACCGAGCTGGCGCACATCGTTGATGAAACCCTGCAGGCGAACAACCTCGATCGCGAAATGCTGGACTGGCTGGTGCCACATCAGGCCAACCTGCGCATTATCAGCGCGACGGCGAAAAAACTGGGGATGACCATGGATAAAGTCGTGGTTACCCTGGATCGCCACGGCAATACTTCTGCCGCATCGGTGCCAAGCGCACTGGATGAAGCGGTCCGTGATGGCCGCATCAAACCCGGACACCTTATTTTGCTGGAAGCCTTTGGTGGTGGATTCACCTGGGGTTCTGCACTGGTTCGCTTTTGATTGACAGGAACGTAAGATGACGAAATTTGCTTTTGTTTTCCCAGGCCAGGGTTCACAGACGGTCGGTATGCTGGCAGATTTAGCCGCTGCCTGGCCGCAGGTGGAAGAGACTTTCCGCGAAGCCTCTGCGGCACTGGGATATGACTTATGGCAGTTAGTCAGCCAGGGTCCGGCTGAAGAGTTGAATAAAACGTGGCAGACTCAGCCTGCGCTGTTAGCCGCTTCGGTCGCTATCTATCGTGTCTGGCAGCAGCAGGGCGGTGAACAGCCGTCAATGATGGCCGGTCACAGCCTGGGTGAATATTCCGCGCTGGTCTGTGCGGGTGTGCTCGATTTTGCCGATGCGATCAAGCTGGTTGAGCTGCGTGGCAAACTGATGCAGGAAGCGGTGCCGGAAGGCACGGGCGCGATGCAGGCGATTATCGGCCTGGATGATGCGTCCATTCGCAAAGCCTGTGAAGAGAGTGCACAAGGGCAGGTGGTCTCGCCGGTTAACTTTAACTCGCCAGGTCAGGTGGTCATCGCCGGTAACAAAGAAGCGGTAGAGCGTGCTGGCGCGGCCTGTAAAGCTGCCGGTGCTAAACGTGCGCTGCCGTTACCGGTCAGCGTCCCTTCACACTGCGCGCTGATGAAGCCTGCAGCCGACAAACTGGCCGTTGCGCTTGAGTCCATCACCTTCAATACGCCTGCCGTACCGGTGATTAATAACGTCGATGTGAAAGCGGAAACTGACGCTGGTGCGATTCGTCATGCGCTGGTTCGCCAGCTTTACAGCCCGGTTCGCTGGACTGAAAGCGTGGAAGCGATGGCGGCACAGGGCGTGACTCAACTGCTGGAGATCGGTCCAGGCAAAGTGCTGACCGGTCTGACCAAACGCATTGTGGATAGCCTGACAGCGGCTGCCGTCAACGACAGTGCATCACTGACGGCTGCACTCGGAAAGGAATAAGAGGAAAATCATGAGCTTTGAAGGTAAAGTTGCGCTGGTCACCGGCGCGAGTCGCGGCATTGGTCGTGCGATTGCAGAGACGCTGGCGGCAAAAGGCGCTAAAGTGGTAGGCACCGCGACCAGCCAGAGTGGCGCCGACGCCATCAGTGCTTACCTTGGCGACAAGGGCAAAGGCCTGTTACTGAACGTGACTGACGCTGCATCAATCGAGACTGTTTTAGAGAATATTCGCGCAGAATTTGGCGAAGTGGATATTTTAGTCAATAATGCAGGCATTACGCGTGATAATCTTCTCATGCGCATGAAGGACGATGAGTGGCAGGATATCCTCGATACCAACCTCACTTCTGTCTTCCGCCTTTCTAAGGCGGTATTGCGTGCCATGATGAAAAAGCGCGTGGGCCGTATCATCACCATCGGTTCCGTTGTTGGAACTATGGGTAACGCGGGTCAGGCAAACTACGCGGCAGCAAAAGCGGGTTTAATTGGCTTTAGCAAATCACTGGCGCGCGAAATCGCGTCACGTGGCATTACCGTCAACGTCGTGGCTCCAGGTTTTATTGAGACAGACATGACGCGGGCACTGAACGAAGATCAACGTTCCGGAATTTTGGCGGAAGTCCCTGCGGGTCGTTTAGGCGAAGCGCAGGAAATCGCCAATGCTGTGGCATTCTTAGCCTCTGACGAAGCAGCCTACATCACAGGTGAAACGCTGCACGTCAATGGCGGCATGTACATGGTCTGATAAATCACGAAATCATTTGCATTATTTGCGGTTAAAACCGCAAAATAGCGTAAAATCGTGGTTCGACCAGCCGGGATTTTGTTGCATCTTTTTCACCATTTTATACACTACGAAAACCATCGCGAAAGCGAGTTTTGATAGGAAATTAAATAGTATGAGCGATATCGAACAACGCGTTAAGAAAATCATCAGTGAGCAGCTGGGTGTGAAAGAGGAAGAAGTGACCAACTCTGCATCTTTCGTAGAAGACCTGGGTGCCGATTCTCTTGATACCGTTGAGCTGGTAATGGCTCTGGAAGAAGAGTTTGATACTGAAATTCCAGACGAAGAAGCTGAGAAAATCACTACCGTTCAGGCAGCGATCGACTACATCAATAGCCACAAAGGCTAATGAATATCTTCAGGCGGTCGCTCGACCGCCTGATTTTTATGTTTGTCCCACATAGTTCCCTATTTCCCCTCCCTGGAGGACGAACGTGTCTAAGCGTCGTGTAGTTGTGACCGGTCTTGGCATGTTGTCTCCTGTCGGCAATACCGTAGAGTCTACCTGGAGTGCTCTCCTTGCCGGTCAGAGCGGCATTAACCTGATCGACCATTTTGATACCAGTGCGTATGCAACACGTTTTGCAGGTCTGGTAAGAGGTTTTAATTGTGATGACTACATCTCGCGCAAAGATCAGCGCAAGATGGATGACTTCATCCAATACGGCATTGTTGCCGGTATGCAGGCGATGCAGGACAGCGGTCTGGTTGTGACCGACGAAAATGCAGGCCGCATGGGCGCAGCGATTGGTTCCGGCATCGGTGGTTTAGGTCTGATTGAAGATAATCATACTTCACTGGTCAACGGCGGTCCGCGTAAAATCAGCCCGTTTTTTGTGCCTTCAACCATCGTCAACATGGTGGCGGGTCATCTTACCATCATGTATGGCCTGAAAGGTCCCAGCATCTCTATTGCCACTGCCTGTACCTCTGGCGTGCATAACATTGGTCATGCGGCCCGTATCATCGCCTATGACGATGCTGATGTGATGCTGGCAGGTGGCGCTGAAAAAGCCAGTACGCCGTTAGGTGTTGGCGGATTCGGGGCTGCGCGTGCGCTCTCAACCCGTAACGATAACCCGCAGGCAGCCAGCCGCCCATGGGATAAAGATCGTGACGGTTTCGTACTGGGTGACGGTGCCGGTATTGTGGTACTCGAAGAGTACGAACATGCTAAGAAACGCGGCGCAAAAATCTATGCGGAAATTGTCGGCTTTGGTATGAGCAGCGATGCCTATCATATGACGTCGCCGCCGGAAGATGGCTCGGGTGCCGCAGCAGCGATGATCAATGCGCTGCGTGATGCTCAGCTGACGCCAGAGCAGATTGGCTATGTCAACGCGCACGGCACGTCGACGCCCGCGGGTGACAAAGCGGAAACACGGGCAGTGAAATCGGTGTTCGGGACAGCCGCCAGTACGGTAATGGTGAGCTCAACCAAATCGATGACCGGGCATCTGCTGGGTGCCGCCGGCGCAGTGGAATCGATCTACTCGATTCTGGCGCTGCGTGACCAGGCCGTACCGCCTACCATTAACCTCGACAACCCGGATGAAGGCTGCGATCTCGACTTCGTGCCGCACACCGCGCGTCAGGTTTCCGGCCTGGAGTACACCCTGTGTAACTCCTTTGGCTTCGGTGGTACCAACGGTTCATTGATTTTCCGTAAAGTGTAATCGCTTCAGATTACTGAAAAGGCCCGCGATGCGGGCCTTTTTTTATCCTGATTATCCCTCAGCCAGGGCTGAGGTCAGTCACGGCCGCGACAGGAGAAAACCATGTGGATTAACGGCATCGAACAATCAACGCTGGCGGCCAGCGATCGTGGCTTACAGTTTGGTGATGGCTGCTTTACCACCGCAGCGGTGCAGCACGGCAAAATCCTGTTGCTGGAACGTCATATGCAGCGTCTGCAAGAGAGCTGTGAGCGGCTATTGATCAGCGGGATCGACTGGCTGCAGCTGGAAAATGAGATGCGCCAGGCGGCACAGCAGCAGACGCAGGTGGTGCTGAAAGTGATACTCAGCGCCGGCAGCGGCGGGCGCGGTTACAGCCGGAAAGGGTGTGGTGAACCGACGCGCATCGTCTCTCTGGCGCCCTGGCCTCAACACTATGCGGATCTACAGCAGCTGGGCGTCTCGCTGGCTATCAGCCCGATTCGGCTGGCACGCAATCCGCAGTTTGCCGGGCTGAAGCATCTCAACCGGCTGGAGCAGGTGATGATCCGCACTCATCTTGACCAGACAGACGCCGACGAAGCGCTGGTGCTTGACACTGAAGGTTGGGTGGTGGAATGCTGTGCGGCCAATTTATTCTGGCGACAGGGCGCGGAGATTTTCACCCCGGACCTGCGCTGGGCGGGCGTCGATGGCATTATGCGGCGGTGTCTGATGGCGCAGCTTGCCGCAGCAGGGCAGGCTTGCCGGATTGTCCAGTGTGAGCCTGACGCGTTGCTGGCTGCCGATGAAATCGTGATATGTAACGCCCTGATGCCGGTTCTGCCGGTACGACAGCTGGAGTCGGTGAACTTTACTGAACGTGCGCTGTTTAAGCAGTTGTACGCAAGCTGTAAAAAGATAATGGATGCATCATGAGCCGAAGTAAAAAAATTCTCGCCAGCCTGCTGGCGATAGTGGTTGTCGCGGCTGCCTTGAGTTACTGGCAGATAAAACAGTTCGCGTCCACTCCGTTAACCCTGCACCAGGAAACGATCTATACGCTGCCTGCCGGTACCGGCCGGGTAGCGCTGGAAGCCCAGTTAGAAAGTCAGCACATTATTCCGCACAGCATCTGGTTTGGCGCGTTACTCAAGGTTGAGCCGGAACTGGCGACCTTTAAAGCCGGTACCTACCGCCTGGAGCCGACCATGACGGTGCGTTCGCTGCTACAGCTGCTGGCCAGTGGCAAAGAGGCGCAGTTTCCGTTGCGCTTTGTCGAGGGTCAGCGCCTGACTGAGTGGCTGAGTGAGCTGCGTAAGGCGCCCTATATCCGTCATACGCTGAAGGATGATCAGTTTGCTACGCTTGCCAGTGAGCTGAAGGTCGAACCGCAGCAGCTGGAAGGAAACTTCTTCCCGGACACCTATCTCTATACCGCCAACACCAGCGATCTGTCGATTCTGCAGCGCGCCCACGAGCGGATGAAGAAAACCATCGATCAGGTCTGGCAGGAAAGGGCGGATAACCTGCCCTATAAAACACCACAGGATCTGGTGACGATGGCCTCGATCATTGAAAAAGAGACCGCCGTCAGTGAAGAGCGCGCCCGTGTCGCTTCGGTATTTATCAACCGGCTGCGTACCGGAATGCGGCTGCAAACCGATCCTACGGTGATTTATGGCATGGGCCAGGCCTACAACGGCACCCTGACGCGTAAAGACCTGGAGACGGCAACCGATTACAATACCTATATCATTAATGGTCTGCCGCCAGGTCCGATTGCGATGCCGGGCAAAGCGTCGCTGCAGGCGGCGGCTCACCCGGAAAAGAGTAATTACCTCTATTTTGTGGCGGATGGAAAGGGCGGCCATACCTTTACCACCAATCTGGCCAGCCATAACCGGGCGGTGCAGGTTTACCGGCAAACGCTGAAGGAAAAAAATGAACAGTAAGTTTATCGTCATTGAGGGCCTGGAAGGCGCTGGTAAAACCACCGCGCGCGAGGCGATTGTCGCCACCCTGCGTGAACGCGGGATTGAAGAGATGGTCTTCACCCGTGAACCCGGTGGAACGCCGCTGGCGGAGCAGCTGCGGGTGCTGGTCAAGCAGGGCATTGAAGGTGAGCAGGTGACCGATAAAGCGGAACTGCTGATGCTCTATGCGGCACGGGTGCAGCTGGTTGAAACGGTGATCAAACCGGCGCTGGCCCGTGGTGCCTGGGTGATTGGCGATCGTCACGATCTCTCTTCACAGGCTTACCAGGGAGGCGGACGCGGGCTCGACAGTGAGCTGATGCGTACTCTGCGCGATGCGGTGCTCGGCGATTTTCGCCCCGATCTGACGCTCTATCTTGATGTCACGCCAGATATCGGTCTGCAACGCGCCCGGGCGCGCGGCGCGCTGGACCGCATTGAGCAGGAATCGCTGCGCTTTTTTGAACGTACCCGCGATCGTTATCTGGCGCTGGCGGCAGAAGATCCTGCCATTCTGACCATCGATGCTACCCAGTCGCTGCAGCAAGTGACAGCGTCACTTCAGGCGGCTCTCAAGGGCTGGCTGGCGGAGCAGGCGGGATGAACTGGTATCCGTGGCTGAATCAGCTCTACCGCCAGCTGATTGCTCAGCACCAGGAGGGTCGCGGTCACCATGCGCTGTTAATTCAGGCGATGGCCGGGATGGGCGATGAAGCGCTGGTATGGGGCGTAAGCCGCTGGCTGATGTGCCAGCAGCCTGATGGACTGAAAAGTTGTGGTCAGTGCCACGGTTGTCAGCTGATGCAGGCTAACACCCATCCGGACTGGTATCGGCTGGAAGCGGAGAAAGGTAAAAATACTCTGGGCATCGATGCGGTGCGTCAGGTCACGGAAAAAATGTACCATTTTGGTCAGCAGGGCGGTGCCAAGGTTGTCTGGCTGCCCGATGCGGCTCAGCTCTCAGAAGCAGCCGCCAATGCTCTGCTGAAAACGCTGGAAGAGCCGCCAGCCAATAGCTGGTTCTTTCTCAGCAGCCGCGATCCTTCGCGCCTGCTGGCGACGCTGCGCAGCCGCTGCATGACGCTGCATCTGTCGCCGCCGGACGAAGAGCAGAGCCTGCACTGGCTGAAAAAACAGTCAGATCAGGATGAAACGATGCTGGTGGCGGCGCTGCGACTCAGTGCCGGTGCGCCTGAAGCAGCACTGAATCTGCTGGCAGCAGGCCCGTGGCAGGCGCGGCAGAAACTGTGCGATGCGCTGCCCGCGGCACTGCAACAGGATATTCTGCAGCTGTTGCCGGTGCTCAACGCCGATGACGCGGCGGTACGCATTGGCTGGCTGCTCTCCCTGCTGCTGGATGCGATGAAGTGGCAGCAGAATGCGGGTCAGTGGCTCAGTAACGTTGACCGTCAGGACGTGGTGCTGCTGCTGGCCGAACACTTTAGCCCTACGGCGCTTAACAGCAGCGCGCAGGGCTGGATGCGCTGTCGTGAGCAGTTACTGCACGTGGCGGCGGTTAACCGCGAATTATTGCTGACCGACCAGCTGCTGAGCTGGGCTGATAACATGAAGCCAGCGCTGATCGGCTAACCCTTTTTGAGAGTAACTATGTTTATTGTTGATTCCCATTGCCATCTTGATGGCCTGGATTATGAGAAAAACCATCACGACCTGGACGATGTGATCGCCAAAGCGGCGGCGCGTGATGTGAAATTTATGCTGGCGATCGCCACCACGCTGCCCGGATTTCATACTCTGAAAGCGCTGGTTGGCGATCGGTCGAATATTGCGCTCTCCTGTGGTGTTCATCCACTTAATCAGGAAGAGGCTTATGACGTCGAGGAGTTTCGCCGTCTGGCCGCCGATCCACAGGTAGTAGCGCTGGGCGAAACCGGTCTGGATTATTACTACCAGCAGGAGACCAAAGCGCAACAGCAGGCGTCTTTCCGCGAGCATATCCGCACCGGTATTGCCCTGAATAAACCGATCATTGTGCATACCCGGGATGCGCGTGAAGACACGCTGGCCATCCTGCGTGAAGAGCAGGTTGAACGTTGCGGCGGTGTTCTGCACTGCTTCACTGAGGATCAGCCTACCGCTGCTAAACTGCTGGATATGGGTTTCTACATTTCGTTTTCCGGCATCGTCACCTTCCGTAATGCGGAGCAGTTGCGTGAGGCGGCCCGCTATGTGCCGCTGGATCGGATGCTGGTTGAAACCGATTCGCCTTATCTGGCGCCGGTCCCCTACCGTGGCAAAGAAAATCAGCCCGCCTATACTCGTGATGTGGCAGATTATCTGGCGGTGCTAAAAGGCGTGGATATCGACACGCTGGCGGCCACCACCACCCGTAACTTTTCTGAGCTGTTCCATATCCCGATGAGTCGGCTGGGCGCCTGAGTCCGCGGTTTATTTCAGACTCTGTAATTAATCTGTAATATGCGCATATGGCCTTGTTTTCCTGACAAGGCCAGCGTTTTATTGCTGATAATTCGTGCGGGTCAGTAAGATATTTCGTAAAGTGCACGGCTGCGATTGTCGAAACGTGATAACCGTCAAAGTAACAAACAGCGATTTATTTTACCCTTCGTAATAAATCAAAAGGCGGATACCGCCAACCGGTAAAGAATCCTCCCTCTTTACCACGCGCACTGCGCGAAATATGCACTCATACTCAGGAGCTTCACGCTATGTTCAAAAATGCTTTTGCCAACCTGCAAAAGGTCGGTAAATCGCTCATGCTACCGGTATCGGTTCTGCCGATTGCCGGGATTTTGTTAGGTGTCGGTTCGGCCAACTTCAGCTGGTTGCCTGCAGTGGTTTCGCATGTGATGGCAGAAGCGGGCGGATCGGTGTTTGCCAATATGCCGCTGATTTTCGCCATCGGTGTGGCGCTGGGCTTTACCAATAACGACGGTGTATCGGCGCTGGCTGCCGTGGTTGCATACGGCATCATGGTGAAAACCATGGCGGTTGTCGCACCGCTGGTGCTGCATCTGCCTGCGGCAGAAATTGAGGCGAAACACCTGGCGGATACCGGGGTACTGGGCGGAATTATCGCCGGTTCCATCGCCGCGTACATGTTTAATCGTTTTTACCGCATCAAGCTGCCAGAATATCTGGGCTTCTTTGCCGGTAAGCGTTTTGTGCCGATTATTTCCGGACTGGCAGCTATCATTCTCGGCGTGCTGCTCTCCTTTATCTGGCCACCGATAGGTTCCGCGATTCAGGAATTCTCGCAGTGGGCTGCCTATCAAAACCCGGTTGTCGCCTTTGGTATTTATGGCGTAATTGAACGCGCGTTGGTGCCATTTGGTCTGCATCACATCTGGAACGTTCCTTTCCAGATGCAGATCGGTGAATACACCAATGCGGCCGGTCAGGTGTTCCACGGCGATATCCCACGTTACATGGCAGGTGACCCGACCGCAGGCAAACTCTCCGGTGGCTTCCTGTTCAAAATGTATGGTCTGCCAGCCGCAGCGATTGCTATCTGGCACTCCGCGAAGCCTGAAAACCGTGCCAAAGTGGGCGGTATCATGATCTCCGCTGCGCTGACTGCGTTCCTGACCGGTATCACCGAACCGATTGAATTTTCATTCATGTTCGTTGCGCCGATTCTGTACGTAATCCATGCGCTGCTGGCTGGTCTGGCTTTCCCAATCTGTATTCTGCTCGGAATGCGTGACGGTACCAGCTTCTCGCACGGTCTGATCGACTTTATCGTACTGAGCGGTAACAGCAGCAAAATCTGGCTGTTCCCGATTATCGGTATCATCTACGGTCTGATTTATTACACCATCTTCCGCGTGCTGATCGCTAAACTGGACCTGAAAACCCCAGGCCGTGAAGAGACCAGCACCGAGCAGTCCACGGCGACCGGCACCGAAATGGCGGGCAAACTGGTTGCAGCATTTGGTGGTAAAGAGAACATCACTAACCTTGATGCCTGTATCACCCGCTTACGTGTCAGCGTGGCTGACGTGGCGAAAGTGGACCAGACCGAACTGAAAAACCTTGGCGCGCGTGGCGTCGTGGTAGCCGGTTCAGGCGTTCAGGCGATTTTCGGTACCAAGTCCGATAACCTGAAAACCGATATGGATGATTACATCCGCAGCATGTAATGGTTGCTGAGTAACAAAAAAGCCCCGCTGAGCGGGGCTTTTTTTATGGCCAGGGTTTACAGGTAAACGCGCAGATACTCGGTCAGGCAGAGCAGCGCCATCGCCTGGCCATAGGGCATCGAGGTCAGCGGCACGTTGCGATAGTAGTCCAGATCGCTGCCCATCGCGGTACCAAACGATACCTGCTTCAGTTCGCCGTCGTCATCGATGTTGGCAATCACACCACGCAGCGCCTTTTCCGCCATCTCACGGTATTCCGCTGGCAGATAACGCTTGCGTACCGCTTTCAGAATGCCATAGGCAAAACCCGCGGTGGCCGAGGCTTCCGGATAGCTCTGTGGGTCGTCAAGCAGGGTATGCCAGAGGCCGCTGCTGTGCTGACACGCCTGCAGGGCCTTCACCTGAGAGGCCAGCACCTGCTGCAGGAAGCGGCGGGTTGCATGATGCTCAGGCCAGTTCATCATCTCCAGAAAATCAGGAATAACGATGGTCAGCCAGCTATTACCGCGCGCCCAGCGTGCGTTGGCAAAATTATGGCGACCATCAAAGTTCCAGCCGTGGAACCACAGACCCGTTTCCCGATCCATCAGGTACTGGGTATGCAGCAGGAACTGGTAACTGGCTTCTTCGACCCACTCGTCACGTTTCAGCAACTGGCCGATTTTTGCCAGCGCCATCACGCTCATCATCAGCGTGTCGTCCCACAGTTGCTGGGTGTTTTCATTGTTATACACGATGTGTTGCAGACCGCCCTGTTCGGTACGCGGCATTTCGTACATCACCCATTCTGCCCAGCGCTCCAGCACCGGCAGCCATGCGGCGTTGCCAGTCTCTTCGTAGCGGTAAGCCAGGGTAAGAAACGGGCAAACGGTATTCACATTTTTGGTTGGCGTTCCCTCCGCCAGCCGCTCAGCAAACCAGTCATCAATGATCGCCAGCGTCTGCTGGTCGCCGGTTTGCTGATAGTAGTGCAGCATGCCATACAGGCCAATGCCGTGTGTCCATTCCCAACCCGCCCAGCCTTTGGTATCAATCACCCGGCCATCGTCCAGCCGCAGCAGAAACTCGCCGGTTTCATCGGTGATATTGACCAGATTTTGTGTCAGCTTTTGAATCAGCTGTACCAGTTCGCTGCGTGGCAGCAGATGTTCAGGTTGGCACAATAACGCGCTGTGTTTAACGGGAAATACAGTCATGGTTTATTCCTGTCACTTTAAGGTCGGATTTATAGATGAGAGTAAAGGGGACTGCGACGCTAACTTTGGCGCAGCAGGCTTCATGCGATTCAGGAAGCCAATGTTGTTGTTGCCCCACAGATTTTCATAGGGCATGCCCGCCAGCGTTTCGACAATCTGTCGCGCTTCGGGAGTGATTTTTTCTGGCACGATACGTCCCGCTTCCCGCATCTTCAGCGTCTCTTCACGCAGCACGGTGTGGGTCTGCAGATTCAGCTTGAAGCGCAGTGATACCAGGAAGCCGCAGGTGAGGACTGCCACCGTGCCCAGGCTGAGGATCGCCAGAATCGTGTGGCTGACGCCCGGCACCTGAGTCGCCTGGCCGGAGACAAAGCCTGACAGCTGCAGCACGATGCCAACCAGCATCACCGCCCCGGCCTGCGACGCCTTGCGGGTTAAGGTCATGATACCGGCGAAAATACCTTCACGACGCTGGCCGGTGATCACCTCATCCACATCGGCGATGTAGGTATAGGTGTTCCACGGCACATAGTTAATGCCGCCGCGTCCCAGACCAGCCACTGCGGAAATCAGTAACAGTAGCGCGAGGTTATCGTTCATTCCGGCATACCACAGCAGGGCATATGAGAGTGCCGCCAGCCCGAACAGCACCGCCACCAGACGATAGGCGGGCGCTGGTCCCATGCGGATACAGAGCGGAATCATCCCCATCACCGCAATAAACTGTAATACCGCCATGGTGCCCATCAGATTCGAGGCAACCTGGGCGCTCTGCATCAGGACAAACACCACATACCAGGTAAAGACGGCGTTAAACACGTCCTGCGCGATATAACCGCCAAGATACATGCCAAGGTGCTGGCGGAAGATACGAATGCGTAAGGTTGAGGTCAGTTCGACATGCAGCCGCTTGAGGTTCTGCATCAGCGTCAGCTGCTGTTTTTCCTGCTCAGCACGGCGTGACTCGGCAGAAAAATCATCCGGATGCCGCTCCCAGGTAAAGAACCACACCAGCGTCAGCACCAGGGCGCAGATGATGGAGAAAACCAGGCTGGCATAGAAAAAGGAGTGCGGATTGTCTTTGCCGAGCGCGCCCAGCAGGATACCGGGTAAAAACGCCGCCAGAATAGCGGAAAGCTGGGCCAGGCCGATGCGGGCACCCGAGAAGCGGGTTTTCTGTTTGAAATCGTCGGTCATCTCAGGAACCAGCGTTTCATAAGGCACCAGAATCATGGTGTAGACCATATCGAACAGCAGATAGGTGCAGAGATACCACCAGAAATTCATGTCACTGATCCACATCAGGCTATAACTGAAGACGCAGGGTATGCCTAACAGGATAAAGAATTTGCGCCGGCCAAAGCGCTTGCCCAGCCAGGTCGAGCCGAAGTTATCGGTCAGGAAGCCCATTAGCGGGCTGACGACGGCATCCAGTACGCGGGCAGCAGCAAAGATCAGGGTCGCCTCAATCGGCGTCAGCCCACAAAAGGTGGTGTAGAAATAGAGCAGCCAGGCGGCGGTCAGCGCCGTAGTACCTGCTCCCAGAAAATCCCCGGAACCGTAAGCCAGATAATGGCCAAGACCAATCTTACGTGAGCGCATGGTGAGTGCTCCTTGATGGTGAATGTCGGTAAATCCCTCATGACGACGCCGGGCTTTTCACCCGGACTGGTAAGCAAAGTAGAACTGCAACGACGGCTTAACCTTCGTGATTTGGCAAACGTCCGGGGTGAAGTGGCAATCATACAAAGAAAAGGGCGGCTAAAATCTAATTTATAAAACGGCGTTTCATTTTTGTGCTGTAGCGCGCATCAATATGCACGATCCGGAGCGAGGTTTAACCGGGGCTGAGAAGCGAGGCTGTAAAGAGAGGCGAACAATGTAAGAAAAGTGGACCTGAGGTTGAAAGAAAACAAATTTCTCCCGCATACTGCTTGATTACGACTCAGGCTCAAGGAATTGCACCATGGCTGAAGAAACCATTTTTAGTAAAATTATCCGCCGCGAAATCCCCGCTGATGTGGTTTATCAGGATGAACTGGTCACCGCGTTCCGCGATATCTCGCCAAAAGCGCCAACCCATATTTTGATCGTGCCGAATGTGCTGATCCCAACGGTGAATGAGGTTGAAGCGGCGCATGAACATGCGCTGGGCCGCATGTTTACCACTGCCGCGAAGATTGCCCGTCAGGAAGGGATCGATCAGGATGGCTATCGTTTGATTGTGAACTGCAACAAACATGGTGGTCAGGAGGTGTATCACATCCATATGCATCTGCTGGGCGGCGAGCCGCTTGGCCCGATGTTGTCAAACTGAACCTCTAACGGAAACGTGCTATGCGATCCTGGCTGATTGGCCTGCCGTTCCTGCTCAGCCTGGCTGGCTGCAGCAGTGATAAACCGATGATCAACACCTCGCAGTCACTGGTGATGGAGTCGTCTGTCTTATCCGCGGGCATCATCACCGATGAACCGACGCTGGATGAGCACGATGGACAGAAGCGTGCCGCCAGCGTGCTCTATAATCAACGCGAAACGCCGGTGATTGTGCACTATCGTTATTACTGGTACGACGACAAGGGGCTGGAAATCACCCCGCAGGAACCGGCACAAACCGTCAGCGTTCCGGCACAGGGGAGCATTGTCGTGATTTCGCAACTGGGTAACCTGAGCGCCAGCAAGGTTCGCCTTTATCTCTATCTTTAAGGATTGTTTACGTGATACGCAGTGTTAATCGTACTGGAGCGCTTCTGATGGCGCTCATTCTGACCGGTTGTGTGGTGAAACAGCAGCAGCCAGCGCCGGTCGAACCGACACAGCCGACTGAGCCGGTGCAGCCGGTGCCGCAACCTGAGCCGGTACCGCAACCGCAGCCGATTCCTCAGCCGCCGAAGCTGAAAACCATTAACTGGGATGCCAGCGTTCAGCCATTAGTGGCGCAGATGCTCAGCGCCGCCAGCGCCGAGCCGGGCAGCGTTCTGCTGGTGGACCGGATTAAAAACAGCACTAACGGCGCGCTGCAAAGCGAGAAAGCGACCGCCGCGATTCAGAACGCCCTGAACAACAATGGCAAGTTCACGCTGGTCTCCACTGAACAGCTGAATCAGGCCAAGCAAACGCTGGGTTTATCGCCGGATGACAGCCTCAATTCGCGCAGTAAAGCCATCGGTCTGGCGCGCAACGTTAATGCCCAGTATGTGCTCTACAGCAACGCGCAGGGCGATGTGAAAGCGCCGACGCTGCAGATGCAGCTGATGCTGGTGCAGACCGGCGAGATCATCTGGTCCGGTAACGGCGTTGCACAGAATTAATCCGGCTTTCCAGCGGATTATTCAGCAGGCCATCGGTGAGACCGCTTCAATGACCGTCACGCCGCTGGCCGGCCTGACCGGCCAGAGCCAGAAAATTGTCACGCCGCGCGGGACTTTTATCGCGCGGCCCGCACCGCAACCCGCTATTCCGTTTGTCGATCGGCAGCGTGAGTTTCGTCTGTTAAGCAAACTGCAGCCGGCTGGCCTGGCGGCACCACCGATCGCGGGCAACCGTCACGGCGTGCTGCTGACATGGTCGGCTGGCGAACCGCTCGACAGCGCGGCGTTCAGTCAGCAACGTCCGGCAGTTGTCGCACTGCTGCGACAGCTGCATCAGCAGCCGCTGACCGGCTATCGCCTGCTGCTGCGGCCGCTGCTGTGGCACTACTGGCAGGCGTGTCAGCAGCGACATCACCGCTGGCTGGCCGCGCTGCAGAGCCTCACCCGGCAGGGCGAGCCCCGACCGCTGAGGCTGGCACCGCTGCATATGGATGTCCACGGCGGCAATCTGATCCAGGATGCCCGGCAGCTGCGTTTAATCGACTGGGAATATGCGGCGGATGGCGATGTGGCACTGGAACTGGCTGCGGTCTGCGCGGCCGATCCGCAGCATCAGGCTGACTGGCTGAGAGAGTACGCTGACGCGGCACGACTGCCGTTGAGCACGCTTCAGCGGCAGGTGGCATGCTGGCAACCGTGGCTGCGGCTATTGATGGCCAGCTGGTATCAGCTGCGCGCCGAGCAAAGTGGCGATGAAACTTTGCAACAGATGGCTCGACAGAGCTGGGAACAGATTTAACGGCGTTGCGCAGCGACGCAATGCGACAGGATTCAGGTTATGACATCACATTTACCCGGCCCATTGATGCTCGACGTCGAAGGCTATGAGCTGGACGGCGAAGAGCGCGAAATTTTGCAGCATCCGCTGGTTGGCGGGCTGATACTGTTTGCCCGTAATTATCACGATCCGGCGCAGCTGGCGGAGTTGGTGCGGCAGATCCGCGCGGCATCGCACACCCGGCTGGTGGTGGCAGTGGATCAGGAGGGCGGACGGGTCCAGCGTTTCCGGGACGGCTTCACCCAGTTGCCGGCAATGCAGTCGTTTGCCGCGCTCCACGATCAAACGACCGCAGGCGAGCTGGCGCAACAGGCGGGATGGCAGATGGCTGCCGAGATGATCGCGATGGATATCGACATCAGCTTCGCACCGGTGCTCGACATCGGCCACATCAGCGCAGCGATCGGCGACCGGTCGTTTCATGCCGATCCGGCGATTGCGCTGGCGGTCGCCCGCCGCTTTATTGCCGGAATGCACGAAGCCGGCATGAAAACCACTGGGAAACATTTCCCCGGCCACGGGGCAGTCAGCGCCGATTCACACAAAGAGACGCCACGCGATCCGCGCGATGAAGCCACGCTGCGCGAGCATGATATGGCGATCTTCAGCACGCTGATCGAAGAACAGGCGCTGGACGCCATTATGCCGGCGCACGTGATCTACACTGACATCGATCCGCTACCCGCCAGCGGTTCGCCTTACTGGCTCAAAACGGTGTTACGCCAGCAGCTGGGCTTTAACGGCGTCATCTTCTCCGACGATCTGTCGATGGAAGGGGCTGCCGTGATGGGGAGCTATCCGGAGCGTGCGCAACAATCGCTTGCTGCCGGCTGTGACATGATTCTGGTCTGCAATCAGCGTCAGGGGGCTATCAGTGTGTTAGATAACCTGACCTTGATCGGGGCAGAGCGGGTCACGCAGTTGTATCATCGAGGCACTTTTACCCGCGACAGCCTGCAGGCAAGCCGTCGCTGGAAAAGCAATGCGCAGCAACTGAGTTCACTTCAGGAACGCTGGCTGGCTTATAAAGCGTCGCGGTAAGCAGTGACTGCCCGGCGCTATCTCTACCTTGAGGATTATCATGATCATCTATCTGCACGGTTTTGATTCCACCAGTCCGGGTAATCACGAAAAGGTGCTGCAACTGCAGTTTATCGATCCTGACGTCAGGTTGATCAGTTACAGCACCCGTCATCCCAAACATGACATGCAGTTTCTGCTGAAAGAGACCGATAAAATGCTGAGCCTGAGCGACGACGATCGGCCGCTGATTTGTGGCGTAGGGCTGGGCGGTTACTGGTCAGAGCGCATCGGGTTTTTGTGCGGCATCCGCCAGGCGATTTTTAATCCTAACCTCTATCCGTTTGAGAACATGGAAGGAAAAATTGACCGCCCGGAGGAGTATCAGGATATCGCGACCAAATGCGTCAGCGATTTTCGCGAACGCAATCGTGACCGCTGCCTGACCTTTCTTTCGCGACAGGATGAGGCACTCGACAGCCAGCGTATCGCCGATCAACTCCATCCTTTTTATGAAATTGTCTGGGACGAGTCCGAAGGGCACAAATTCAAAAATATCTCCCCACATCTTCAGCGGATAAAAGCTTTCAAAACATTGGGTTAAGCAAAAGGGCACCGCGAGGTGCCTGTTTTCGCTGCGTAATTTTCTGAGTTTTATCTGCCTGCTTTGATGTATATCAATTTTCTTATGTTCTCCTGTCTGCGCCATGCTATTCTGCCCTCAGATTGCGATTTTAACTTCGCCAACCCTATGTTTATTAAGGTTTAATTTAACCATTGATTAACTTTTGGTTCACAATTTGAGGGGGTCCTTGTTGACTACGTCTGTTAAGAAAATTGTTATCGTTGGAGGGGGCGCTGGCGGCCTGGAAATGGCGACGCAGCTGGGTCATAAACTCGGTCGTAAAAAGAAAGCCGAAATCATTCTGGTAGATCGTAACCACAGCCACCTGTGGAAACCGCTGCTGCATGAAGTGGCTACCGGCTCAATGGATGAAGGGATTGATGCGTTAAGCTATCTGGCGCACGCCCGCAACCACGGATTTGAATTTCAGCTTGGCTCGCTGACCGATATCGATCGCACCCGCAAAGTGATCCAGCTGGCAGAAGTGCTGGATGCCAACGGCGAGGTGCTGGTGCCACAACGCGAAGTGGCGTATGACCAGCTGGTGATGGCGCTGGGCAGCACGTCCAATGACTTCGGTACCCCCGGCGTCAAAGATCACTGCATTTTCCTCGACAACCCGCATCAGGCGCGCCGTTTTCACAATGAAATGCTCAACCTGTTCCTGAAGTTCTCGGCCAGCGAAGGCAAAGTGGAGAAGGTAAACATCGCAATTGTCGGCGGCGGCGCAACCGGCGTCGAGCTGTCGGCGGAACTGCACAATGCGGTAAAACAGCTGCACAGTTATGGCTTTAAAGGACTGGGACGCGAAGCGCTGAACGTCACGCTGGTTGAGGCGGGCGAGCGCATTCTGCCCGCGCTACCGCCGCGCATCTCAGCGGCCGCCCATCAGGAGCTGACCAAGCTGGGCGTGCGGGTGTTGACGCAGACCATGGTGACCAGCGCCGAGCGCCACGGCCTGAATACTAAAAACGGTGAGTTTATTGAGGCTGACCTGATGGTATGGGCCGCCGGCATCAAAGCCCCTGACTTTCTGAAAGAGATTGGCGGGCTGGAGACCAACCGTATCAATCAGCTGGTGGTGAAAGAGACGCTGCAAACCACGCTGGATGAAGACATCTATGCGATTGGCGATTGCGCCTCCTGCGCCTTGCCAGGTGGCGGCTTTGTTCCGCCGCGTGCGCAATCGGCACACCAGATGGCATCACGCGCCATGGAAAATATTCTGGCGCAGCGTCAGGGTAAGCCCCTGAAAGCCTACGTCTATAAAGATCACGGCTCGCTGGTCTCACTGTCACGCTTCAGTACCGTCGGCAGCCTGATGGGTAACCTGATGCGCGGATCGATGATGGTTGAAGGGCGCATTGCGCGCTTTGTGTACATCTCGCTCTACCGTATGCACCAGATTGCACTGCATGGCTATTTCAAAACCGGGCTGATGATGCTGGTCGGCAGTATCAATAGGGTAATCCGCCCGCGGCTCAAGCTGCACTAACCCCCACGCCTGACGCGATCGCGATCGCGGCTGGCTGCTGTTGTTATCCGGCCTCCTCATTCGTGAGGAGGCTTTTTTTTACCCAAAAAGGGAGGGCAGGCCTTTCAGGCGGATGATGGGTCAGGGTAGCCGCTTTAACACCCGCGCCGAAAATTCTGCTTGATTATTCAGTTAACAGTCGTTCCAGAATGACAAATCAGGTTAAAAAGAAATTTACAGATCCGATGGTAAGTAAAATAAAAGGTGGAAGGCTTTGAAATAAATATTGAGCCATTTTATCGGAAACCCGCTACGTCTGTGGTGTTGCCTGTTCATGAGTGTCCGCGAAAAATTACCCACTCACATCGCGACTCGGGTGGAATTACTGGTAATTATCGGTACTTTTATCAGTAAGGGCTTCCGTTAAGTATTGTAAGTTTTGTGTAAGTTTTCTGCTTTTTTTTCTTGAGATTTTATTGCCCGGGCGCATAATGTACGCGGAATATACGGAGTGATATATTCTGTTACATTTAATAAATGGACCTATTATGCAGCCAGAAAATAAAGGACGATTTTCAGCAACCGCGATTCTGCTGTGCGCAATGATCCCGGGCATGGCTCAGGCTGCGCCGGGCGACGCGCAGTTACAGCATCAGCAGGAGCAACAAAAAGCGCAGCAGGAACGCCTGCAACCTCAGGCCCCGGATATCCGCTTATCCGAACCGGTTCCGTCGCCTTCACATCTCACTTTTCCGCACGAAACGCCCTGTTTTGTCATCCATCAGGTTACGCTTTCCGGGCAGGAGGCGCTGCCGCACTGGGTGCCGTTGCAGCGCCTTGCCAGCCAGGCCAATGGTCAATGCCTGGGCGTAAAAGGCATCAGTCAGCTGATGTCGATTCTGCAGAACCGGCTGATTAACCACGGCTGGGTCACAACACGGGTACTGGCACCGCAGCAGGATCTGCGGCAGGGCGAACTGCGCTTCCTGATTGTGCCTGGCAAAGTGCGTCATGTGATGCTGACACCTTCATCGTCTCACTATGTGAACCTGTGGTCTGCGCTACCGGCGCATTCGGGCAATCTGCTGGATCTGCGTGACATCGAGCAGGGGCTGGAGAACCTGCAACGACTGCCCAGTGTCGAAGCGCATATGACGCTGCGGCCGGGTGAGAAGCCGGGTGAAAGCGACATTGTGATCGAGCGTACACAGCATCGTTTCTGGCGGCTTGGTGCCTGGCTGGATGATTCCGGTACCGAAAGCACCGGACGTTACCAGAGCGGGTTGATGCTGGCGCTGGATAACCCTACCTCGCTCAGCGATCTTTTTTATCTCACCGCCAGTCGTGACCTCGGCTTCGCCGGGCGAAAAAGCAGCAAAAGTCTGTCAGGCCACTACTCGGTACCGCTGGGCTACTGGCTGCTGGGCGTTACCGCCAGCGATTACGACTACCACCAGACGGTGGCGGGCTACAGCCGTGATTTCCTCTACGCCGGTAAAAGCCGCTCACTGGATCTGCAGGCCAGCCGGGTTTTACACCGCAACGCGTCATCCAAAACCACCGTCAGCGCGGATGTGTTGGTCAGAGAGTCGCGCAATTTTATCGATGACACCGAAATTGAAAGTCAGAAGCGGCGCACCAGCGCCTGGCGACTCGGTCTGTCACATCGTCACTACATCGGTCCGGCGACGCTGGATGCCGGTGTCAGCTATCAGCGCGGTACGCGCTGGTTTGGCGCCATGCCCGCCTGGGAGGAGTCCTGGCAGGATTCCACGTACGCCACGGCGCTATCAAAAATTCTCAGCTGGCAGGCCGGGCTGACAACACCCTTTACGCTGGGTAAGCAGCATTTAAGTTACAACATCCAATATCGTCGGCAGATGAGTAACACCCCGCTGACACCGCAGGATGAGTTTTCGATTGGCAACCGCTGGACGGTGCGTGGATTTGATGGTGAACGCACCCTCAGCGCCAGTCGCGGCTGGACGCTGCAGAACACCCTGGCCTGGCAGACGCCGCTGCCTGCCCAGGAGCTCTATCTGGGCGTTGATTACGGCGAAGTGGGCGGTCACAGCGCTACTCAGGGCGGACCCGTTGGCCGTCATCTGGCGGGTGGCGTGGTCGGACTGCGCGGTGCGATCACGCCTGCCAGTCTCAGCTACGACTTTTTTGCCGGTACGCCACTGTCGAAACCCGATGGCTTTAAAACCGATCCGGTCACTTTTGGCTTCAGCGTCAACTGGAACTATTAACCCTATTCATCCCTATTGCTGACAATGGACTGTGCGCATTATGAATAAACTTTGCTATCGCATCATCTTTAACCGGGTTCGCGGCATGCTCATGGTGGTGCCCGATATTGCCCGCAGCGGTTACTCTCGCATGGCCCGTTGTCGCCAGCGCGCCACGCGTGCAGAAGCGCGGTTGCGTATTACACCGATCAGCTTCTCACTGTGGCTGGCTGCGGGCGTCATCAGCCTGCCGGTGCAGGCGAATATCGTGGCTGACGGCCGGGCACCGGCTAACCAGCAGCCAACGGTCATGGCGACGGCTAACGGACTGCCGCAGATCAATATCCAGACTCCGAACAGCCAGGGCGTATCCCGCAACCAGTTTAGCCAGCTGGATGTCGACGGGCGCGGCGCCATCCTGAACAACAGTCATCAGAACACCCAGACTCAGATCGGCGGCATGGTCGCGGCTAACCCGTGGCTTTCAAAGCAGGAAGCCAGCGTGATCCTCAACGAGGTTAACAGCCGCAATCCCAGCCAGCTCAATGGTTTTATAGAGGTGGCCGGTAAGCGGGCGGCGGTGGTGATCGCTAATCCCTCCGGCATCACCTGTAACGGCTGCGGTTTCATCAATGCCAGTCGCAATACGCTGACCACCGGCCAGGTGCTGATGGAAAACGGTCAGCTGAAAGGCTTTGACGTTAACGGCGGTCGGGTCAATATCGAAGGTAACGGCTTTAACGGGACGGATGCCGACTACACCCAGATCATCGCCCAGTCGGTGGCCGTTAACGCGAAAATTCATGCCCGCGAACTGAACGTGGTGACCGGTAAAAATCAGGTAGCAGCAGAGGGAAACGTCACCAGCGTCAAACCGGGTGACGAGACAACCCGTCCTGACTTTGCGCTCGACGTGGCGGCCATTGGCGGGATGTATGCCAATAAAATCACCCTGACCGGTACGGAAAAAGGCGTCGGAGTCCGTAACGCGGGCGAACTGGGCGCCAGTGCGGGTGAGCTGCGCCTCTCTGTTGATGGCCGGCTGGAAAACAGCGGTACGCTGCAAAGCCAGGCGCCGATGGAGTTAGCCAGCCAGGGCGATCAAAGTAACAGCGGAAAAATCCTTTCACAGCAGGCGGTCACGCTGAGCGCGGGCGGTACGCTACGCAACAGCGGCGTGGTGAGTGCGAGCAGCCACGCCACGCTGACGGCTCAGCGTATTGAAAGCAGCCACGACGGTATCCTGGCTGCGGGTGCAGACAGCAGCGGGACGCTGAGCCAGCCCGGTAATCTGGTGCTCACCAGCCAGGGCGAACTGATCGCGCAGGGAAAAAATCTGGCACACAATCAGATCCAGGCGCAGGGCAGCCGGGTCGATCTGGCCGACAGCCAGACGGCGGCGGACGCGATCGCCCTGACCGCGACCCAGGCGGATATCTCCACCGCACGCGCTACGGTTGCGGGCAGGACGTTGCGGGTAGAGGCCGCCACCGGGTTAACCAACGATGATGGCAAACTGGCAGCGGGCAATCTCGCCGTCACGGCACAAAACATCAGTAACAATCGCGGCCTGCTGCGTCAGCAAAACCGG